>Ga0209628_10003355_pt1 | contig 11185 bp, 8 predicted proteins | sample TergutCu122P4_FD_187285 | JGI IMG/M metagenome (GOLD analysis project Ga0209628, IMG submission 187285) | Cubitermes ugandensis P4 segment gut microbial communities from Kakamega Forest, Kenya - Cu122 P4 (SPAdes) (version 2) | ecosystem: Host-associated > Arthropoda: Insects > Digestive system >...
GGGGTCAACAAATTCAGTTAAGGACAGAGAGAATGGGGATCTGGGGGCGGCAGCCCCCTAGTCAAGGGTTCTAGAGGCAGCTGTAATTTGATACAAAAAACTTCACTTCATATAGTAAAACTTTCTTAATTTTTGGTACTTTAAACTATTTATGATGACAACCAATTTATTTGTCATTAATGTAAAACATTTGCAAACCTAGGTAGTTTTAGAATTTCACTGCTTTTTTTCTGAACATCTTGGGGTGTTGATGTCCTAAATACAGCAATTTTTAAACTAATTAGGATTTTGGAATGGGAACATTTTCCGCCCAATTTGCAATCCGGTTCGACTTCGTCAAACTTTTGGGATGTCTGGGTGGGTTTGAACTCCAAAACCAGATATGCCACAGCAAGACAGTTTGTATTAAAAGAAACCTTTATTTAATAAATTACAACCGTACGAGAACATAGTGAACTACAAAAGGAAATTGAGACGCCAGTTCTTCTTGCTCATGCGATCGAGGACTCCACCGATATCTTCAGATTTTTTTGGGGGGTGGGAGGGATTTGACCCCCCCCCCGGTATGCCACTGCCCTTGGGTCCCACTATCTGCATCACATGGAGTCACGAATTGTATTTATATCATACACACACTTGATTTCATTGTATAATAAGAGGTGAGAAAATGTGGCCAGTGGAGCATCATAATAAATGGATTAAAGATATGTTACATGCAAGACACATACAGAAGGATGTTCATGTAATGGTATATTTAGCCTGTTTTCCTTCACCAAGTCACTTGTTTCTATTGAGTTTAGTATGACCTTTATGACTCTGAAGACTATCCTTTCATACACTTTAATTTCCTACAATCAGTTATAACAACATGGTAAATACATGAATGTGTGATGAGGGGTGACACTAGGGCCACTTAATTTAAGAGTTTTGAACTGGGGTAAAGTAGATAAAAATTTAAGTCTTCTGGGTTGTTATGCCACATTCACTGGTAAACAGTTGCCTCTGAGGAATAAATTATCAACTAACACCCAAACTTCATGAAAGATACTTTCTGTAGTCTGTAAAATGCAGGTGGCAACCCTGCAGAACTTTCCTTTAGCATGTTACTGCAACAAGAGTACACATTGGTACCATGATTAAATCACCTCTGCCTGCTAAATATGATGCTGTACATATTGTGTGCAACAGGTACACATTATTTACTGCATTAGGAGAAATGTGACTTTAACACATGCAATTTGAGTTTGCTACAGCAGTACATACAGTATTAAGATTATGGTGTTCTATGATATGATGGCACATAGTCTAGCAGGAATATACTCTCTCCATCTTCAGGATGGGAGATGAGAAGTAAGGTTCCTTCAAAATGTTGATACTTACCAACCACACTACATGGTGTCACATTCTACAACACCATAATCTTGTTTTAATACCATACACTGTCTACAAAAAAGTTTAAGGAATTCATATAAAAATTCAACTTACAGAAATCACCACCAAATTTGATTCCTGGTTTCACCACCCATCCTTTAGAGCGAAAATAATGGTATGTGACATACTTTTGGATGAAGTCTTTCTGAGACTTGCAAAATAACTGCCACATTCCATCCAATGACAGGCAATTCCCAAATAGATCAAAAACCTGCAGACAACCAAGACCAAAACTCAAGAAGAAGGCTTCTTCAAGTGTCAAATGTAAAGTTTCATGAACGTGGAATTGTTCTTCCTCCAATCTTGGGCAGGCATTATTCAGATATCCTTCATAATCACTGTCACTATCAGGAAGAACTAGCAACATTCTTCTCTCACTCCTGTCAGGTAACGATTGGTTGTACTCTTCTACGCCACCTTCTTCAGTGCTGCAATTCTCAGATATAACAATAGTAGCATTTCCTTCACAAATTCTATTCTGTTCATCAGTATTACTTAAGTTACTAATTTCTGTTGTATTGTTTTGTTCATGTTCACTAGTTTTGTTGCCAAAAGTCTTGTCTACATTTGCTGGATTTTTCACTGTACTACTTCCATTAACTTCTGCACAATCATGTTCATCTGTATTCACCACACTGCAAGTGTTTTTAACATTGTTATCATCAGAACTGTTGGAGTTCTCAACTATCCAGTTTGTTTTAACTGCATCATATTGCAGAACTGTACCGGTTATGCCACATGCCTTCTCTGAGTTCTTCGCTTGAGTCCTTCTGTCAGGAATTACACTTGCTCTTGGCTCAAGATATGTTTGGTTTGGCACAGTCACTGTGATTTCACTGGTAATCTGAACTTCCTTGTTGCAATCTTCTTCACGACTAACTTTCACAGTATCTTGCTGTTTTGTGTCAATATCATGCTTCATGGATTTCATTTGTTTTGCCCATCTGCATCTGCGTTCCCACTGCCAATGGCGAACGATTGGTGGAATTTGTTGTCTTTCCTTAGCAAATTCTGGATTTCCTCGAGACAATGATCCTTTTCCAAAAAACCCCTGTAAATGAATAGATTGCATGTGCCAATCAGTACACTTCTGTGTTCGCATAAAATTTGCTGGGATAGAAGAGAATTGAAAGCAACAACATGCAAGGTTGGTACAACATAGCAGAAACTCTTCTCAATTCCACCTAAAAATAACCGCAAAGAATTTCTAGAATCAACAGTGTATTAATAACACCTTTCCAAATACAAAGTTCATAATGCACTGAATGAAAATACTCTACCTAATAAAATGAGAAGGATGTGGTATAATGATATCTAATTCAAGATAATACCCCAACATTTGATCAGAGGAATAAGGGAATTACCACAGAAAACTCGTATTGGCCATCCAATGAATCAAGAATATGACCTAAAATCTTCCAAATATGAAACAACAATGATACAAGCTAATCATGGTGTTCAATACCTCAAAGCTGTCATTACATTCAAATGCCCTTAAAATTTTTCCCTTAAAGTATCTCCATTTTCCTAATAAGTATTGTCCTCCAGCTTGCTATCCAAAAATATATGAAGATTAATGTACAAAGACCTATAATATTGCCTGTCATTTAACATAGGTGTGAAACTTGGTATCCCATACTGATGGAAGAACATAAGCTGAGGATGTTCGAGACTGGGTTACTGCGGAAGATATGTGGACCTGACAGGAATGGAGTAATAGGGGACTGCAGGAGACTGCATAATGGAGAGCTTCATAATTTGTACAACTCACCAGAGAGTATTCAAGTGATCCAATCAAGAAGGATGAGGTGGGCATGACATTTGGCAGGAACGGAGGTTAGGAGTGGTGCATATAGGAAAGAGGCCACTTGGAACACCTAGACATAGATGGAAGGATAATATTAAAATTTATATTCAATAAATAGGACCTGGGGAGATAGAATGGTTTAGTCTGGCTCGGGAGAGACAAGCAGTTGACTCTTGTGAACTCAGTAATGAAGCTTTGGGGTTCATAAAATGTGGAACATTTTTGACTAGTTACAAAATTATTGGTTTCTCAAAAAGAACTCTGCTCCATGCAGTTGGTTACCTACTTCATTAACAACTAGTTTAACCACACACAACCATATTACCATATTATGAAGAGCAATCATCTCATCAGGAGCTTCTACCACAACACAGTCTCCAATGTACTTTCCAGTATACACTTGCCAAAGGGCTTTGTCTGTCGGTACTGGGAAAGGCTGCTGCAAAGAAACCCGGACTCGACACTTTCTTTTGGGTTCTCTCAGTTCCATCAGAATAAAGCCTGTGGGAGTATTAAATAAGACTGAAACACTCTTGTTGCAGAAGCAAACTTGTGAAATTTTACATTCTTATGAAGAATACCATGTTCTGTGTTAACATCATAGCTGTGGAACAAACTATGCTGCTTAGTGGCTATACCAAGTACACAGAACTTCACCCCAAAAAACTTGTGGTACATCTACTGAGCATGAAGAATGTAAATGGGCGCCCCACATAAATATTCCAGTGCGGCTCAAGATTTGTCACATTATACAGACATAGAAAAATAACGGATGGTATAAGGTATAATGTTTTAACTTGACATTTGTATACTTTTAAATATGGCTACACATTTTATATAGGCATAAAATCAGAATGTATAACTAGCACTAATTGACTAAAGACAGGAAAATCTGTATGTTTAAGATGCAAAACATCATCAATACTCCAGCACTGAAACGCGATAATGGTGTGTCACGTGGGCATATTTTATGATTCGTATGAGACTGTACACAACGGAATGTAACAAATTAAGGCATTAACTCACGTTTGTTTTCAGTCCTCACTTTATGCACCCTGCCTATTTACAATGCGCCGGTATGTCGTACAACAAACTTAACACATCTGATCCGTGCTAACATTGAAAAAAAAAGACTGCTGTACCACGGTGTGGGACAGCACAGTGGGAGCGACCCACAGATGAGTTACTAGTTACATGTACTTATACGTACTATGTATTAATCTGTACATATAACCGTACGAATTACTGGTGCAAGCAAACATAATTCGGAACGATCCCTTTTTCAGTGAGACCAGGCAAGCAAGATATATTACATAATTACGTTAGAATAAAATAAAAATTATATGGTTACATGCGTTGTACCGAATACATTATAAATTGAAAACGTATGAAGTATAATTACAATGTTCTTGAAATTAAAGCAACATTTAAGAAGCATCCGCCATGAGAAGTGTCAATGCTCAAAACGAATTTTCTGTGTTGTACTGACATCAGACTGAAACAGCAGTCATCTGTGGGCCTACAAATGCAACTTGCATACCTCTAACATTGTGCATCTATTTCACGCCGATCCCGCAATAGTACACTGGTTGAGCTTGCTTTGTGTGATCCATCCACTCCCCATACGTTTCCGCACAGTACTGGATTTAACTTACGCATCGCGAATTAGACTGGGGCGGATCGCTACTTGTCAGACTACAGGTAGCGTGGGTTAATCTTGCGCTGCACTTTTTAAATTTCATTTCCCGCGTGGAGAATTTAATTTTATTGCCACGCCCATTAACATACCGGCCAAATCGATGATGGGCCTAAAGTTTGCTCTCAGAAATAACATGACTAACCTACCGTTTTCCAAAATGTAATATTTCGGGCGCAATATATAGTATATACTTTATTTTAGAAGTGAAGTTCACTTATAATTGTTCTCACTGTACACAAATGTTTGAAGTATATTTGTATATTGCGACATTACTAAATACCGATTAATTGCATTTAGAGAGAGAAAAATAGTTTACTAAGAGTTAAATATTTGCACTACTGACTTAAAATATACGTTTGAGTGGTAATGTGTGTTTCGTATGGATTACTCCATTCTACCTACGGCCAATCACATTCGTTGCGTTGTAGTAAGAACAAGCCTTCTGGTCATGTGAGCGCTGGGTTGGAGAATATCCTTGCGCGTCGTTGTGTAAACCCCTCACAAACGCGATCACGTTGACGTTGTCTGCCGCCATTTCACACTCGGAACGGTCCTGTGTATTAAATTTGGAAGGTAAAAGTTTTATTTATATTTGTAGTACTTGGTGCTGTGTAGTGATTGTGGAAGTATGTAAATAGGTCTGGAGAATTCGGAGGTCACATGTATTGTAGTGTGCAATGTTTATGTGGTGTTAAAGGATTAAAGGAATTAATAGTTAGAAGTTTTTATTGTATGCGTACTAGCTGTGCCGGCCGGTGAAGTGCTGCAGTGAAGGGTTACAGTTGTTTGTAACGGCCGCGTTAGCGCCCGTGTTTGGATTTTCATTGTTTAGTTTTGTTGTAAGTTGAACCACTGATATTAGAATTGCATTGGAGTAATTGATGAAGGAAGATCGGCGTCATAATCGCCTGTTGGTTTATAGTGGGGACTTAGCGTGTTGCTAATGTTTACATTGGCATTGAAGATCATTTTCTTTTATCGGAATGTGCCATAAAATGTTATTCTTTTGGATGAATTTTACGTTATAAAGGATATTGTGCATGGTTATTTGGTGTTTGGAGAATGTGATATTTGCCTTACAAGCATGCCATGCCTTTTGTTGCAATACTAAGGCGTTTTTCAAATGAATGAGGTAATTCTAGCCCCAGTTACGCCGATCGTTTTTTAAGTTTTTTTTTTTATTTCTGCTGTCGATATTTGTGCTGTAGGGTGTATTGGAACGTCAGATGAACTTCCACGAAGTGTAAACGTTATTTGGAAGGAACGTTTATAAATTTGGGCTTTTGGCAGATGTAATTGCTTTTCCACTGTCTTACGTGGGATTTTGTATTTGCGTTAGTTCTGATGTGTGTGTTCGTTAGCGATTTGGTTGTTGTGTAGTACAACTGGGGTGAGCATGTGATTTGATTTCTTTGTTTAGACAATATTGAATTATGCTGGATAATAATACAGATGTTTGGGAGTTAATGTACTGTATGTGTTGCATACATGATAGAGAATTTTACATTTGATGCTTCTTGGAAGTGGCAACACTTTGTGGAAAATCTTGCTTAACAGTATTGTGGTTTTCAGGCAGATGTGGCTGCTGTACAACAAACGCCAATTCTGTTAGTGATGTTGCTTAAATGTGTTCTTTTATATCTGCTGTTCAGAAATCAGTTTGTGATATGTGTAGGTGGCCCAGAACAGCATGTAGGCCTGTTGGTAATTAACTATTCAATATTCGCGAGCAGCTGTTATCACTATATCTGTAAGAGAAAATTCAGGACTCTAAATGCCATTGCAGTACAAATCACTACCAGAAAGTTTCATTACAGGTTATGTTTGCCGTCCAACAGGGTTGCCAGCATGGTAATTATAACCTGTTTGTGAATGATTCAGGAGACCACATGAACCCAGAGGGCCTATACATACCAGCAAATTGATGTATTTTGATGATGCTTGCATGTTGAATGCCTTCCGCAGTATTCTGTACATTGTGACAAATCATTAACTCAAGAGAATAATCAGTGTCATTCTGCATAGTCCTGGTATTGGCATACCTCAGTTTTGTGCTTCATGCAATACAGTGAGTGAAAATACTATTTACCAATTATCCACAAAGTGGCTTTTTATTTTAAACCATGCTGGTAAATTTGTAGATGTGTTGCCTGTAATGGATGTGCTTCAAAATTGTGAGCGTGGTTCAGGTGTGCTGTAAATAAACCCATGTACAAGGTTTGTTGTGAGAAGTCCACCATGTTGCCTGACAGACCATAAAGCTGCTGTATCCTGATGCTTTCCTGTCATACCCACAATAGATGGAGCAGTGTCAAAGACAAGTAGCAGAAACCTGAGGGTCTTGTTCCCTGCCACATAACTCCATGCCGTTTCAGTAGGTGAAAATGGCTGTGATTTGGTTGTTGTAGAAGTGCCGTATAGCCCCATTTGGCCAGTGAGATGTATTATACTTGGAGCTGAAGTCTTTGTTGATGTTGGTTGACTGGTAAATAGTCATGTTGTCTTCTGCTTTAAAGCAGTCCAAGAAGTCACTCTTGTTGCACTTCTGGGCACTGTAGATGGTCACTATCCTCTGAAATGTGTTTACCAATCGACATGTTATAACGTCTCAGAAGAAAAGTTCTCGTCACTACATAAGCTGTATCTTTAAAGAGTTCCACTGTGAAATTTTTATGAAGGGAGACTTGTCAGCATAAGCAGTTCATTTGTCTGGCATTTGGCTCAACTGTTGTTTAATATGTTTGGTGTACAGTGTGGTTAGGGAAATGCCTGTAATTGTGTCTTATAATTCCAGATTGGGTAAAACTTAAAATGAATTCAGGAAATACTTGCATCTCATCAATTGTGCTTGATTCAAAAACTGTGAAACCTAAAAAATATAGTACCTGTGCATAGAATTATTACATGTGTTTTGTAGTTGGGTTTCTTAGTGTACTAGACAGACCTGGAGCAAAGGCCTATTTATTTGTTCCTTCGGATATCTGTCCACACTACAAGTTTACGGTTCTCGTCTACTATTGTTTACATTCTGTATCTATTACTGTTATATGGCCATCATAATTTTTCCTCAGTTGCCCTCCATCCTCATTCATTATGTCCACCTTGCTGCTTCTCAAGCATGTGAACCCATATTCCAATAATTGTTAACTGACATTTATTCTTGCAAACTCAGGTACATTGTGGTGTTCATAGTATGATGGAGGTGGTTGGTTGTGCCACGTTCCCCACAGTACAGACTTGTTGCACTTGTGCAGTTAATTTTTCTGTCTTTTGTTTCCTGGCATTTACAGTTTTATTTTACTCTTTTCACCGAGTATATCAAGATGCAGATCACCTTTGAGTTAAGATGTTTCTGTTAATAGGCCATGACTGCCGTTTGTCCACAAACCTGCTGGACACAGTTTTTATTTTAAAAAAATTCCCCCCAATGTCTCATATGGGTTAGTGAGCTGTGTGCCAGGCTAGCTGATGGCTTGTGCGTTGGGCAAAGCACACCACTAAACAGGTGCATGGTGTGCGGGTGTGTGATTGAGTTCTTGGGACATGCCACATGTGTTTCTGTTGGAAGTCTGCGTGGTTTTGTATTTACAGGTGTGCAGGTTCTTTTCGTTCATAAGTACTCTTAAAATTAAGAGAGGATTTTTTATTAAAGTGGTGTGCTGTATGCAGTGCTGTTTTTCAGCCAGGTACCGATCCTACCACTTGACATTGTATCATGCAGAAGAGGTTTTTCTTACTGTAAATGGAGTTAGGTAATATTGGAAGTTGAGTTGTGTGTTATTGTTTAACAAACCAACATTTTGTTTCTTAGCTATGGCAGAAGGCAATGGAGAAGTTTCGATGGAAGAAAAGTCTAATGCAAAACAAGAACAAGACCCCAAAATGGATAGGACAGAAGACTATGCAAAACTTGTGGAGTATGGTTTGGATGAGAAAGTAGCAGGCAAACTTGATGAAATCTACAAGACAGGTACTTTTTTGTGTTAAGGTTATAGCATGCCAACTTCCTGATTAATTGCTTGCATGTCGCAGAAGTAGTGGAATGTATGGCATTGGTGCCTACAGGGTCGCAAGATGTGTTAAAAGTTAAAGTTACATTTAATTTGGATGTTAAGTTACTTGACATCTGACAGTAACTTGTTTGTGCATGTGATAAATCTTCAGACTGATGCACAGCTGAAGACCACCAGCCCTGTCAATTCAGATCAGTTTTCTATGTATATGTACGCTGTCTGGATGTTCTGGAAATTAATTTCTGTTCTGTTATTGACAGCTTATTCATGGAAAGGTAGAGTTCTCTTACCAGATGTCACATTGTTATGCGTGTAATAACGGGGAAAATGTAGTTGAATGGTGTGTTGGAATTTTTTTCAGGCTAATTCTAGTTTTCTATGTATGTTGTAAATCTGTTCACAAGGCCTGTTTTGTGATAAGTACCTGGGAATGGTTAGAAAGCCTATGACAGGTACTTTGTGTTAGCTGCATGTAAAATTATACCTATTGTTATTCTGTGGAAACAAGTTGCAGGAGTTTAAACATTGTGTACTTGTAGACTGTTACTTGAATGGTTCATCAACTGTACCTTGTAAGATACATAACTATTGCTTGCTTAACCGGGATTGGATAATGTCCCTGTGCTTTGTCACGTGTGTCATTAATAACTGAGGAAGTATCACAGAAAGTGGTTTGACGCAGATAATTTTTACTCTTTCGGGATTAGGTTATGGTGATGAAAACAGCATCATGTATTTCAGGACCATTGAACACACTGGTAATTTTAAAAAAATTGAATGAACCTGTATTTTACTGAGCTGAATTATATAAGCAGCATTATGGCCTGGAAACTACCATGTCTTATGGAATATTCTGAACTCTTTGAGTAAGATGATGTGCACCCCACTCTTCAATGAATAAAGTTTAGATTTATTGTTGGAGCAAAGTGTACATAATACAAGCTGTTTTCTGGTTTGGGTGTGATTTGTTTTTGACTATGGTCATATTTTTAGGCTCTGATATCAGACACGGCTTGGAATCTCGAATTCCATTTTTGAAACCAGCGCAAGACCATTCATATGCCCGTTTTGGTTCACGTGTACAGACGGCTGATCTTCATGAATACAAAGCCTGTTCTTTATTTTGTAATGTTTGACCTTCATTTCACAAAGAACCCTTTGCCTGGCCTGTTCACCTGTCTCTGCTTTTCATTAACGATTTTGTTTTGGCCAGTTGTCATTGCATTGTACTATTAATTTTTCCACCATGGTTTTATGTGCCTTATCACTAGATCTACCAGTAGAGTGATCCCAGTTTCATGCTGTTTCTGTTTTCAGTTTTTCACTGTCAGCCACTGAATTGATAACGTGTAATTCTTCCTTTTGTGTGGTGGTAAATTAATGAACTGTGCATGGAAATAGCATATTAAAATTATTGCGTGTAGGGAAGAAATTTGTTACCTGAACAGTTGCCAGAAATAAAAGCTATCCACAATATAGGACATTGTTATAACAACTGTTTCTAAGTGATGTTTTTCTTGTGTTGTGGTGACATGTTGCTTGTTTTGCAGTGAGAATTTGTGTAGTTTAAAAGTGTTTGGTGTACGGTCATGTGTTGTGTAACGACGGAGATATGTTCTGAGAAATGTGTTGTTAGGCGATTTCGTCGTGTTGCAAACATCATAGAGCGTACTTACACAAACCTAGATAGTATAGCTGGCTCATAATTTTTGGATCACTTGCCCCCATCCCCCTTCCATTTGCTTAAACAATGTAGATTTCTGGATGTTAAATATTTACATTTCTTGGGTAGCTGATGCTTCTGTGACAGTATGTATCCACATGTGTTTAAGTTTTTCAGCATTCGGGTATTTTTATACATATATTTAATATCTTCAACTGTGTATAGTCAAAAATGGATTGGCCAAAACTTGTTGGGTAGTTCAGGTGCCCCAAGATGCTGAATAATATGGGAAGTATTAATTATTGCACTATTGACCATCTGTGGGCCCAGATAGCATTGTCGGTATAGCGACTCGCTGCGGGCCGTCCAGGTCCGGGGATCGAATTCTGGTGGGGGCCATATTTTCAGCACCGGTCCAGACTGGCCCTGTGGCCCACCCAGCCTCCTGTACAATGGGTGCTGGTTCTGTTCCAAGGGTAAAGCAGCAGGGGTGTGGTGTTGACCACCCACCCCTATCTAGTGCCAAGGTTGAAGGAGGAATAGAACTATATATCTGCTCCCCCTCTGGGCCT
>Ga0209628_10003356_pt1 | contig 11182 bp, 8 predicted proteins | sample TergutCu122P4_FD_187285 | JGI IMG/M metagenome (GOLD analysis project Ga0209628, IMG submission 187285) | Cubitermes ugandensis P4 segment gut microbial communities from Kakamega Forest, Kenya - Cu122 P4 (SPAdes) (version 2) | ecosystem: Host-associated > Arthropoda: Insects > Digestive system >...
TGTTTTGCAGATAGAGAGTAAAGTTATTCCAATAGAGGTAAAATCCGGACATAATGCAAAACTTAAATCTTTGCATCTGTTTATGGAAGAAACGCCGCACGATATTGCTATAAGGGTATGGTCGCAACCATTTTCGATTGATGAAGTTACTACGCAAAGTGGCAAAAAATTCAAGTTAATCAATTTGCCGTTCTATTATATTGGTAGAATAGAAGAAATATTACAGGAACAGGAAAACTAATAATTATTTTGTAAATTTGCAAAAAAATGAAAAACGCCATACAAAAAAAACACACCGATTTTATTATCTACGAAACAGACGACAATGTTGCAAAAGTGTCTGTGAGATTGGAAGAGGAAACCGTTTGGCTAACGCAAAAGCAGTTGGCTGAAATTTTTGATACTACCAGAGAGAATGTTGTTCAGCACATAAAAAACATTCTACAAGACGGCGAGTTAAGCGAAAATCGAACTTGTAAGAATTTCTTACAAGTTCAAGCCGAAGGTAACAGGCAGGTGCAGCGGGAAATTGTCCATTACAACCTTGATATGATTATTTCGCTCGGTTATCGTATCAATTCCAAAGTTGCTACGAGATTTCGCCAATGGGCTACGGAACGATTAAAAGAGTATGTTATCAAGGGTTTTACGCTTGACGATGAGCGGCTCAAACACGGCGGCGGACGTTATTTTCGTGAACTTTTGCAGCGTATTCGAGATATTCGGTCGTCCGAAAGAAATTTGTGGCAGCAGGTTACGGACATTTACGCCACAAGCGTTGATTATGACCCAAGCAGCGCAACAACAATAGAATTTTTTGCATCTGTACAGAATAAAATGCACTATGCCGTACATCGTCAAACGGCTGCCGAAGTGGTTTATAATCGTGTTGATAATGAGAAAGTTATGCTCGGAATGACGAATTTTAAAGGAAATTACATTACAAAAGAAGATGTCCGTATTGCAAAAAATTATCTTTCGGAACTTGAATTGCAAAAACTTAATCTGCTTACAGAAGGTTTTTTGGGTTATGCAGAGTTGCAGGCATTGGAGCAAAAACCAATGTCAATGAACGATTGGAAGAATTTTTTAGACCAGCAACTTAAAACATTGAACAGAGATATTTTGAATGATAAAGGAAAAATTTCTCATCAAAAAGCAGTTGAAAAAGCAGAGCAGGAATATGAAATTTATCGTCAGCGTGAAATGCGGCAATTAGAAAGTGATTTTGACAAGGCAGTGAAACAATTAAAAATGAAAAATGAAAAATGAAAAGTTATGGAATTAACAAAAAAACAAGAAAATAAGATGATTGATGCTGCTTTTGCCGACTTGATGAAGGCGTATTCGGCATCAAATCATAAGGTAAAAGCCGAGTTGGTTACGCGGGCTTTTGACTTTGCGCGTAAAGCACACGAAGGTGTAAAACGGCGTTCAGGCGAGCCGTACATATTGCACCCAATTGCGGTGGCACAAATTTGCGTTGAAGAAATCGGACTTGGCTCAACCTCAATTTGTGCCGCACTGCTGCACGATGTGGTGGAAGATACCGATTTCACAGTTGAAGACATCAAAGATATTTTTGGCGAAACAATCGCCAATATTGTTGATGGTTTGACCAAAATTTCGGGCGGAATTTTCGGCGACAACACCAAAGACAATACAACAATACAGGCAGAAAATTTTCAACGATTAATTTTAACAATTCCAAGCGATGTGCGCGTGATAATGATAAAAATGGCTGACCGTCTGCACAATATGCGCACTCTTGACGTAATGTCGCCGATAAAACAGCAAAAAATCACGGGCGAAACAATCTATATTTATGCACCGCTGGCTCAACGTTTGGGCTTTTTCAAAATTAAAACAGAACTCGAAAATCTTTGTCTAAAATATCAACAACCAGATGTGTATGAGGAGATTAAAAATAAAATTGATAAAAAAATACCTAATTTAGAAAAGCAGTTTGCAGAATTTATTTTGCCGATAGAAGAGAAGTTAAAAATGCGCGGTTTTAATTACGAAATTAACAAAAGAATAAAATCGCCTTTTTCTATTCATCAAAAAATGATTACCAAACATTTGCAATTTGAAGATATTTATGATTTGCTGGCTGTAAGAATTATTATTGACCCCAAAGAGAACGAAGATGAAAATGATGTCTGCTGGTCGGTTTTGGGCATTGTAACCTCTTTGTATCACGAACATCCGAACAGAACGCGGAATTGGCTCTCAAACCCGAAAGCAAACGGCTACAAATCATTGCATCTTACGGTTATGCAAAGAGGTAAAGAGGGCGGAAAATGGATAGAGGTACAGATACGCACTCGAAAAATGGACGATATCGCAGAGCGCGGCGTGGCGGCACATTGGAAATACAAAACGGGCGTGCAGGAGCAAAGCGATTTTGACGATTGGTTTAAGTCGGTAAAGGATTTATTGGAAACAAAAGATATTGATACGGTAGCACTTGTCGACAGGTTTAAGATGAACCTTGAAACAGACGAAATTTTTATTTTTACACCCAAAGGCGACATCAAAAAATTTCCTGTCAAATCCACAGTGCTTGACTTTGCCTTTTCGCTGCATACAGAAATCGGGGCGCACTGCATCGGGGCGCAGGTAAACCACAAACTTGTGCCAATAACGCAAGAACTGCACAGCGGCGACCAAGTGGAAATTTTGACATCTAAAACACAAACACCGCAACAATCGTGGCTTGATATTGCAAAAACACAAAAGGCACAAAATATTATTCGCATTATGTTGAGACCAAAAATGAGCGATTTTGAGAAAAAAGGAGAGGAAATACTGAAAGAAAAATTCCGCCAACTTGATATAAAAATGAATGATAAGACAATTAAAATATTATTAAAATTCTTTGATTATCAAAAACTTAAAAGATTTCATATTGATTTGGCAAACGGAAAGATTGATATTGAAAAAATCAATAAAAAAATGTTGAAAGAAAAAAATCAACAACTGCTTGCGTGGCTGTTAAACGGTTTTAAAAGTAAAGATAAAAATGCTAAAAATCAATCATTTAATATAAACAAAAATAAAATCCTTTACATTACCAAGAAAGATATAAAATCAGAATTTATAAAAATTGCTTCTTGCTGCAAGCCGATTGTGGGAGATGAGATTATCGGTTATTATGGAGACGGACAGCATGTTGTTATTCATAAAATGGAATGTACAGAGGCACAGCGTTTAAAAGCACAGTTTGGCAACAAAATTATTCTTGTAGAGTGGCAAAAAAACAATGAACTTTCGTTTTTAACCACCATTTCAATTGAAGGAATTGACCGTCAAGGACTTCTGCGTCAGATAATTAAGGTTATTTCGGAAGATATTAAAATTAATATAAAAAGCATAAATTTTGACGTAACCGACACAACTTTTACAGGCAATTTATCAATTTATGTCCACGATAACGAAGAGATTGAGCGGTTAACCAAAAAACTCAAAAGCATTAATTCAATAAAAGAGGTAAAAAGAACAAATAATTAAGAATGCAAATCAGGAGTTAAAATTAATATTTTCACAATATTTCTGCAATATTCAATGAAAAAAAACTAATTTCTATCCCCCTAACTCCTAATTCCTATTTTTTATGTATCTTTGCAATCTATTTTCTAACCTAAAAAAATATTTTATTATGAAGAAATTATTCTATTTTTTCAGTTTGATAACTATTGTTTTATCATTCTGTTCGTGTGGGCAAAACGCCACAATGGTAGGCACATATTGGAAAGGTTCACAAGAACATTCTGCTGCCAAATATCTTAAAATTACCGAAGAAGAAGCAATAATGCAAGGGCTTAGCGGTACTTTGACATTTACCTATGACCTCAAATTTATTTCTGAAAATGAGGCAAAAATGAAAATTAAGTTGAAAGGCACAATTTATCATCAATTTGAAGAAGGTGGTGCAAAAATAGTTTATATGAATGTTGATAAAGATGACGAGTTTGGTATGTCTTACACTTTTGAAACTAAAAAGTGGAAAGGTGTGCTAACAGCCAAGCAAACATCAGCACTTTGGGAGCATCCGCCGATTAATTTTACACTGTTTGAAAATGCTATGTACCTAATATTAGAAATTGATAATCAAGATGTTATATTAAAAAGTGGATACTCAGCAGATTAATTAAGGATTGGTAAAAAAATGAAAAAACTTTCAAAAAAAATTCAGTTGGCAATTTTTTTGCTTTTGTTTGCCGGTACGGTGTTTGTTATTTTTCAAATGTTTCCGCACAAAGTGCAGTTTGATATGCACTACGAACTTGGTAAACCTTGGAATCACGCACTGCTTACTGCACCTTTTGATTTTCCAATATATAAATCGGACGAAGAAATTACAGCAGAAAAAGACAGTTTGAAACGGTTCTATTCGCCATACTATATTATTTCATCTGAAAAAATGCAAAATCAGTTGGCAAAACTTGCAGAAGACAACACAGTTCCAACCGAAAATCACATTAAATATTATGTTGAAAAATTTTTGCAAAATGTTTATAATAAAGGAATTATAGATGCCAATGTTTATGAAGAACTAACAACAGCGCAAGTCAAGGAAATTTTTTTAAGTGATTCAACAAAAATTTGGAAAAAAACTTCATTGAAAAGTATTTTTACAATCCGTTCTGCTTATGACTATGTTATTAAACATTTACCATTTTCGGAAGAAGAAGCACGGGAACTTAATATTGAACGTTATCTTATTGATAATCTGTTATTTGACAAAACAAAGTCGGAAAGTGCGTTGCACGATTTACAAAAAAATATTTCAATTACAGCAGGAATGGTGCAAGAGGGCGAAAGAGTTATTGATAGAGGCGAAATTGTTAAACATCAGCAATTTAAGATATTAAACTCGTTAAAAAAAGAGTATAAGGAACACATTCAAGAGAAAAACAATAATTGGGTAATGATTGGAGAATTGTTTCTAATAGCGGGACTTTTGTTCCTTTTTTCGCTCTATATTTTCCTTTTTCGCCCGGAATTTGTCTCAATAAAAAATGTGCTGTTTTTTATTTTAATGATAAATTTGATTATTGGCAGTGCATCATTTATAATAAACTATTCTGTTCACTACATTAATATTGTGCCTTTTGCGCTGATTGCAATAATTGTGCGCATATTTTTTGACAGCCGAACCGCACTTTTTATGCACATCATTACCGTTTTGATTGTTTCGCTTTTTGTACAATCGCCATATTTATTTGTGTTATTGCATATTCCTGCGGGAATGGTAGCGGTATCTTCGCTGAAACAACTTACCTATCGTTCGCAACTTGTTATGGGTGCAATTTTTATCTTTATCAACTATTCTCTTGTTTTTCTGTGCTTTACGTTGATAGATAGCGGTACATTGAAAAATATTGAATTTATACAATTCAAATATTTTGCACTAAACGCTACGTTGTTGCTCTCTGCCTATATTCTGATTTGGATTTTTGAAAAGATGTTCGGCTATCTCTCTGATGTAACTCTGGTGGAACTCTCCAATATTAACAACAAACTTTTGATGGAATATTCTCAGAAAGCACCCGGTTCGTTTCAACACGCCATGCAGGTTTCAACTTTGGCAACTGCCGCCGCTTCAACAATAAATGCAAATACGCTTTTGACCCGTACAGGCGCACTTTATCACGATATTGGAAAGATGAAAAATCCATTTATTTTTACTGAAAATCAAAATGGAGGCATTAATCCTCTTAATGCAAAACCACTTGACGAAGCAGCAAAAATGATAATTGCGCACGTTTCTGACGGCATAAAAATTGCTGAAAGTTACGGATTGCCATCAAAAATTATCAATTTTATAAGGTCGCACCACGCAAAAAGCGTTACAAAATACTTCTACAACACAGCAATAAATACTGCCAACGGCGCAGAGGTTGATGTTGCAAAATTTACCTATCCGGGTCCGCTGCCTGCAACAAAAGAGGAAGCGATTGTAATGATGTCGGACGCTGTGGAAGCGGCTTCTCACTCATTGAAAGAGTATAACGATGAAACAATAGGGTGTCTGGTGGAAAATATTATTAATGCGCAAATTGCCGAACACTCATTCCAAAAAGCACCAATAACTTTCCGTGATGTTGAAATTGTGAAAAATGTTTTGAAAACAAAATTATCAAATATCTATCACACAAGAATTTCTTATCCGGAAGTTAAGAGTTAAGAGTTAAGAATTAGGAGTTAGGATTTAGGAGATAGGAATTAAGAATTAAGAATTATTTTAGATTTACGATTGAATTTTTGAATTTTTGAATTAAAAATACTCACTACTTGATACTCAATACTCAATACTTGATACTTGATACTTGATACTCAATATTACCCTTTACCAAAAAAACTCTTAATTCCTATCTCCTATCTCCTAACTCCTAACTCCTATGAAACCACTAATTGGAATTTCCGCAAATTTCAAAGAAGATAAATCTATGCTCGTCAGACAATATTACGAATCGGTAATTTTGGCTGGCGGCGCACCAATTATCATTCCACTAACTACTGATAATGAGGTGCTTACAAAAATCATTCGCTCAATTGATGGACTTGTAATGAGCGGCGGCGCAGACATTGACCCCAAATATTTTGACGAAAAACCAATACCCGAACTCGGTGAAGTTGTTCCTGTGCGCGATGAATATGATATGAAATTGATTGAACTTGCTCATTCTCATCAAGTTCCAATTTTGGGAATTTGTCGCGGAATGCAAGTGATGAACGTGGTTTTTGGCGGCTCTCTCTATCAAGATATTGCGGCGCAGTACGATGGTTTTTTGCTAAAACACAATCAGGATGCGGAAAATATACCGCGCAGCAAAACAACGCAAACGGCGTTAGTTCGCAGCGGTTCGCACTTTGAAAAAATTGTCGGCTGTGAAGAGTTGCAGATAAATTCTGCTCATCATCAGGCAGTTAATCGTGTAGCGGCGGGCTTTACCGAGTGTGCTTTTACGCAGGACGGCATTTGCGAGGCAATCGAAAGCGATTATTATGCAGAAATTGGCGTGCAGTGGCACCCGGAACACTTAACAGAACAAAGAATAAAGAACAAAGAACAAAGACAAGAGAATCTGAATATTTTTGAGTGGCTAATAAACGAGGCAAAAATATTTAATCGTGCAAAAAATATTCACAAAAAATTTCCCGTGATTGATTCGCATTGCGATACGCCGATGTTTTTTGATTATGGAATTGATATTTGCAAAAATAATGATGAAATTACGCTAAATCTCAAAGATTTAGGAGAAGACGAAGACAAAATTGTAACCTACAAAACCAAAGTTGATGTGCCAAAAATGCAGGACGGACTGCTTGATGCGGCGTTTATGGTTGCGTACATTCAGCAAAAAGAACTTGATGAAATTTCGCTGAATGCTGCTGTTGAAAAAACATTTTTTTTGCTTAATAAAATTATTTTTCAAGTATCGCAAAATACTGATATTGTGGAAGTTGCAACTTGCACAGATGATTTATTACGTTTAAAAAATGAAGATAAAAAAGCAATTTTTCTCGGCATTGAAAACGGCTATGGTTTGGGTAATGATTTAGAAAATCTTGAAAAATTTTACAAACTTGGAGTGCGCTATATCACGCTTTGCCACAACGGCGACAATCTGATTTGCGATTCCGCTGTAAAAACGCAAAACACGCACGGTGGTTTAAGTGAATTTGGTAAGCAGGTTGTGCAAAAAATGAACGAACTCGGCATTATGATTGATATTTCGCACGCAGGCAAAAGCACATTTTGGGACGTTATCAAACACTCCACAAAGCCGATTATCGCCTCGCATTGTTGCGCAAAAACGATATGCAACCACCCGCGCAACCTCACTGATGAGCAAATTATTGCGCTCGCAAAAAACGGCGGCGTATGTCAAATTTGCCTCTACCAAAATTTCCTTACCGACCTGCCCATTGCCGCTATAGAAAACGCAATCGAACACATCAAACACATTATTAATCTTGTCGGAATTGACCACGTTGGTATCGGCAGCGACTTTGACGGCGGCGGCGAAATTCTTGGTTGCCTTGCCGCAAACGAAATTATCAATATCACAAAAGCACTAATAAAGCACGGTTTTTCAGATGAAGATATTAGCAAAATTTTGGGTGGAAATTTTTTGAGGGTAATGGAAAAACAAAAATGATTAGGCATAAAACTTTTTAAAATAGCAATTTTGAACTTTAAACCTATCATAATCGCCGGACCTTGCAGTGCCGAAACCGAAAAACAGGTGCTTGCAACGGCAAAGGAACTTTCGGAAATGGGAGTTTCAATTTTTCGTGCGGGCGTGTGGAAACCGCGCACAAAACCGAGCGATTTTCAAGGTGCGGGCGAAGAGAGTTTGGCGTGGCTAAAGCGTGTGCAGCGGGAATTTGGAATGAAAACCGCTGTGGAAGTGGCTAACACTCAGCACGTTGCGCTTGCACTGAATGCAGGAGTTGATATTCTTTGGATCGGTGCGAGAACAACCACAAACCCCTTTGCTGTGCAGGAAATTGCAGACGCTTTGCAAGGTTACGATGTGCCGATTTTGGTTAAAAATCCTGTTACGCCCGATGTGGAACTTTGGCTTGGTGCGGTGGAACGACTGCAAAATGCCGGTATTAAGCAAATTACGGCTATTCATCGCGGGTTTGGCGTAGGCGATGCTTTTTACCGCAACAACCCGCAATGGCACGTTCCTATTGAGTTTCGCCGCCGAATGCCAGAAATTCCAATGCTTTGCGACCCAAGTCATATTGCAGGGGAAAAATCGCTTGTGGCAAAAGTGGCGCAGCAGGCAATGCAACTCAATTACAACGGTTTAATGCTTGAAGTGCATTGCTGTCCGAGCGAAGCGTTAAGTGATGTAAATCAGCAAATTACGCCAAAAGAGTTGGTTGAATTGCTGCAAAATTTAGTTATCAATCAAACCAATTCCAAAACCGAAATTCTTAGTCAATTACGGCGCAGAATTGACGATTTGGACTCATCTTTAATTGAAATTCTTGCACAAAGAATGAAAATTTCGCAGGAGATTGGCGATTATAAAAAGAAAAACTCTATTGCCGTTCTGCAAAGCGACCGCTACAACGAAATTTTACAACAATGTATAAATCAGGCAATTAGCAAAAATCTAAATCCCGATTTTATCAAAAAAATCTTTGAAACCATTCACGAAGAATCAATAAAAACACAGTTTGAAAGGTAAATAAACAGTTTTCAGTTTAGTTCTGTTTTGTAATATCAAAAAAATATTTTAACTTTGCATTTTAATTTATACTTTAAATAGGGGACTTCTAAAAATACCCCCGTCATTCTGAACTTGTTTCAGAATCTCCTTATTTTCAGGGGATTGCGGGTCAAGCCCGCAATGACGAACTGAATTATTAGAAGTCCCCACTAATTAATCATTAAAATTTTAATAAAAAAATGGAAAATATTTTTGAATTAACAACCGAAAAGTTGAAAACCATTGCAAATCATCTTCAAGAAAGAATTGAAGAAGGTTTAAAAGATGACGGAATGGAGATTGCGGCTATTCCTACATACATCACGTCAAGTGAAGAAATCACTGACGGAAAAGTGCTTGCGCTTGACTGGGGCGGAACTAATTTTAGAGCGGCTGTTGTGGAATTTAAAGACGGCAACCCGAAAATTTTGGAAACAGAAAAAATATTACTTTCTGCACAAACGTTAAAAGATAATAAAATTGAAACGCAGGACGCCTTGTTTGCTGCAATGACAAATGTTATATGCAAATTAAAAACTCTTGATGAAAATGTAAAAAGTATCGGCTATTGTTTCTCCTATCCTGCAAAATGCGAAATAAAAGGCGATGCCACTCTTTTGTGTTGGGCGAAAGAGATTAATATTCCAGATATGGTTGGAAAACTCGTTGGAGAGCCATTGCGAGAATATTTGAACAAACACCTCAACACTAAATTTAAACACATCAAAGTTATCAATGACACTGTGGCTTGCCTTTTTGCAGGTTTGAGCAAAACGGGCTATCAGAATTATATAGGTTTGATTGTTGGTACAGGTACCAATATGGCTTCGCTTATGCGCCGCAATAAAATTGAAAAACTCAACAGTAAAGAGAATGACTATATTCCCGTAAATCTCGAATCGGGCAATTTTAACCCGCCATATCTTATTAAAGTTGATGATTTGGTAGATGAAACAACTAACAATAAAGGGGTACATCGTTTTGAAAAAGCAATTTCGGGCGGATATTTAGGTAAAATATTTGTAAAGAATTTTTTACCGGAAAAAACCGATTATGACTTTGACTGTGAAATGTTATCAGAACTAATAAAAGATTCTGAAAAGCAAATTCAAACTGCTAAAAATATTGCCGAACGTTCTGCAAATCTTGTGGCTGCATCTATCGCCGGCTTGGTGCAAGTGCTTGTAAAACAAGATAATAGTGTTAAAAAAATTGGTTTAGCGGCAGACGGAAGCGTATTTTGGAAAACGCCAAATTACATAAAAATGGTTGAAGATGCACTTGCAGAATTATTACCAATAGATGTAAAAGTTGAAGTGTTGCCCGAAATGCAAGACCCAAATATTATTGGTTCGGCTATTGCAGCGTTAAGTGCTGCCAGTGAGACAGTGCCGAGCGAGTGAAAGCGAAACTTGACTGAAATGAATATTTAACAATTCATCTATGAATAAGACATGCTGAAATCTTCAAGATTTCGGCGTTCTTTTTTTGTTGGTCTGCCCATTCCGCGCATTCGGTTGTTCTCTTTATCAATTTTGACAACTTCGAGCAATTGCAGTTGGTCGGGCGTGGTAATATTTTGCATATATTCAGCAACAAGTTTAGCACCGATACGTCCTGTCGGTATTTGCAAAATTTTATACGAATAGAGAATTGGCGGACGTTTCACTTGAATTTCATCGCCGATATGAATAATACGCGATGGTTTTGCTGCCGTTCCTGCAAGAAAAATCCGCCCCCTTTTGCACTCATCAGACGCTAAACTTCTCGTTTTGTAGAGCCGCATAGCCCAAAGATATTTATCTATTCGCATTTCCATAATTCTTATTAAAAATAGAAAGTTTGGTATTGTTAATTTAGTATTGTTTTTTTTCATTTTGTCATTCCTGCGAAAGCAGGAATCGCTTGAAATTTAAGCGATTGCGGGGCAAGCCCGCAATGAC
>Ga0209628_10003357_pt1 | contig 11181 bp, 8 predicted proteins | sample TergutCu122P4_FD_187285 | JGI IMG/M metagenome (GOLD analysis project Ga0209628, IMG submission 187285) | Cubitermes ugandensis P4 segment gut microbial communities from Kakamega Forest, Kenya - Cu122 P4 (SPAdes) (version 2) | ecosystem: Host-associated > Arthropoda: Insects > Digestive system >...
GGCGCGCGGCGTAGAGGGTGGCGCGCTCGGTGTGCAGGCATTTCAGGTTCAACTCCAGCGCCACCACGTAGAGCTGGCGGCGCTGACTTGAGCCTTGCAGCTCATTTCCGATCCGGAATCGTGCTGCGCTTCAATGACAACGGGCACCAGAGGTGCCCGTTGAAGTAGAGACTGATTCGATCAGGCGATCTTCACGTACTCGAATTCCAGCGGCTGGTTATTGATGCCCACGCGCGGAGGGGCGATCCAACTGGCGAATTTGCCGGGTTCGATGCAAGGCTTCATCAGTGAGGCGATGAACTTCATGTCGGCGTCGTTGGGCAGCCACTTGCCGACGCTGGCTTGCCATTCGGCAGCGGTCAGCACCTTGCCTTCGGGGCTGATGTGGTGGCCCTTGAATTCGCCGATCTTGCGGTTGAAGCCTTTGTGCGGCTGCGTAATCGTGAAATTGATACCGGCTTTTGCGATCGTCTTGTTCCAGCGGTCGATGCCGCCCTGGCAGTCGGCGATGTAGTCATCGAGCAGGCGACAGTTGATGGCGCGCAGCGCAGGTACCTGGTTGTCAACCAGTTTCCCGTCAACCACGCTGGTGACGCCGTAGGTGGCGTTGTGCAACTGGTGATCGTCGCCGTTGAGGTTGGCTTCGTTGAAGCGGCCCTTCAGGCCGGCGCTGAAGGCTTCGGCGCCGTTGCTGGAAATTTCGCTGCCGAACAGGTCGCGCGTGACGCTCATGTGAAAGTTGGCCTTGCGTTGCAGCAGCGGCAGATCGACCACGCCGAGCGCGCGAATGCGCTCCACGTCGTACGGATCGGTAATGCCGGCCTTCTTCATTGCCATGCAGGTAGCCTCGATGGTGCGCTGTACGCCGGTTTCGCCGACGAACAGGTGATGCGCTTCTTCGGTCAGCATAAAGCGGCACGAGCGGCTAAGGGGGTCGAAACCGCTTTCGGCCAGCGCTGCCAGTTGCATCTTGCCGTCGCGGTCGGTGAAGTAGGTGAACATGAAAAAGCTCAACCAGTCGGGCGTTTTCTCGTTGAACGCACCCAGGATACGCGGGTTGTCTTGTTGGCCGCTGCGGCGTTGCAGCAGGGCTTCGGCTTCTTCGCGACCGTCCTTGCCGAAATACTTGACCAGCAAATAGACCATCGCCCACAGGTGGCGGCCTTCTTCCACGTTCACCTGAAACAGGTTGCGCATGTCGTACAGGCTGGGCGCGGTCTTGCCGAGAAAGCGCTGCTGCTCGACCGAGGCAGGCTCGGTGTCGCCCTGCACCACAATAAGGCGCTTGAGCAGGGCGCGGTACTCGCCCGGCACTTCCTGCCACGCCGGTTCGCCCTTGTGCTTGCCGTGAGGTACGGTGCGCCCTTCGACTTTGGGCGCGAGCAGGATGCCCCAGCGATATTCCGGCATCTTGACGTGGCCGAATTTGGCCCAGCCGGAGGGATCGACGCCGACGGCGGTGCGCAGGTACACATCGGCGGCTTGAAAGCCGTCGGGTCCCATGTCTTTCCACCAGTCAAGGTAATTCGGCAACCATTGATCCAGCGCGCGCTGGAGCTGCTTGTCGGAACCAAGGTCCACGTTATTGGGGATTGAATCGTCGTAATTGACTTCGACGAAATGATCACCGCGGACGGCCTCAGCAACTTCGGTCAGGGTTTCGGCTTCACTCATGTAACGTCTCCTTTGTAGAGGGGGGGATGGTTGATGCATGCATTTTGATGCATAACATTGTCTTGAGGACGGCTGATTGTAGCAATATAATGCAAATGTATCAGCCCGGTGTGGAGCCAGAGTGCATGCGAATGAATGATGCCGCCGCTTGAATCACTGCTTCGGGCTGGTCTTTGTGCGCCGAATGGCCGCAGGCCGGCAATTCCAGTAACTGAGTGCGGGGCACATGGCGTGCGATGCCGCGGATTTGTTCCAGCGTGCCGTATTCGTCGTCGAGACCTTGTATGGCCAGCAAAGGACAGGCGATGGCGCGAATTTCATCCTCGATGCTCCAGTGCCGGAATGGTGGATGCAGCCAGATATGGCACCATCCCCAGAACGCTGAATCAGGGTCGTCGTGATAGCGCGCCAGGCGTTGGGGCAGGTCGGTGGTTTCGTAAACTGTTTTAGTCTGTCCAATACTCGCGATGCAAATGTCTTCGACCATGATGTGCGGTGCCAGTGCGATCACGCCTGCCGCTGGGCGGCACGCCGCGTACAGCAGCGCGATGGAGCTTCCGTCGCTGTGGCCGAACAGCCAAGGCGGACGACGGATGTTCAGCGTAGCCAGCAGTGCGGGCAATACTTCATGTGCTTGGCGATGCATGAAATCGACATCCCACGACTCGTCCGGTGCACGCGGCGTGCTGCGGCCATAACCAGGCCGCGAATAGACCAGCCCTCGCAGGCCAGCGGCGGCGCACAGCCGCGCGGGAAAGTCGCGCCACATCGCGCGCGAGCCAAGACCCTCGTGCAGAAAAATCAAAGGCGCTGCGGCGTCCACGTTGGCATCCGGTCCGACCCATTCGTATTCGATGCGAACGGTGCGCCCGCGCCAGTCGATGTCGGCGAACTGCACGGTCATGCCTGGCCTTCCTGGACTAACGCGCGCAGCTTGAAGCGCTGGATTTTGCCGGTCGCCGTTTTGGGCAGTTCGTTGACGAACTCGATCATGCGCGGGTATTTGTAGAGCGCGAGCTTATCCTTGACGAAGGCTTTCAATTCATGGTCGGTGGTTTCATGGCCTGGCTTGAGTATGACGAAAGCCTTGGTTTTGACCAGCCCCTCTGCATCCGGCACGCCGATCACCGCCGCTTCCAGCACGGCGGGGTGCTGCACCAGCGTGGCCTCGACCTCGAACGGACTGACCCAGATCCCGCTGACCTTGAGCATGTCGTCGCTGCGGCCGGCGTAGGTATAGGTGCCGTCCGAGTTGCGGATGTACTTGTCGCCGCTTTTGGTCCAGCCGCCCTGGAAGGTTTCCCGGGTTTTCTGGCAGTTGTTCCAGTACATCATGGCGGCGCTGGGGCCGTGGATGTACAGGTCGCCCGGTTCGCCGTCGGGTGCCGGTCTGCCTTCTTCGTTGCGCAGTGCGATTTCGTAGCCGGGCACTGGCCAGCCGGTAGTACCGTAGCGTACCTTGCCGGGCAGGTTGGACAGGAAGATGTGCAGCATTTCGGTCGAACCGATGCCATCGATGATGTCCACGCCGAAGTGCGCCTTCCAGCGTTCGCCGATTTCAGCCGGCAATGCCTCGCCGGCCGACGACGCCAGCCGCATCCCGGTTTGCGTGCGCGCCGGCAGCACGGGCGAGGCCAGCATGCCGGCAAACCCTGTTGGCGCGCCAAAGAATACCGTCGGGCGCGGCGCGCCGGTCAGGCGTTTGAAGGTGGCCTCGGGCGTCGGGCGTTCGTCCATCAGCACCACGGTGGCGCCTACGCTCAGCGGAAAGGTCAAACCGTTGCCTAGGCCATAAGCAAAGAACAGCTTGGCTGCGCTGAAGCACACGTCCTGCTCGGTCAGGCCGAGGATGGGCTTGGCGTACAACTCGCAAGTCCAGTACGGGTTGGCTTGCGAATGCACGGTGCCTTTGGGACGGCCGGTGGAACCGGATGAATACAACCAGAACGCCGGATCGTCCCGGCTGGTGGCGGCGTGCTTGGGCGCGGGGGCCTGAGCTTCGATGAAGGCGTCGAAGCCAATCTCGCCGAAGTCCAGCGGTGCCATGGGCCGCGAGACAATGACCTTGTGCACTTCATGATCCGAACGTGTTAGCGCCGCCTTGAGCGCAGGTAGCACCGCGCCCGATATCAGCACCGCCTGCGCGCGCGAGTGTTCGAGCATGTAGGCATAGTCGTCGGCGGTCAGCAGCGTGTTGACGGCGACTGGCACGATGCCTGCGTAGATCGCGCCCAGGAAGGTCACCGGCCAATCGACCGTGTCCTGCATCAGCAACAGCACGCGCTCCTCGCGCTTGATGCCCAGGTCGCGCAGACCGGCGGCCAAGCGCCGCACCCGGTCTTCCAGCGCACCGTAGGTCAAGGCCGACGCATTGTCGATGAATGCCAGCTTGTCGGGCCGCTCGGCGTTGGCGGCCAGCAGGTGCTGCGCGATGTTGAATGTCTCCGGTGGCGGGACCACGCCGGGCGGTAGGTGCTGGGAAAGTTCGTTCATTTTGCCTCCTGTTTGTTGTGAGCTGGATGGGGTGATGAAAGCTGTTGCTACGGCGTGAACTGGATTTGCCCTTGCGGCAGCAGGTAAAGCACCAGCGCTCGGCCGCCGGTGACGGTGGGCGGATGGGCGCTGCCGGGCGGATAGACCAGCCAGCCGGCCGGATGTCCGTCGAAACGTGCTTGGGCATCCAGCGGCATGATGAGGTCGATCTCGCCGGTCGGGTGCACATGGTACGGACCGGCGACATCGGCCATGTCCACCACATCCACCGAAAAACCATGCAAATCGTCGGACGGCTTGAAGATGCGGCCATAGCGGATGCCACCGCCTTCGCGGTTGCACAGCCAACCGTCCTTGGCGCCGGCTTGGCAACTGGCTTGCAAGGTGTGATATGTCGCACTATCTCGCCCATGTTCTGCATTGAGCCAGGCGCCCAGCTCGGCATCGAGCGGACGGTTGGCGATCTGCGCGGTCAGTGCAGCGATCTGGGCGCGCAAAGTTTCGGGGGTGATGGTGCTGGTCATGAGGCTGATGGCGGATGAGTGCAAGTTGGTTTTGAGGCCTGACTAGAATGATGCATTATAATGCATCATTTGGTTCGTTTGCTACGAAGCAGGGTTGCACCTGTTTTCTCCTGCCCTCTCTGAGGTGGGGTAGGAATTGGGGGGAGAGAGCAGCGGCGCATTGAATCAGCCAAGCTGCTACAGCCGCAAGCCCTCACCCCTGCCGAGGGGAAGGGGGGGTAAAAACACGACTGCGGTGAACTATCCAATTTAAGAGTTTGTTCTGTATGATGCCAAGCACTATGCTGCATGATCCCAAGGCAACCGAGTCTTTGGCGGCACCGGACGCTCCGGTGCCCCGCAAGCATCCGTTTCTGGTCGCTTTAGGCGAGCGTGTGCGCGCCCTGCGTTCGCGGCGTGGCATGACGCGCAAAGCGCTGTCCCAAGCTACCGAGGTCAGCGAGCGCCACTTGGCCAATCTGGAATACGGCATCGGTAACGCATCAATCCTGGTGCTGCTGCAAATCGCGCAAGCTTTGCAATGCCCGCTGGCCGAACTGTTGGGCGACGTCACCACTGGTTCGCCCGAATGGCTGCTGATCCGCGAGATGCTTGAGCAGTGCGACGAATCGCAGCTGCGGCGCGCCCGCATCGCCATCGGCGAACTGTTGGGCACCGGCGGTGCCCACGGCGAGGGCTCGTACGCACGCAGTTCGCGGGTCGCGCTGGTCGGCCTGCGCGGTGCCGGCAAATCGACCCTGGGCGGGATGCTGGCCGAGGATCTGGGCTTCTCGTTCATCGAGCTGTCGCGCGAAATCGAAAAGTTTGCCGGTTGCAGCGTCAGTGAAATCCAGGACCTGTACGGGCAAGCTGCCTATCGCCGCTACGAACGCCGTGCGCTCGAAGAAGCCATCCAAATTTACCCCGAAGCCGTCATCGCTACTCCTGGCGGACTGGTCAGCGATCCCGCCACCTTCAATCTGCTGCTGGCGCACTGCACCACGGTTTGGTTGCAAGCCACACCGGAAGACCATATGCAGCGCGTGGTTGCGCAAGGCGACATGCGGCCCATTCACGCCAGCGCTGAAGCGATGGAAGACCTCAAGAACATCTTGGCTGGGCGGGCGGCCTTCTATTCGAAGGCAGAAATCGCGCTCGACACCAGTGCGGACAATTTGCAAACGACCTTTCAGAAATTGAGCAAATTGGTACGCGAGGCGCTGGCGACGCCGGGTTGACGACCGAGCAAGGCATTTAATGCATTAAAATGCGTGTCAGTCTTGACATGCTGATGAGTTTGCATTATTATGCATGTTTGGATCGTTACCCTTCTTTTGGAGACACCGTGACTCTTAACCCGAACATCGCTCCCCGGATCGACTATCAGACCAACCCTTCCCAGTACCGGCATTGGAAACTTGGCTTCGATGGCCCGGTGGCCACGCTGGCCGCCGATTTCGACGAAAACGCCGGCATACGGCCGGGCTACAAGCTCAAGCTCAACAGTTACGACCTAGGGGTGGATATCGAGCTCAACGACGCGGTCAACCGTATTCGCTTCGAGCACCCGGAAGTACGCACGGTGGTGGTGACCAGCGCCAAAGAGCGGGTGTTTTGCTCGGGCGCCAACATCTTCATGCTAGGCTTGAGCAGCCATGCTTGGAAGGTGAATTTCTGCAAGTTCACCAACGAAACGCGCAACGGGCTGGAAGATTCGTCCCAGCACAGCGGCTTGAAATTCCTGGCGGCGGTTAATGGTTCGTGCGCCGGCGGCGGTTACGAGCTGGCGCTAGCGTGCGATGAAATCCTGTTGGTCGATGACCGCTCTTCAGCGGTTTCGCTGCCGGAAGTGCCACTGCTGGGCGTGCTGCCCGGCACCGGCGGCCTGACGCGAGTGACCGATAAGCGCCACGTGCGGCACGACTTGGCCGACATCTTCTGCACCACCAGCGAAGGCGTACGTGGACAGAAGGCCAAGGACTGGCGGCTGGTGGATGAAATCGCCAAGCCCGCGCAGTTTGCTGCCCGGGTGCGCGAGCGTGCGCTCCAACTGGCCCAGCAGAGCGACCGACCCGCCGGCGCACGCGGCGTAGCACTGACGCCGCTGGAGCGCACCATCGAACCCGACGCGCTGCGTTACCGCCATGTGTCGGTGCAAATCGACCGCGCACGCCGCGTCGCCACTTTTATGGTCCAGGGGCCGCAAGGGGCCCAGCCGAAAACTATTGCTGAAATCGAAGCGGCCGGTGCGGCGTGGTATCCGCTGGCGATGGCGCGCGAACTGGAAGACGCCATCTTGTCGATGCGCACCAACGAACTGGAAATTGGCACTTGGCTCGTCAAGACCGGGGGCGATCCCGTCGCCGTTATTGCCATGGACGAAACGCTGGCCCAGCATCAGAAGCACTGGCTGGTGCGCGAGACGCTTGGCTTGCTGCGCCGCACCTTCAGCCGCTTGGACGTAAGCAGCCGCAGTCTGTTCGCGCTGATCGAGCCGGGTTCGTGTTTCGCTGGCTCGCTGCTGGAACTGGCGCTGACGTGCGACCGTCGCTACATGCTGGCACCGCTGGACCAGCCGGCCAAGGCACCGAAAATCACCGTCAGCGAGCTGAACTTCGGTATGTATCCGATGGCGAGCGGCCAAAGCCGCCTAGGCCGCCTGTTCTATGACGAGGCCGCACCGCAGGGCGCCGTGCGCGCCAAAATCGGCGCAGCGCTGGATGGTAACGCGGCACTGGCGCTGGGTCTGGTGACCAGCGCGCCGGACGATATCGACTGGGCTGACGAAACACGTCTGGCGCTCGAAGAGCGCATCGCCATGAGTCCTGATGCCCTGACCGGCATGGAAGCCAATTTGCGCTTCAACGGCGTGGAAAACATGTTCACGCGCGTGTTTGGGCGGCTGACCGCATGGCAGAACTGGATCTTCCAGCGCCCCAATGCGGTGGGTGAAAAGGGTGCGCTCAAGGTCTACGGCAAAGGCGACAAAGCGGTATTCGACTGGAACCGGGTCTAAATACCCGCGCGGGCTACGATGCACATCGACTACAGCGGCAAGATTCCCAACAACGTTCACCTGGGCGACGACCGGGCGCTGCAACGCGCGCTGGAGCAGTGGCAACCGGGCTTCCGGGCGTGGTGGGGCGAGATGGGGCCGGAGGGCAGCAGCGGACTTGACGTTTACCTGCGCACGGCGGTGAGCGTCGACCCGCTCGGCTGGGCACAATTCGGCTACGTCAAGATGCCAGAGTACCGTTGGGGCATCTTCCTCAACCCGGCGGAGCCGGGCCGCAAGATCGGGTTCGGCGACCACCAGGGCCAGTCTGTTTGGCAGGACGTGCCGGGCGAGTATCGCGCGCACCTGCGCCGTATTATCGTTACGCAGGGCGATACCGAGCCGGCGTCGGTCGAGCAGCAGCGCCACTTGGGGCTGACCTGTCCCAGTCAGTACGACTTGCGCAACCTGTTCCAGGTCAATGTCGAAGAAGCGCGCCACCTGTGGGCGATGGTCTATTTGCTGCACAAGTATTTTGGGCGCGACGGTCGTGACGACGGCCAGGCGCTACTGGTGCGCCGCGCCGGCCAGCAGGACAACCCGCGCATCCTGCAAGCCTTTAACGAGCCGACGCCGGATTGGCTGAGCTTTTTCATGTTCACCTACTTCACCGACCGTGAGGGCAAGTTCCAGTTGTGCGCGCTGGCAGAAAGCGGCTTCGATCCGCTGGCGCGCACCACGCGCTTCATGCTGACCGAAGAGGCGCACCACATGTTCGTCGGCGAAAGCGGCGTCTCGCGCGTGATTCAGCGCACTTGCCAAGTCATGAACGCACTGAAAACCGACGACCCGGACAAGCTGCGCGCCGCCGGGGTAATTGATTTGCTGACCATTCAGCGCTACCTGAACTTCCATTTCTCGATCACCATCGATCTGTTTGGTGGCGACGAATCGAGCAACGCCGCGGCTTTTTATGCCACCGGGCTGAAAGGCCGTTTCGAGGAAAGACAGCGCACCGGCGATCACCAATTGCGGAACCGGACCTACCCGGTGATGCATGCAGCAGGCGGTCGGTTGACGGAAACGGAAGTGCCGATGCTCAATGCCTTGAACGAAGTGCTGCGCGACGACTTCATCCGCGATTCGCTAGCGGGTATCGAACGCTGGAACAAGGTGATCGAAAAGGCCGGCATCGCGTTCCGCCTGAAAGTGCCGCACAAAGCTTTCCATCGCCATATCGGCGCACTGGCGGGTGTGCGGGTTTCGCCGGAAGGGCAGGTGCTAAGCGAAGCTCAATGGCAAGCCCAGGCCGATGCTTGGCTGCCCAGCACCGCCGATCGCGCCTTTGTCGCCAGCCTGATGGGGCGGGTGACGAAACCTGACGCCTTCGCTCACTGGATCGCGCCGCCAGTGATGGGCATCAATCGCCAGCCGGCCCATTTCGAGTACGTGCGATTCAACTGACTCAATACCCAAGCAATTACAGACAGGAGACCCCCACCATGGACATGGCCGACGTTACCGCCATCAAGCAGCATTTGATCGACCCCGAAATCTGCATCCGCTGCAATACCTGCGAAGCCACGTGTCCGCGCAGTGCCATCACGCACGACAACCGCAACTACGTGGTCGATGTCGACAAGTGCAATCTGTGCATGGACTGCATTCCGCCGTGCCCGACCGGCAGTATCGATAACTGGCGCACTATGCCGCGCGTGCGTGCCTACAGCGTGCAGGAACAGCTCGGCTGGGACGTGCTGCCGCCCGAATTGAGCGCTAGTGAGTTGGCTGCAGCCGGCGTCGCCGACGCTGCGCCCGCCGCCGAATCGGCGCCGCCGATTCTGCCGGCCGCAGCTGGTTTGGAAGAGCCATTCCAGAGCGCGCAATACGGCGCCGTCATCGGTCCGTGGAGTGCGGCGCATCCGTACACCAATCTGTACGGTCCCAAGGCTGCTGAAAAATCGATCACTGCCACCGTGACGGGTAATGTGCGCGTCACTGCCGTCGGCAAGGAGTACGACACGCACCATGTGGTGCTCGACTTCGGCGCGATGCCGTTTCCGCTGCTCGAAGGCCAGAGCATAGGGATCATTCCTCCTGGCGTGGACGAGCGCGGCAAACCGCACCATGCCCGCCAATACAGTATTGCCAGCCCGCGCAATGGCGAGCGGCCTGGCTATAACAACGCCTCGCTGACCATCAAGCGCGTGCTGCAAGACCACCAAGGCCGCCCGGTGCGCGGGGTCGCCAGCAACTACATGTGCGACCTGAAGGTCGGCGACAAGGTGCAGGTCATCGGCCCGTTCGGCGCCAGCTTTTTAATGCCCAACCACCCGCGCAGCCACATCGTGATGATCTGCACCGGCACCGGCTCGGCACCGATGCGCGCCATGACCGAATGGCGCCGCCGCCTGCGCGTTTCCGGCAAATTCGAAGGCGGCAAACTTATGCTGTTCTTCGGTGCGCGCACACAGGAAGAACTACCTTATTTCGGCCCCTTGCAAAACCTGCCCAAGGATTTCATCGATCTGAACTTCGCCTTCAGTCGCACTCCCAATGCACCCAGGCGCTACGTGCAGGATCTGATGCGCGAACGCGCAGCCGACCTTGCGCCGCTACTGCAAGACCCCCATGCGTACTTCTATGTCTGCGGCCTGAAGGCGATGGAAGAAGGCGTGGTGCTCGCACTCAAGGACATTGCTGCGGAAGCCGGACTGGACTGGGCGCAGACCGGCGCCGAACTCAAGCGCCACGGCAGATTGCATCTGGAAACGTACTGACCTCATCGCCATGAGCACCACCCTGTTACAAAGCTACATCGCAGGCCGCTGGATCGGTGCCCGGCCCGCGCAGGCCCTGCACAGTGCCATTGACCATCAGGTCGTCGCGCACACGCACGCCGACGACCTCGACTTTGCCGAGGCGCTGGACTACGCTCGTATGACCGGCCTGTCCGTACTGATGAAAACCGACTTCCAGCAGCGCGCCGCGATGCTTAAGGCGCTAGCCAAGTACCTGGGCGAGCGCAAGGAGGATCTGTACGCACTGTCGTTTCATACCGGCGCGACGCGCGCCGACGGTTGGGTTGACATTGAAGGCGGCATCGGCACGCTGGCCGCCTACGCCGGCATGGCCCGTGAACTTCCCAAAGCCGGTAACCTATGGCACGAAGGCCCGCAAATCCCGCTCGGCAAGACCGGCGCTTTTGCTGGGACGCACGTGCTGGTGCCGCGCGGCGGCGTGGCGGTACATATCAATGCGTTCAACTTTCCGGTCTGGGGCCTGCTGGAAAAATTCGCACCCACCTTTCTGGCCGGCATGCCCAGCATCGGCAAGCCGGCTACCGCCACCAGCTTTTTGACCGAAAAACTCGCGCGCCTGATCGACGCCTCAGGCATCTTGCCGCCGGGTGCACTGCAACTGATCATCGGCGGCACGGGTGATCTGCTGGAACGCCTGCGGGTACAGGACGCTGTTACCTTCACCGGCTCGGCCGACACTGCGGCCAAGCTACGC
>Ga0209628_10003358_pt1 | contig 11181 bp, 6 predicted proteins | sample TergutCu122P4_FD_187285 | JGI IMG/M metagenome (GOLD analysis project Ga0209628, IMG submission 187285) | Cubitermes ugandensis P4 segment gut microbial communities from Kakamega Forest, Kenya - Cu122 P4 (SPAdes) (version 2) | ecosystem: Host-associated > Arthropoda: Insects > Digestive system >...
GCGGGGTGGGATCGGATGGTTGACGCGCGCGCTCGCTCACGCCTCCGCTTCGCTCCGGCTGCGCTACCGTTTTACGCGCCCGCATCAACCATCCGACCCCACCCCTGGGCCCAGCACCACCCAGCCGACCCGCCCAGACCACCGGGCCCTTGGTTGTTCCGGCCGTCCTGGGACGGTTCCCGGCCACTCGGGGACGGTTCCAGAATGGCCGTGCGCCAACAGGGTCGGGGCCTCGTGACTCCAAGGCGTTTCAGCGATCCAGCCCTGGCTCCAAGGCCATGGGCCGGACAGAGTGGGGACGGTGGTTTTGGGACGCGAAGCGTCCGGACAAGAAGAAACGTCCCCACTGTCCGGCGAACCACCCCAACACACCCAGATCGGTCCGGCCACCCGGCGACGATCCCCGCGCCCACCCCGGTGGACACCACACCCAGCAACCCGGCAACGTACTGTGGTGTTACACCTCATCATCAGGCGTAACACCACACTATGCCCCCCACCCAGCCACCACGACACGCCCCAAGAACCGATTTGACACTCATAGAAGAATCGGTTCCCGGCCACCCGGGGACGGGCCTGTGCTAACCTGCTCCGATTTGGGGTTCTGGGTGATACGAAACGAAATCGGAGCAGGCTTGCTCACGCATTTCGCCGATTTCGGGCCTTGAGGGTGAGCGAACCCGCTCCGATATTCAATCCGGAGCCCCACAACCCCAAATCGGAGCAGGTTGGCACACCAACCGCACCACATGAGACAGTCCCAATACTGTTTGGTTAGGGTCCGCTGATGTGCACAGTCCAGTCGACGGGTTCCGTACGGGAACCACCTTCCGAGGATGTGTGACAGCCATCCCGACCGCCGGTCGACGGTCACCGTGGGTGAGAAACTCGGCGACTTTCATGGCAGAGTGGTGGCATGGAGACCGACGTTGCCCGGTGGCTGGTGTCCGGTGAGGCCGAGCCGGCTATCGAGCTGGCCGCTTCGTTCGCCGATCCCGACTCACTCGGCGCGGGGGACGCGCTGCGCCGGGTCGTGGCACCTGAGCGGGCGGCGGCCGTACTGGATCTGGTCGCCCTGCGGCGGCGCGGGATCGGCAAGCTGGGTGAGGTGGCCGAGCGGCTCTTCTTGACACGCGAGGGGTTGGAGCAGGCCACGCGGTGGGATGTCGCTTCGTGGCGGGCCCGGTGCATCACCCGGGCCGGGGTTTCCCGGGCTGGGGTTTCCCGGGTCGTCGATGCCGGGTGCGGTCTCGGGATCGATGCGCTGGCTTGTCGCAGCGCCGGTCTTGAGGTCACCGCCATCGAAGTCGATCCGGTCACCGCGGTCTTGGCAACGGCCAATCTCGGCTGTCCCGGCGTCTTGCCGGAGACGGCGCCGGGGTTCCGGGTCATCGCCTCGGCGGTCGAGGACGTGGACCTGACGGATTGGCTGGCCGACCCGGGGACGGCCATCTTCCTGGATCCCGCCCGGCGAACCGGCCGCGGGCGGTCCTGGCACGTCGGGGATCTCAGCCCGTCCTGGGAGTTCGTCACCCGCGTACTGGACCGCGCCCGCGGGCCGGTCGTGGTCAAACTTGGGCCGGGCTTCCCCCGGCAACTGCTGCCTGAGTACGCGGATGTCACCTGGGTTTCGCACGGCGGTGACCTGGTCGAGACGACCCTGTGGTCGGGGCCGGTGACCGAGGGTCGCCGGGAGGCCGTGGTGCTGGAACCCGGCGGTGGGACAAATAGAACCGTCCCCATTGTCCCACCCGAAATCGCGGAGCACCGCTTGCGCGCGGACCGGGGCGTGTCCTGGCGCGAACCAACCGGTACAGACCCCACGATAACAGCACCCAGTGCGATGGTCCCCACGGGGACAGACCCCACGAGCACAGACCCCACGAGGACGAATCCCACCTGGACAGACCCCACGGAGACGGATCCCAGCGCGACAGACCCCACGAACACCATTCCAACCGCCAAGAACCCCACGAAGACCACGCTCACAGCGACCAGCCCTCTCGGGGCGTACATCTACGAACCCGATCCGGCGGTCATCCGGGCCCGGGCGGTCGGGCGCCTCGCCGGCCTGCTCCAGGCCCGACCCGTCGCCGGCGAGGTGGCCTACCTCAGCGGCGACCAGCTCATCCCCACGCCGTTCGCCACGGCCTTCGCGGTCCTGGACACCATTGCGTACTCGGAGAAGATGCTCCGCACATGGGCTCGCGACAACGGGATCGGGGTCATGGAGATCAAGGTCCGCGGCCTGGACGTCGACCCGGCGGCCCTTCGCCGCCGCCTGCGTCTTGGCGGCAAGAATTCCACCTGTGTGATTCTGACGCCGACACCGGCCGGCGCCACCGCGGTGATCGTACGCCGCATCGCGGGCTGATCAGGCCGTGACCCCCACCACCCGCGGGCGCCCACCTCGGCGAGTGGCCATCGCGTGGTTGACGAACCGCCGGTGCCGCAGGCGAGACGGGTTGGCGGACGTGGTCCACGGGCGCCATTATAGAGACCAAAGAAACCACATCCCACGATGTAAGGACAGTGATATGACGGATACCGATTCGGGCGCCGACACGTGCGACTGCGGCGGGCAGGGCCACGGCCACAACCACGAACACGGCCACGACCACGGCCACGGCCATAACCATGGCCACAATCACGGCGAGGGCGGCTGCGGCTGCGGCCACCAGGACGACTCCACTCCGGTCCTGGACGCCCGGCTGATCCCCCACGCCGTACGCCCCGGGGCCGTCCTCGGCGCCTTCTCCTCCCTCGGCGAGGGCGACGCGATGATACTCATCGCCCCGCACCGTCCCGGACACCTGCTCCAAGCCATGGCCGCCCAGGCACCTGTAGATATCGAGTATCTGGTGGATGAACCGGGCGAGTGCCAGGTCAGGATCACCCGCCTCCGAACCCCCGTTTCACCGGGATAGCAAGCCGAAACCAGGCCCACCGGGTGGGACACCCGCCTACGGTATTTCCGCGCTAGCGGGTAAAATCGCCGTATGCCAGTCACTGACATCAAAGTTGTCGGGTCCGCCCGGGGCGTGAACAGCCCCGACCGGGCCGAGGTCCGTCTGCAGGTCAACCGGTGGGGCCGCGACTGGGCCGCCACCCATCAGGCGGTCACCGGGGAGGTCACCGAACTGATGGAAACCGTCAAGCGCCTGGAGGCCCAGCAGCCGATGGCCGTCCGGGGCCGGTCGATCGCCCAGATCTCGCAGCGCAGTTGGACTGACGACATCGGCACCGCGTACTCCGAAGCCGTCGAAGTGGCCGTCGTCTTCTCCGACTTCCAGGTGATGAGCCAGTGGATCTTCTCACCGGAGGTCGAAGCCATGCGCGTACTCGGCATCACCTGGCAGCTCTCCCCCAACGCGCAGAAGGAGATCGACATCGCGCTCAGCGTGGACGCGATGCGCGACGCCCACCGCAAAGCCGAGACCTTCGCGACGGCGGCCGGCCTGATGATCGCCGGTATCCAGAACATCTCCCACGCCCCCGGCCCGGACGGTACGAACACGCCGGTCCCGCATGTGCTTCCCGCGACCGACCCGGTCCCGATGCCCCGGGGAGCGACAGAAGGCGTCGACATCACCCCGGTCCCGATCGCCACCCGCATCGAGGTGGAGGTCCACTTCACCGCCAACCCGGACCGCAACGCCGGATCATTGTTCGCCCCGGACCAGGACTAGCAACCACCGGCTGATATCATCCAAGGCGCGACACGCCGATCTGACTAGGCCAGACACCGGAACCGTCCCCCTGTCCCCCTGTCCCCCTGTCTCAGTCGATGGCGGGTCTCACATCACCAGCACTCGGTCGCAGCGGGCCGCCACGGATTCGTCGTGGGTCACCACCAGGACCGGGCGGTCGGCCAGGCCGGCGAAGATCTCGTCCAGGAGGGCGTCGGCGGTTTCCCGGTCCAGGTGTTCGGTCGGCTCGTCCAGGATCAGCAGGCGGTAGTCGCCGGCGAACAGCCTCGCCAGCGCCAGGCGTCGCGCCTCGCCGCCCGACAGGCCGGCGCCCATCTCGCGGATCTCGCGGTCCAGCGCCATGTCCAGGCCGGCTTCGGCCAAGGCCTCCACCACCTCGTCATCGGTCGCGTCCTTGTTGCCGATCCGGACATTTTCCGCCACCGACGTCGAGAAGATGTGGGCGTCCTGGGCCAGGTAACCGACACGGCCCGTCGTCACAAGCTCGCCCGACACCGGCGGGATCAGGCCCATGATCGTCGCGGCGAGCGTCGTCTTGCCGATGCCCGACGGGCCCATGACGCAGACCGCCTCGCCCGGACCCACCTCCAACGCCAAGTCCGTCGCCACCGGGTCGCAGCCCGGCCAGCCGATGGCCAGCCCGGCGCAGTGCAGGCTGGGCGCCTCGGCGGCGTCGCGCGGCTCCACATCGCCCTGCCCGATGGGCGGGGCGTCCAGGATCGCGCTGACACGGCCCAGTGCCACCCGCGCCCGGGTCCAGGCCTGGGCGGCGGCGGCGAAGGTCGCGAAGACCTCGTGCAGGGCGAGCGGGGTCAACACCAGGACCGCCAGCAGCCGCCCCGCCATCGACCCATCGGCCACCGCGATCGCGCCGATCCACAACCCGCCGATGAACCCGATCCCGGCCGCCACCGTCTGCAGTCCGGCCCCGATCCCCTTGGCCCAGGCGATCCGCGCCTCGGTTTCGCGCAACGCCGCGTCGACCCGCGCGAGCCGGGCGAGCGCCGGCTCCCGCGCCCCGTACGCCGCGAGATCCACCGCGGTGCGCGACAGATCGTGTACGACGCCGCCGAGCTTCCCGCGCAGCGGCACGGACTCCTCGTCGGCGGTCCGCGACAAGCGGGCGGTCAGCCAGGGCACGACCAGCCCGCCGAGCAGCGCGCTGGCCAGGATCACGAGGGCGGCCCCGGGGGAGAACCGGCCCAGCATCGCGCAGACCAGCAGAACCACCAGGCCGGCGGCCAAGACGGGCTGCACGATGCGTACGACGATATCCTCGATCGCCCCGACATCCGAGACCACCCGCACCAGCAGGTCGCCCTGGCGGCGGCCCAGCAGTGTCGTACGGGCCAGGGCCTCGTAGGTCTTCAGCCGCAGCCCCGACTGCAACGACAGGGCCAACTGGTGTCCGACAAGGCGTTCCAGGTAACGGAAGACCCCGCGCGAGATGCCGAAGAACCGGACTCCGACGGCCGCCACCGACAGCGCCTCGAACGACGGGTGTTCCGCGGCCCGGGAGATCAGCCAGGCCGACACGCCCATCAGGGCCACCGCCGCCCCGGAGGCCGCCGCCGCGACCAAGACGGAGAGCAGCAGGCGCAAGCGGGCCTGCGGGACGGAGTCCAGCAGGGAGATGACCAGCCGCATCAGGGGCCAGGCCTTCCGACGGTCACCGGCCGGCGCGCCATCCCCACGCCCGCGTGCCCGGTCGTCGTCACCGGATCCAATGCCGTCAGCGGCACCGCCGGAACCCACACCAGACCCCGCGGAACCGGCCGGACCACTGCCCGGGGCGCCACCCACCAACCCGTCGACCGGGTCGCCGGACTCGGTTGCCATCGTCCCCCCGGCGGAGTCCCCGGGCGACGCGCCGCCACCGCTCGCGCCAACCGTCGGCCCATCCCCCGCGGCCCGGCCAGCACCCACCGCGCGAACCGCCGCGGCGGACACCCGCGCCCGTTCCGCGTCGTCGTATTGCGCCCCCATCCGGACGACCCGGTCGGCGGCCGACAGTACGGCCTCGCGGTGCGACACCACGATCGCCGTCGCCCCGGCCTCGCGCAGGCTCGCCAGGACCGTCGCCTCCGAGTCGGTGTCCAGGCCGGCCGTGGGCTCGTCGAGGATCAGCAGGCGCGCCCCACCGAGCCGGATCCGGGCCAGCCCCCGGGCGATGCCCACCCGGCGCCGCTCGCCGACCGACAGGCCCTCGCCCTCCTCGCCGACGCTCCGCGCCGGGTCGAGCCCGGGCGCCCCCGCCGCCGCCAGCAGTTCGCGGATCTCGTCGTCGCCCGCTTCCGGCCAGCCCAGGCGTACGTTATCCCCGATCGTGCCGTCGATCAGACCCGGGACCTGCGGGACGTACGCGATCCCGGAACGCCACCGCGCCCAGTTGATCCGCCGGGCGTCGATCCCGCCCAAGACCAGTTGGGGCCGCGCCGCCCTCGCGTCAGACCCGTCTTCCCGGGTGTCATCCGACCCGCCATCCAGGGTGTCAGCCGACCCGCCCTCCGGGGTGCCAGCGAGCCCGCCCTCCGGCGTCTCGGCCGGTGTCAGGAAGCCCATGATGCAGTTCAGCAGCGTCGTCTTGCCGCCGCCCGACCGGCCGGCCAGCGCGACGATCTCACCTTCCGCCACGTCGAAGTCGAACCCCTCCAGCCCGGTCTGGCCGTCCGGATAGGTGTACGTCAGCCCGCGCGCCTCCACCGTCGCCGGAAGGAAGTCGCCCGCCGCCCCCGGCGCCTCTTCCGACGGCGCGCCGGCCCGGTCGATCTCGGCGAAGGCCGCCTGGGCCGCCGCGAGCCCGTTCGCGGAATCGTGGAAGTGGGTGCTGACCTGCCGGATCGGCAGGTAGACCTCGGGGGCCAGGATCAGGACCAGCAGGGCCAGCCGGAAGTCCATCATGGAGTTGAGCAGCCGGGTGCCGATGGTCAGCGCGATCAGGGCCACCGCGATCGTCGAGAAGATCTCCAGAACCAGCGCCGACAGGAAGGAGAACCGCAGGATCCGCATCGTGGCCTCGCGGTTCGCCCCCTCGGTCTTCTGCAGGCCCTTGGCCTGGGCCTTGGCCCGCCCGAACACCTGCAGCGTCGGCAGCCCGGCGACCAGGTCGGCGAAGTGGCTGGCGAGGCGGGACTGATAGGCCCAGCGCTTGGAGATCTGCTTCTGGGTGTTGCGCCCGACCAGCGCCATCAGCACCGGGATGAACGGGATGGTCGCGGCGATGATCAGCGCGGACTGCCAGTCGGCGAACGCGATGACGCCCAGGGTGAGAACCGGCACGGTCACCGCGAGAAGGAGCTGCGGCAGGTATTTCGAGAAGTAGCCGTCGAGCCCGTCCAACCCCTGGGTGACCAGGGTGACAAGCGACGACGATGAGGAGGTCTGTAGCGCCGGCGAGGCGAGCCGGGCCGAGAGAATGTCGCGCCGCAGCTGCGACTTGACCGCCGCCGACGTCCGGTGGGCCAGCCACGACGAGAGCCAGGCCAGCACCCCCCGCCCGGCCACCACGGCGGCGAGCCCGGCTATGACCAGGCCCAAACCGTCGAGGCTGTGGGTGTCGAAGACGTGGGCGATCGAGCCGGACAGCAGCTCGGCTTGGCCGACGACGAGTACGGCGGTGAGGGTCCCGACGACCACGCCGGAGAACAGGTACGCCTTGGTGGCCGAAGCCCGCCGGAACAGCCGGGGGTCGATCGGGGCCGCTCGCCCGCGTGTCCTTTCGCTGGTGGGGGCGGTGGTCGGATCGGTCATGGGTGCTTCCTTGGGATCGGCGGGGACCAGGGGGTCGGTGTGAGTCGCGACCGGCCGTTCAGCCGGGAACCGCGCGCGAACGCGCACGCCCCACGCTGAGAGAATTCTAGCGCCGGCAGGGGGTCAGATGCGGCACGGCGCCCCGATGCCGCTGACCAACACCACCCCATCCGCCCCGGCCGGCCGAAGTGGTGCGAATACGGGTACGGGGCCGCCGAAGCGACCCCGTACCCGTATTCAGCTGATCAAACGATTACCTAGTAGGACATCACCGGGATGTTCTTCACGCTCAGGCGGCGCCTGAACACGAAGAAGTAGCTCCAAACGGTGTAGGCCAGGACGACGGGCACCAGGCAAACTGCCGCCCACGTCATGATTGTCAGGGTCGCCGGCGAGCTCGACGCGGTCGTCAGATCGATCGGAGTGCCCTGGTTGAGCGTGTTGTCGAAGCCGATTCCGGGATAGAAGTGGCAGAACATCATCACCACGAGCGTCACTGTCGCCAGTGCCGTGCCGATGAAGGCCCAGCCGTCACGATCCTTGGAATTCATGAACCAAGCGAAGATCAGGGACAGGATGGCGAGCATCCCGCAGACCCAGGCGACGGCCTTGAGCCAGCCGAGCTGGCCGGGGAGGCTGAAGCCGAGGTTGCCCCAGGCGACGAAGGCCACGGCCAACACGATCGTGACGATCGCGAGCAGCCCGCCGTACTTCTGCGCCCGGTCGTGGATCTCGCCGGTCGTCTTGAGACCGATGAAGAACGCGCCGTGCGTCAGGAAGAGGGCCACCATCAACAGGCCGCCGATCAGGGCGAACGGGGTGAACAGACCCCAGAACGTCCCGGCGAACAAGGTAACTTCCGTGCCGAACACCGTGGTGTGCGGCGCGACCTTGAGGCCAATGACGAAGTTGGCGAAGCCGACACCGAAGACCAGCGACGGGAGGAACGAGCCGATCGCAACCGCCCAGTCCCAGACCGTACGCCACATCGGATCGTCCCGCTTGGAGCGGTATTCGAGTGCGACACCACGCAGGATGAGGCCCAACAAAACGAGCAGCAGCGGCAGGTACAACCCTGAGAACAACGTGGCGTACCAACCGGGGAAGGCCGCGAACATCGCGCCTCCGGCGGTCAGCAGCCAGACCTCGTTGCCATCCCAGTGAGGGCCGATGGTGTTCATCACCACGCGGCGGTCCTGGTCGGTCTTGCCCAGGAAAGGCACCAGCATCCCAGCCCCGAAGTCGAAACCTTCGAGGAAGAAGAAGCCGATCCACAAGACTGCGACGAGAATCAGCCAGATGATCTGGAGCAGGCTCGGCGCGGAGGCGGGAATATCAAAGATAGTCATGACATATCCCCTTTCCTAGTACGCGAAGGACAGAGGCTCGGCCTCGCCCTTGACGGAGACTTCGACATCGGCCGGCAAGCCGGGCTTGATGTACTTGAGCAGGAGCCCCACCTCGACCGCGGCCAGAACGCCGTAGACGAGGGTGTACACAATCACCGAGAACCAGACGGGACCCACACCCACGGAGGGTGACAGGCCTTGGAGTGTTGGCATCACGCCGTTGACGATCCAGGGCTGGCGGCCCATTTCGGTGAAGATCCAGCCGAAGGAGATGGCGATCAGGGGCAACAGCGGCATGGCGACCGCCAGAGCCGTGAGGGCCCCGCTCGGGTTCGGGATCTTCTTCTTGCTCACCAGGACCAGGATGATGATGCCGCCCAATCCGGCCAGCAATCCCACCGCGATCATCAACCGGAAGGTCCAGAACGCCACAGTCGTATCCGGGATCGGGTTGACCGTGACGGGCTGCTGGGTGGCCGGATCCTTGGCGTTCTTCAAGACGTCCGCGAACTCGGTCTGCAGGGTGTTGCCGGGCACCGGTTTGCCGGTCGCCGGATCGTACTGCATGTAGCCCTGATCAGCGTAGATCTGCTCCAGTTCGGGGATCGTCTGGATGTGCTGGGCACCGTAGAGCCAGTTCAGCAATCCGGGGAACATCGACCAGCCGGGCAGCACAGTGAACGGCGCCTGGCCGTCAGGCACTGGCTCTGTGATGTTCTCAGCCGCGGCCATCTTTGCCGGCTGGACCATCACCATCTCCTTGCCCATGAGGTCACCGGTGACGATTGTGGCCAGGCCGGCCACGATCAGCACCCACGCGCCGAACTTCGCACCCGTGCGGTACGCCGCGATGTCGGCGGCCGGAGCGCCCTCCTTGTTCTTCTTGAACAGCAGGTACGCCGCGACGGCGGCCATGAAGGCGCCGCCCGACACGAAGGCCGCGGCGATGGTGTGCGGCCACTGGTTCAGGAAGACCGGGTTCAGCAGGACCGCAACGAAGTCGGCCAGCTCGGCGCGACCGTTGTTGTAGGTCGCCCCGACCGGGTTCTGCATCCAGGCGTTGGCCGCGATGATGAAGATGGACGAAATGAAGGTACCGATAGCTGCCAACCAGATGGTTGTCAGATGGGCCTTCTTGGACAAGCGGTCCCACCCGAAGACCCACATCCCGAGGAATGTGGATTCGAGGAAGAACGCGATGAGAGCTTCCAGGGCGAGAGGAGCACCGAAGATATCCCCGACGAAACGGGAATACTCCGACCAGTTCATACCGAACTGGAACTCCTGCACAATCCCGGTGACCACCCCCATGGCAAAGTTGATCAGGAACAACTTCCCGAAGAACTTTGTCAACCGTAAGTAGGCATCCTTGCCTGATTTCACCCAGATGGACTGCAGCACAGCGGTCAGCACACTCAGCGAGATCGTCAACGGAACGAACAAGAAGTGATAAACCGTGGTTATGCCAAACTGCCATCTGGCAATGGTATCCGGACTCATGTGCTGACCATACCGCGTCATCTGCGGATTCGCAATCCACCAGTCCCACTACGCTGGCATTGTGTCTCACCTGGAGGACAATAACCACGTCGGATTGGGTACGACCCGGGCCGGGTTGGGCGGGTGGGCAGGCTTGTTTGCGGATTATCACACGTCGAATGCACTATGACACCAGATTTCATAGTTATATCGAGCCAGTTCGTGGGAACGCCGCGGCGGCGTCTGGGTGGGTCCCCCAGGCGGGAAACCGGGCCGGGGGCCGTCGCTCCCCGGGGGCGGTCCACCCCGGAATCTTCGCAATCAGAACGATGTCACCATGATGGGGCCGGGGCTATATCAATCGGGGCCGCGCCGCCGCCCGGGCGCCGCCAGGGCGGCCCCACACCACCTTCGGGTAGAATTGCCCGGTGACTCCGCGCTGGCCAGTAGTGATTTTCGACGTCGATGGGACTTTGGTGAACTCCGTGGACCTGATAGTGGAGTCCTACCAGCAGGCGTTCCGCACCGTCTTGGGCCAGGAGCGGGACGCGACCGAGGTACGTACCTGGATCGGCCAGACCCTGCGCGGCACCTTCCAGCGGGTCCACCCCGAACGGGCGGAGGAACTCCAGAAGTGCTACTCCGCGTGGAACCACGCGCACGCGGAGACGGACATCAGGCCGTACCCCGGGATGCCGGAGCTGGTCGCCGAACTGGCCGCCGCGGGCATCCGGCTAGGCGCGGCCACGTCGAAGCGGGGTGACCCGGCCCGCTCCACCCTGGCCCTCGGCGGGGTGGCCGATCTGGTCCCCCTCTACGCGGCCCTGGAGGACACCGAGCGCCACAAGCCCGACCCGGATCCCCTGCTGCTCGCGGCGGAGCGCGCCGGCGGG
>Ga0209628_10003359_pt1 | contig 11178 bp, 9 predicted proteins | sample TergutCu122P4_FD_187285 | JGI IMG/M metagenome (GOLD analysis project Ga0209628, IMG submission 187285) | Cubitermes ugandensis P4 segment gut microbial communities from Kakamega Forest, Kenya - Cu122 P4 (SPAdes) (version 2) | ecosystem: Host-associated > Arthropoda: Insects > Digestive system >...
GATTATTCGCGGCATCGATCTGGCGGTACAGGCGGGCGAGCGGGTGGCCGTCATCGGCCCGAACGGCGCCGGCAAGTCCACGCTGTTCAACCTCATCAGCGGGCGGCTGGCGCCCACCAGCGGGGAAGTGCTCCTCAACGGCGTGCGCATCGACGGGCGCAAGCCTTACGAGATCAACCGCATGGGGCTGGCGCGCAGTTTCCAGATCACCAACATCTTCTCGCATCTGAGCGTGTTCGAGAACCTGCGCTGCGGCGTACTGTGGAGCCTGGGCTACCGCTACACCTTTCTGCGCTTTCTCTCGCGCCTGCACGATGCCAACGAGCGCGCCGAAGCTTTGCTGCACCGCATTGGCCTGGGGCGCAAGCGTGACGTGCTCGCGGTCAACCTGACCTATGCCGAGCAGCGCGCGCTGGAAATCGGCATTACCATCGCCGGCGGGGCGCAAGTGATCCTGCTGGACGAACCGACGGCGGGCATGAGCACCAGCGAAACCGCGCACTTCATCGGGCTGATCCGTGAAGTGACGGCGGACAAGACGCTGCTCACGGTCGAGCACGACATGGGCGTGGTATTCGGCCTGGCGGACAAGATCGCGGTGATTGTTTATGGTGAAGTCATCGCCTTCGATACCCCTGAGGTGGTACGCGCCAACGCTCGCGTGCAAGAGGCGTATCTGGGCTCCACGGTGGCAGACGAACAGGGCAAGGGAGGCCATTGAACATGCACATGCTCGAACTCGACAGCCTGCATGCCTACTATGGCAAGAGCCACGTACTGCATGGCGTCACGTTTCATGTCGACGAGGGCGAAATTGTCGCCCTGCTCGGGCGCAACGGCTCGGGCCGCTCCACGGTTGCCAAAACCATCATGGGCCTGGTGCGCGGCCAAGGCGGATTGCGGTGGAAAGGACAAGACATCCTGCGGCGCGAGACTTACCAGATCGCCCATCTGGGTTTGGGTTACGTGCCCGAAAGCCGAGAGATATTCCCGGGCCTGACAGTGCATCAGAACCTGCTGCTGGGCCAGAAAAATGGGCGCAAGGGCAGAGACAACCGCTGGTCTTTCGACGACATGTACGCCATGTTCTCGCGCCTGAAGGAGCGCCAGCACACCGATGCAAGCGTGCTCTCGGGCGGCGAGCAGCAGATGCTGACCCTTTGCCGCACGCTCATGGGTGATCCGGACCTGATCATCATTGACGAGCCGACCGAGGGCCTGGCGCCCAAGATCGTCGAGCAGGTCGGCCAATTCCTCACGCGACTCAAAGAGCGCGGCATCTCGGTGCTGCTGATCGAGCAGAAGCTGACCATCGCAATGCAGATTTCCGACCGCGCGCTGGTCATGGGCCACGGCAGCATCGTGTTTGACGGCACCCCCGCGTCGCTGCGCGCCAATGCAGCCATCCGCAAGGAATGGCTGGAAGTTTGAGATGACCTTTCCCTTTTGTCTCGGCAGCGACTCACAACTGCGTGGCCGAAGTCCTAGAATATTCCGAAAAGAACACACGTACTTTTCGGAGACGATCACGATCGTGCGTAGACATGCTCCGGCAAGGGCGTCGTCTTCGCGGTTCCCCGCTTGGTTTTCCCTGTTTATAAAGGAAGTTACAGCATGACGGCTGAATATAAAGTGCATGGCGATGTCGCCGTAATCACCCTGAACAACCCGCCGGTCAATGGCTTGGGCTATTCGACGCGTGTCGGCATTACCGATGGATTGGCCAAGGCGCAGGCGGATGCCGCCGTCAAGGCCATCGTCCTGACCGGCGCCGGCAAGGCTTTCTCGGGGGGTGCCGACATCAAGGAATTCGGCACATCCAAGGCGACGCAGGAGCCGAACCTGCTGAGCGTGATCGACGCTGTCGAGGCGACGGCCAAGCCCGTGGTTGCCGCGATCCATTCAGTGTGCATGGGCGGCGGTCTCGAACTTGCGCTGGGCTGTCACTACCGCGTGGTCGCGCCCGGCACCAGCGTGGCGCTGCCTGAAGTCAAGCTGGGCCTGCTGCCGGGGGCCGGGGGCACGCAGCGTCTGCCACGCGTGCTCGGCGTGGAAACGGCGCTGAACATGATCGTCAGCGGCGAGGCCGTCAAGAGCGAATTGCTCGCCGCCCAGCCGGGTCAGAAACTGTTCGACAAGCTCGCTGCTTCGCCTGAATCGCTGCTCGAAGAAGCCATTGCCTTCGCACGCGACGTGGCCGGCAAGGGCGGGGCGCTGCCGCTGGTGCGCAAGCTGCCATGCGCGCATCCGCAGGGCGATGCCTATTTCAAGTTTGCGCGCAACATGATCGCGGGCTCGGCCAAGAACTTCCCCGCGCCCGGCAAGTGCCTGGAGGCAGTGCAGGGTTCCACGCGCGGCAACTTCGAGGCCGGCATGGCCAATGAGCGGCGCCTGTTCACCGAACTGATGCTTTCGCCGGAGAGCAGCGCGTTGCGCCACCTTTTCCTGGCCGAACGTGCCGCAAGCAAGATTCCAGACGTGCCCGAAAGCACGCCCCAGCGCACGATCACCAAGGTCGGCGTGATCGGCGCCGGCACCATGGGCGGCGGCATCACGATGAATTTCCTCAACGCCGGCATACCGGTGACCATCCTGGAAATGAAACAGGAGGCGCTCGATCGCGGCATCGCCACCATGCGCAAGAATTACGAGGCGCAGGTCAAGAAAGGCAAGCTCGCGCAAAACAAGTACGAGCAGCGCATGAGCCTGTTGACGCCCACGATGGACTACGCGGACCTCAAGGACGCCGACCTGATCATCGAGGCGGTGTTCGAAGAGATGGACGTGAAGGAAAAAGTGTTCAAGCGGCTCGACGAGGTCGCCAAGCCCGGCGCCATCCTTGCGAGCAACACCTCGACGCTGGACGTGGACAAGATCGCCTCCTTCACCAAGCGTCCGCAGGACGTGGTGGGCATGCATTTCTTCAGCCCGGCCAACGTCATGAAGCTGCTCGAAGTGGTGCGCGGCGCCAAAACGGGCAAGGACGTGCTCGCCACCGTCATGGCGATCGCCAAGAAGATCAAGAAAACGGCGGTGGTTTCCGGCGTGTGCGACGGCTTCATCGGCAACCGGATGATCGCGCAGTACAGCCGTCAGGCCGGCTTCCTGCTCGACGAAGGCGCGACGCCCCAACAGGTGGACAAGGCAATCGAGAAGTTCGGCTTTGCGATGGGGCCGTTCCGCATGGGCGATCTGGCCGGTCTGGACATCGGCTGGGCGATCCGCAAACGCCAAGCCGCGGAGCACCCTGAAGTCAAATACGTCAAGACCCCGGCTGACAAGGTGTGCGAACTGGGCCGTTTCGGCCAGAAGACGGGCGCCGGGTGGTACGACTATGCGCCGGGCAAGCGGGACGCCATCCCCAGCGCCATGGTCGAAAAAATCATCGAGGACCATCGCAAGGAGCAGGGTATTACTCCGCGCAAGATCAGCGACGAAGAAATCGTCCAGCGTCTGGTCTATGCGCTGGTCAACGAAGGCGCGCGCATCCTCGAAGACGGGATCGCGAGCAAATCGGGCGATATCGACATGGTCTATCTCACCGGCTATGGCTTCCCGGTATGGCGCGGCGGCCCGATGCACTATGCGGGGCAGGTCGGTCTGTACAGCGTCGTGCAGGCGATGCAGCGTTTCGCGCGCAACCCGTACGACGATGCCCAGTTCTGGAAGCCGGCCGCGCTGATCAGCAAGCTCGCCGCCGAAGGCAAGTCCTTCGACTGAAGCTTCGGCAAAAACCTTTTTTCTAATGTATTTCTCAAAGGACATCGAACCATGACCAGCGCCGTCATCGTCTCCACTGCCCGCACCCCGCTCTGCAAGAGTTGGAAGGGTTCCTTCAACATGACCCACGGCGCCACACTCGGCGGCCACGCGGTGCAGCACGCCGTTGCGCGCGCCGGTATCGATGGCGCCCTGGTGGATGACGTCATCATGGGCTGCGCCACGCCCGAGGGCGCGACCGGCTCGAACATCGCGCGCCAGATCGCCCTGCGCGCGGGCCTGCCGATCACCACCGGCGGCATGACCATCAACCGCTTCTGCTCCTCGGGGCTGCAAACCATCGCCACGGCGGCCCAGCGCATCATCGCCGGCGAAGGCGAGGTGTACGTGGCCGGTGGCGTCGAGAGCATCTCCTGCGTGCAGAACGAATCGAATCGCCACATGATTGCCGATCCGTGGCTGGTTCAGAACAAGCCGGCGATTTACTGGTCCATGCTGCAGACCGCCGAGCAGGTTGCCAAACGCTACCAAATCGGCCGCGACGCCATGGACGAGTACGGCGCCGCCAGCCAGCAAAAGGCCGATGCCGCGCTCAAGGCCGGCCTGTTCAAGCAGGAGATTGCGCCGATCACCGTCACCATGGGTGTGGTTGATCCGGTGCTTGGCCTGCGCACCAAGGAAGTGACGGTGGAGAACGACGAAGGCATCCGCCCCGGCACCACCAAGGAAGGCATCAGCGGCATTCGCCCGGCGCTGCCCGGCGGCGTGGTCGCGGCGGGCAACGCCAGCCAGTTCTCCGATGGCGGCGGCGCCTGCGTCGTGGTGCATGAAAAATTCGCCGAGCGCAACGGACTCAAGCCCTTGGGCCGCTTCCTGGGCTTCGCGGTCGCGGGCTGTGAGCCCGACGAGATGGGCATCGGCCCGGTTTTTGCCGTGCCCAAGGTGCTGAGCAAGCTGGGCTTGAAGGTCAGTGACATCGATCTGTGGGAACTCAATGAAGCCTTCGCGGTGCAGGTGCTCTATTGCCGCGACAAGCTTGGTATCCCGGCGGACCGCCTGAACGTCAACGGCGGCGCCATCGCTGTTGGACACCCCTACGGCGTCAGCGGCCAGCGTCTGACCGGCCATGCCCTGATCGAAGGCAAGCGCCGCGGCGCCAAGCGCGTCGTGGTCACGATGTGCATCGGCGGCGGCATGGGTGCGGCCGGCGTATTCGAGGTGCTGTGAGCGCTGTGGACAACCGCAGTGACGCGGGGGATGGCGCGGATGGGTATATCCGCTGACCCCTCTGCGGACGCTGTTCTTGCGCAGGGCCGCGCAGTACTTGCCGAGCAGCCTTTCAGCGTGCTGCTCGGCACACAGTTGTATGCGCTGTCGCCCGGCGCGGTAGAACTGCATTTGCCGCTGACCGAAAAGCTGTGCCAGCAGCATGGCTTTGCGCACGGCGGCGTGGTCAGCTACATGGCCGACAACGCGCTGACTTACGCCGGCGGCACGGCGATGCAGGTGCCGGTGGTGACCTCCGAATTCAAGATCAACTACCTGCGTCCTGCGCTGGGCGAGCGTTTGATCGCCCGGGCCCGGGCGGTACATGTCGGCCAATCGCAGTCGGTATGCAGTTGCGAAGTGTTCGCCGTCAAGGATGGTACGGAAAAGCTCTGCGCGCTTGCGCAAGGGACCATCGCGCGGCTGCCTTCGCCCAAGGAAAAAGAAAAGCCGTCATGAACTATCGCAGCGTACTTGAATTTCTTCTCTACGACTGGCTGCAGGCCGAGTCGCTGTTCGAGCGTGAGCGTTTTGCCGACCATTCGCGGGAAACCTTCGATGCCGTGCTCGACACCTGCGAACGCATCGCGCGCGAGAAATATGCGCCCAGCAACCGCACCGTCGATACCCAGGAGCCGCATTTCGACGGCGAGAAAGTGATCCTGCCGCAGGTGACGCACGAAGCGCATAAGGCGTTCGTCGAGTCGGGCATGCTCGCCGCCGCCCAGGATTACGCGATCGGCGGCATGCAGTTGCCCTACACGGTGCAGGCGGCGGCCAACAGTTTTTTTGCGATGGCTTCGGTCAGCATCGGCTCGGCGATGCTCACCTCGGGCAATGCCAACTTGCTGATGGTGCACGGCACGCCGATGCAAAAGAAGGTATTTGCGCTCAATGAGTTTTCGGGCCGCTGGGCGGGCACGATGTGCCTGTCCGAGCCGCAGGCCGGCTCCAGCCTGAGCGATATCGTCACCCGGGCGGTGCCCGATGGGGATGACTTCGAGCGCGATCCGCTCGGACCGCGCTACCGGCTGACGGGCAACAAGATGTGGATCTCCTCGGGCGAGCATGAACTGACCGAGAACATCGTTCACATCGTGCTGGCCAAGATTCCCGACGCCCAAGGCAAGCTGATTCCCGGCACGCGCGGCATTTCGCTGTTCATCGTGCCCAAGAAGCTGGTCGATACCGAGGGGCGGCTCACAGGCCAGCGCAATGACGTGGCGCTCGCGGGCCTGAACCACAAGCTGGGCTGGCGCGGCACCACCAACACGCTGCTCAATTTCGGCGAGGGCAAATATCCGGTCGACGGCAAGGCGGGCGCGGTGGGCTATCTGGTGGGCGAACCCGGCCGCGGACTGGCCTGCATGTTCCACATGATGAACGAGGCGCGCATCGGCGTCGGCACCGCCGCGACGATGCTCGGCATGGCCGGCTACCACGCCTCGCTTGAATATGCGAAAAACCGCCCGCAGGGCCGTCCTGCGGGTCCGGCGGGCAAAGACGCTTCCAAGCCGCAGGTGCGCATCATCGAGCATGCCGACGTGCGCCGGATGCTGCTGGCGCAGAAGGCGTATTGCGAAGGCGCGCTGGCGCTGGAGTTGTATTGCGCGCGTTTGGTGGACGAGCAGAAAACCGGCCAACCGCAAGCCGCCGACGATGCGCGCCTGCTGCTGGAAGTGCTCACCCCGATTGCCAAGAGCTGGCCCAGCGAGTGGTGTCTGGAGGCCAATTCGCTGGCGATCCAGGTGCACGGCGGCTATGGCTACACGCGCGACTTTCCGGTCGAACAGTATTGGCGCGACAACCGCCTGAACATGATCCATGAGGGCACCCACGGCATCCAGGCCGCTGACCTGCTCGGGCGCAAGGTGCGCATGGAGGACGGCCGGGGTCTGCAACTGCTGGGTGAGCGTGTGCGGCAGACCATTGCGCGCGCCGCCGCACGCAGCGAACTGGCCGCTCATGCGCGTGCGCTGGGCGAGGCGCTCGATCACGTCAATGCCGCCACGCACACGGCCTGGGCCAGTGGTGATCCGACGCAGGCATTGGCCAATGCCGTGCCCTACATGCAGGCTTTCGGCCATACCGTGCTGGCGTGGATCTGGCTCGACGTAGCCGAGCGCGCGCTTGCGCTCGATGCGCAGCGCAATCAAAGCGCCACTGCCGGACGCCTGGGCGCGGCAACTTACTTTTTCCACTACGAATTGCCGCGCATCGGCGCCTGGCTGCGCGTGGTGGAGCAATGTGATTTGACTTGCGCGCAATTGCCTGAAGACGCCTTCTAAACACCTTCTAAAGTAAGTAAACCCTGCCATCCCCGATTTCAGGAGAACCGCCGACATGACTGCACACACCGTTGAACAACTATTCGATCTGCGCGGCAAAACCGCGCTCGTAACCGGCGGTTCGCGCGGCCTGGGCCTCCAAATGGCCTATGCGCTGGGCCAGGCAGGGGCCCGAATCATGCTGAGCTCGCGCAAGGCAGGAGATCTGGAGCAAGCCGCCGCGCAACTGCAAGCTGCCGGCATCGACGCGCGCTGGATTGCCGCCAACTGCGCCGACGAAGCAGATACCCGGCGCCTGGCGAGCGAAACCTTGGAACGCATGGGCGCGGTCGACATTCTGGTCAATAACGCCGGTGCGAGTTGGGGCGCCCCCGCCGAGGATTACCCGATGGAGGCTTGGGACAAGGTCATGGACCTCAACATTCGCGGCTACTTCATCCTCTCGCAGGAAATCGGGCGCCAGTACATGATCCCGAACAAAACCGGCCGCATCATCAACGTGTCCTCGATCGCCGGCCTCAACGGCAACGGCCCGGGCATGAAAACCATCGCCTACAACACCTCCAAGGCGGCGGTGATCGGCTTTACGCGCACGCTGGCGGCTGAATGGGGCTCGTACGGGATTACCGTCAACGCGATTTGCCCGGGCTTTTTCCTCACCAAAATCTCGGCCGGCTTGATCAGCAACCTCGGCGGCGAGGCGGCGATGGCCGCCAAGATACCGCTCGGGCGGCTGGGTGATGAGGAAGACCTCAAGGGCGTCACGCTGCTGTACGCGAGCCGGGCGGGCAAGCACATCACCGGCCAGTGGCTGGCCGTCGATGGCGGCGCAAGTGTCATTCTGGGCGCGTAATGGAACGTGCCGCCGTCAAGATGAAATCCGAAGCCCCTCCTGAGCAATACGCTTTTACACAGCGCATTCCCTTTGCTCATCACCTGGGTTTCGAATTGCGCCACTTCAGGGATGGGGAATCCGAGATTTACTTCGCGCCCAAGCCGGAACACCTGAACACCTTCGACGTCACCCACGGTGGTGCCTGCATGACGCTGCTGGACGTCACGATGGCGACCGCCGCACGCAGCGTCACGCCCGACAGCGGCGTGGTCACGATCGAGATGAAAACCAGCTTCATGCTGCCAGCGGTGGGCCCTTTGACCGCGCGCGGCAAACTGTTGCACCGCACGGCGTCAATGGCCTTCGCCGAAGCCACCATTTTCGATCCGCAAGGACGCGCCTGTGCCAAATCCAGCGGCACCTTCAAGTACGTCAAGCGCCGCGTGCCGGCCGGCGAGGGCGCCGCTGACGATCGACCGCCGCCGACCGATTGATCGGCCGGTGCGGCATCGGAGCGCCGTATGTTCTATTTTCAGGAGACGAACGTTGCCAATCAATAAACAGTGGATCCTCGCCAGCCGCCCCGAAGGCGCGGCCAGCGCCAGCAACTTCTCGCTGCGCAGTGCGCCGACACCGGCCCTGGCCGATGGGCAAGTGCTGGTTCGTCATCATTACCTGAGCCTTGATCCCTACATGCGTGGCCGCATGAACGATGCCAAGAGCTACGCCTCGCCGCAACGGCTGGACGAAGTGATGCAAGGCGGCACGGCCGGCGAAGTGGTCGAAAGCCGCAGCCCGCTGTTTTCGGTGGGCGATAAGGTGGTCGGCCACGGCGGCTGGCAGCAATACAGCGTCGTCAATGCCGCGCAGCCGGACGCGCTGCGCAAAGTCGACGACACGCACGTGCCGCTGTCACATTACCTCGGCGCAGTCGGCATGCCCGGCGTTACCGCGTGGTATGGGCTGGTCAAGATCATCGCGCCCCGGCCGGGCGATACGCTGGTTGTCTCGGCGGCCAGCGGCGCCGTGGGTAGCACTTTCGGCGCACTGGCCAAAGCACGCGGCTGTCGCGTGGTCGGCATCGCCGGCGGGCCCGACAAATGCAGATACGTCACCGGCGAACTCGGTTTCGATGCCTGTATCGACTACCGCGCACACCCCGATGTGAAGTCTCTTGGGCAGTCGCTCAAGGCGGCTTGCCCCAAGGGCATCGACGGCTATTTCGAAAACGTCGGCGGCTATATTCTCGATGCCGTCCTGCTGCGTACCAATGCCTTCGCGCGCGTGGCGCTGTGCGGGATGATCGCCGGTTACGACGGCGATCCGCTGCCGCTGGCCAATCCGGCACTGATTCTGATCAATCGCCTCAAGGTCGAAGGCTTCATCGTCAGCGAGCACATGGACGTTTGGCCCGAGGCGCTCGAAGAACTCGGCGCGCTGGTGGCTAGCGGCCGGCTTCGCCCGCGCGAGAGCGTGGCGCAGGATATCGAGTCGGCGCCCGAAGCGTTTCTGGGGCTGCTCAAGGGGCGCAACTTCGGCAAGCAACTCGTCAAGCTGATTTGAAGATCACGCCGCACCGCACCAATGAACGCGCGGGCATGGTGCACGTGCATTTCCCGCGCATTGATTCTGTCGTGTACAGAGGAAAGTAAAGACAAAATGATCCAGGATTTCAAAGGAAAAACGGCGGTGCTTACGGGCGCCGGCTCAGGTTTCGGGTTGGAGTGCGCGCGCATCGGCGCGGCGCGCGGCATGAACCTCGTGCTGGTTGACGTGCAAGCCAGTGCGCTCGATCGCGTGCGGGTCGAAATGGAAGCTACGGGCGTCAAGGTGCTCGCGCGGCGCGTCGATGTCAGCGACGAGGCGCAGATGCAGGATTTGGCCAATGATGTCAAGGAACGCTTCGGCGCGCCGCATTTCGTGTTCAACAACGCCGGCGTCGGCTCGGGCGGTCTGGTGTGGGAGAACACCGTCGCCGACTGGAACTGGGTGCTCGGAGTCGATCTGTGGGGCGTGATCCACGGTGTACGCCTGTTCACGCCCATGATGCTCGAAGCGGCTGCCAAAGACCCCGCCTGGCGCGGCCACATCGTCAACACCTCAAGCATGGCGGGCCTGTTGACGCCGCCCAACATGGGGATCTACAACACGGCCAAGGCGGCGGTGGTGAGCCTGACCGAAACGCTGTATCAGGATCTGCGCCTGGTCACCGATCAGATCGGCGCCAGCCTGCTGTGCCCTTATTTCGTGCCGACCAATATCACCAACAGTGATCGCAACCGCCCCGACACACTGACCCAAGAGCAGCCCACGCGCAGCCAGATCATCGGTAGAGCCATGAGCCAGAAAGCGGTGAGCAGTGGCAAGGTGAGCGCGCAGGATGTCGCGCGGATGGTGTTCGAAGCCATGGAGACCGACCGCTTCTATGTATTCAGCCACCCCAGGGCGCTGGGCAACGTGAGAAGCCGCATGGAAAACATCCTTGCGCTGGAGAATCCGGCCGATCCTTTCCTTGAGCGGCCCGAGATCGGCGCCCAACTCAAGCAGGCCTTGCGCGGTGCCTGAGTTTTCTGAGTTTTCGCCCTCGCGTTCGACGACGGTGAGCCAGGCGGTCGAAAGCCGCCGCTCGGTGCGCCAGTTCCTGCCGATCGCGGTCGATCCGGCGCTGATCCGGCGTGTGGTTGAGGCGGCGGGGCGAGCCCCCTCGGGCGGCAACCTGCAGCCTTGGCACATCCACGTCATTGGCGGGCAGCCGCTGGCCGAGTTCAAGGCCCTGATACGTTCGCGTATGGCCGAAACGGGCGCGGAGGAGGCGATGGAGTACCCCGTTTATCCGCCGGAATTGGTCTCTCCGTATCTTGATCGGCGCTTCCAGGTTGGCGAGGCGCTGTACGCCAGTCTGGGGATCGGGCGCGAAAACAAGGCCGCCCGGTACGCCCAGTTCGCGCGCAATTACGAGTTTTTCGGCGCGCCGCTGGCGCTCTTTTGCAGCGTGGACCGCCGCATGGGCCCGCCGCAGTGGTCGGATCTTGGCATGTACCTGCAAACGGTGATGCTGCTGCTGCGCGA
>Ga0209628_10003360_pt1 | contig 11178 bp, 7 predicted proteins | sample TergutCu122P4_FD_187285 | JGI IMG/M metagenome (GOLD analysis project Ga0209628, IMG submission 187285) | Cubitermes ugandensis P4 segment gut microbial communities from Kakamega Forest, Kenya - Cu122 P4 (SPAdes) (version 2) | ecosystem: Host-associated > Arthropoda: Insects > Digestive system >...
ATCTCACTGTCCGGTGTTACCGCAGGGCTGTATCATTACACACTGTTGGTAAATGGGGAGAGAAGCGATGCGAAGAAAGTAGTGGTTAGTGATTAGTTGTTAGTTGTTAATGATTAAAGAGTGTGGCGAAAAAGTTGCACTCTTTTTATTTTACAACATACAACAAAATCTAAAAAAATACGATATAATATATTTAGCGCATTAAATTTTAAATCTTAATTTCTAAATCTATTATGAATAAAACTTACAAATTAATCAACAACAGCCTTGGCTGGTTGATTGGCATTATTGCCTGTACAGTATATGTTTTAACTGCAGAATCCACGTTTTCGTGGTGGGACTGTGGCGAATATACCTCTACCGCATACAAAATGTTAGTTGGACACCCGCCGGGTGCGCCCACTTTCCAAATCATCGGCGCTGTGTTTAGCCAGTTTGCCGGAAACGATCCTGCCATGATTGGTTATTGGGTTAACGTAATGTCGGCGCTATGCAGTGGTTTTGGAATTATGTTCCTGTTTTGGACCATTACACTGTTTGGGAAAAAATTAGTGGCAAATTTGGGCGGCTTTACCCCATTAAGAACCATTGCCATTTTTGCAGCAGGTTTGGTGGGCGCACTAACTTATACATTTACTGATACATATTGGTTTTCGGCAGTAGAGAGCGAGGTTTATTCTATGTCTTCATTCTTTACCGCACTCGTTTTTTGGTGCATCTTAAAATGGGATGAAGAATATGAAAACCCCAAACCAAATACCAATCCGCAACGTTGGTTAGTGCTCATATTTTATTTGATAGGTCTCTCCGTTGGTGTGCACTTATTGAATTTGCTCACTATTCCTGCCATTGGATTAATCATTTATTTCAAATTATCGAAAAACGCATCCTATAAAGGTGTAATCTTAACCTTTGCATTCTTACTTTTTGGCATCTCTATATTATATAATGTAGGTTGGATGTTATTTCTATGGGTACTCGCTGCCGGACTTATATATATCTCTTATAAAAACGGTGCCATTCGCTCTAAAGCCGAATGGGGCGTTTTGGGCGCACTTATCGCTTCTGTGGGGGTAGTGGGGATTATCCTTTGGGGTATTGTTCCCGGTATTGTAAATTGGGCAGGTAAAGTGGAAATCTTCTGTAAAAACAGTCTCGGGTTGCCTTTCAATGCAGGAACTATCATATACTTTCTGATTGTCTTCGGCACTATTGGCTATGCAATTTATTATGGTTACAAAAAGAAAAAACAATTGCTCAAAATTTGCGCCTATTCACTATTTTTCTTGCTAATAGGATATTCAACTTTCATAACGCTTGTTATTCGTTCTAATGCCAATCCAACTATTGATGAAAACAGCCCGGAAGATGCTGTTTCTCTCTTATCTTATTTGAATAGGGAACAGTATGGATCAAAACCTCTCATTTACGGACAATTGTATAATTCTCAACTTGACAAGCGACAACGATTTAAAGATGGAACACCCGTTTATGTTAGAGATGATAAAGCGGGTAAATATATTATTGCTGATGACAGGAAAGAAACAGTGGCTAATTACGACAGCCGCGATTGCATATTTTTTCCAAGATTGTATGACCCCGAGAAAAAAGATACATACTTGCAGTGGATGAGAAATAATGTGTATAATTCGGGTAGTCGTTCGGATAGAGACAACATGAGAAGTTTGGATAGAGGAAACCTGCCTACTGTAGAACAAAATAAGGATTTTATGCACACTTATCAGTTTAACTTTATGTATTGGCGTTATTTTATGTGGAATTTTGTGGGCAGACAAAACGAAGTGCAAGGTTTTGGTGATTATTATAACGGAAATTGGGTGTCAGGTATTCCATTTATTGACAATAAGTTAGTAGGCAAACAGCATGATATGCCTTCCACCATGCAATACAAAGGACATAATACCTATTATTTTCTGCCACTTCTTTTGGGAATTATAGGTTTAATCTATTATTCAAGACGAGATTTAAAAAATTCGTTTGTAGTGTTTATGTTGTTTTTAATGACCGGCTGGGCAATCGCATTCTACTTAAACAATCAGGCATTCCAGCCGCGTGAAAGGGATTATGCTTATGCGGCTTCATTCTATGCGTTTAGTATTTGGATCGGCTTCGGCGCTTTTGCTTTAATTGCTTTGTTGGAAAAATGGAAAAACGAAAAAGGGAAAATGGCTGCCGCTGTTTTAATCACTTTGATTTGTATAGGATTAGTGCCCGGTATCATGGCAAAAGAAAACTGGGATGACCACGACCGCTCAAATCGTTACACTGCATTAGCCTTTGCCAAAGCCTACCTGGATTCTTGCGAACCCAACAGCATTTTCTTTACTATGGGAGATAATGAAACTTTCCCCTTGTGGTATGCCCAGGAAGTAGAAGGATACCGAACAGACGTGCGCGTTTGCAACCTAAGTCTTTTAAACGGAAGTTGGTATGTTGACCAAATGAAACGCAAAGCGTACAATTCAGATCCGCTACCCATTTCAATGACATGGGAGCAGTATCGAGAGGGAACCCGCGATCAAATCTATTTTGATGCTGCCGGAAGTCAATTTGTTAATATTAAAGATGTAATTGAATATATTAAAGACCCGAAGTTTGACGGGAAAAAGGTTCTCTTCTTGCTGCCTGCCAGCAAAGGATATATTTCTGATGGGGCCGCTGTTCCGGCAAGTTTCTCAATTCCTGTGGATAAAGAAAAAGTGTTGGCAAATGGTACGGTTCGTCCTGAAGATACCGATCTGATTGTGGATAGAATTACCTGGAACAGAAAAACCAATGATGTGAATGGCATTATTCGCAGCAATTTGATTATGATGGATATTTTGGCAAACTTTAATTGGGATAGACCTATTTATTTCTCTAAATCTTCCGGTCCGGAAGCCTATTTCGGCTTAGAAGAGTATTTCCAATTAGAAGGGATGGCTTATAGATTGATTCCCATTAAATCCAAAGGTGGAAGAATAGGTATGGATGAAAGAGTGAATACTACAACATTGCCCGACAAACTGTTAAACATTTTTCCAAATCATGCGAGAGTGGATGTTGTGAATAATCCTGATAGAGAACAAAAACCGGTGTATCCTTACCTTTGGGGTGGAATAAACGATAAACGGGTATATATTCCAGATGAAACAGCACGCATGTTCGGTACACTTAAACAAATTTATTTGCGCACGGCTACTCAGTTGGCTGAAGAAGGAGATAAGGAAAAAGCCGAACAAATTCTCGATAAACTCAGTGAGATCTTCAATCCGGATATTATACCCTATATTATTGTTGGAAACAATAATCATACTTTTTACTCTATCTTTCATGTAGATGCATTGTTGAAATTAGGAACGGAAACCGCTGCGGAAAAAGCAATGACTATGATAAATAGAATGTTGGATGAATTTATCGAAACTTTCGATTGGTTTAATTCTTGCGACGACCGCACTCTATCTATTCAGGCAGAAAATATTACTAATTGTAAAAGGTATTTCGAAATTTTGAATAATATTCTTTCAGATGAGCAACGTTTGTTGTTTAAAGACAAATTTGAACAATTAAGACTTACTAAACCTTTTACTGCGCTTGCATCTCAAATAGGTGCAGAAATTGATATCTACATTAAAAAGGGAGCCGATGCTCAGCGCCAATTAGTTGAGGCTTTGGGAGAATTAACACGTCTAAACGATATCGCCACCTTAGTTAATGACAAGGTGTTGGAAAGTAATATCACACGTATCATAGAAGTAAAAATTGATATGATTTCAGCGATTGACCCACAAGGAGGAAGAATGTTCAGGGACTACTTTTTGCCTGTGAAAAACGAGGAGAAGTGATTAGTGGTTAGTGATTAATAAATCCCCATCAAGTTTTGAAGGGGTGCCCGAAGAGCGGGTAGTTTATATAAAATATTTCTTAAACACCATTTTAACTTCATCCATATCCATACACTTTCCTAACTCTTTCTGCATGGAGGTTACTCCTTTGTCTGTAAATCCGCAGGGGTTAATGTGATTAAAATAAGATAAATCGGTGTTTACATTGAGCGCGAAGCCGTGCATAGTAACAAACCGTGACGCGCGTACGCCGATGGCGCAAATTTTCCGTGCCGATTTGGTGTTGCCGTCTAACCACACCCCTGTTGCGCCTTCCAAACGGGCGCTCTGAATTCCAAATTGCGAAAGCGTTTCAATAATCGCCTCTTCTATATTATATATGTAACTCTTTAACGACCCGCCGTGATTTTCCAAATCCAAAATGGGATAGCCTACCAACTGCCCGGGTCCATGATAAGTAATATCGCCACCGCGGTCAATTCTATAAAATGTTGCGTCTATTTTTTTTAAAAAAATATCATTAATTAGAAGATTATTGAGTTGCCCGTTTTTTCCTAACGTATAAACATGAGGGTGTTCGCACATAAAAACGGCTTCCAAATCTTGCGTATCTTTTCCTTCTTTTTTTGCTTGAATAATCTCTTGAAATAATGATTCTTGCTTATTCCAAGCTTCTTTGTAATCAATAATTTTCCAATCGGTAAATTTCATTTTCATTTTTTTATTTTTTAGCACAGAAACGCAGGGTGCTCAGAGAAACACAGACCTGTCTTTGTGCTGAAAAAGTTCAATCCTATCAGACATATAGGAAGAACGCACGAGCGGCGCACTTTCCACATGCTGAAACCCCAAATCTAAAGCAAAAGCCCTATAAACCTCAAACTGCTCCGGTTTTACATATTCTGCTACCTCCATATTTTTTTTTGAAGGTTGTAAATATTGCCCGATAGTAACAATGGAAGCCCCTGCGTTTTTTGCATGGGCTAAAGTTTGGAAAACCTCCTGCTCGGTTTCCCCCAAGCCCACCATAATGCCGGTTTTAGTCAATACTCCAGAAACGAATATTTGCCGTAACGTTTCCAAACTGTTTTTATAAGTGGCTTTACTTCTAATCATTGGTGTTAATCGCTCAACAGTTTCTAAATTATGCCCGATAATTTCCGGCTTTGATTCGATTACAACCGATAGCAACACATCTTGATAATCAGGAATCAACAGTTCGATGATGATATTTTGATTCAGTTCGCGAATTTGACGTACCGTTTCTGCCCAGTGTGCGGCACCCTTGTCGGGCAAATCATCTCTGTCCACTGAAGTTATTACACAATGTTTGAGTTTCATTAGCGAAACGCTCTTTGCTACTTTTTCGGGTTCGGAGGCATCCAATAACTGCGGTTTTCCAGACTTTGTGGCGCAAAACCTGCAACTTCTTGTGCAAATATCTCCCATAATCATAAACGTAGCTGTTCCACGGCTCCAACACTCGCATTGATTGGGACATTTACCGCTGCTGCAAATTGTATGTAAATGATTTTCTGCAACAATTCTCTTTACAAAAGCAAAATTTTTGGTATTTTCAATCCTGATTTTTAACCAGTTGGGCTTGTGCTGAATGTTCATTTTTAAAATTTGCGCAAAATAATATTTTTTAACGACTTATTATTATTTTTGCCGCGTGAAAAAAATTACCTGCTTTGTTGTCATTGTAATTGTGTTGTTGTGCGCTTGCAGAAAACCTGAAAAATTTTCTGACATTCCTGAAATTGAGTTTATTAGCATCAATAGATATCAAGACACGCAAATTCAAGACGGCGCTATACTTACTTTTTCATTTCAAGATGGTAATGGAGATATCGGTTTGAATGAAAACGATACCTTCCCGCCTTTTAATTCATCTTCTATCTATCATTATAATTTTTTTTGTGATTATTATGAAAAACAAAAAGGCAATTTTGTAAAAATTGATTCTGTTGTAGTTCAAGGAGAAAAGATCCCATTTAATCTAAACGCACGTATCCCCCGATTATCTTACTTGCCGGAAGAATCTATTCATGGAGAAATTTATATTAAAATGCCCTTTTATTATGATGTTTCCTCGCCTTACAACGATACAATAGGTTTGAGATTTTATATTGTGGACAGAAAATTAAATAAAAGTAATACTGAGGAAGTAGTTGTGATTAGATAGACCATAAGACCATAAGACCATAAGACCATAAGACCATAAGATTTTTTACTATTAATCACTAATCACTAATTACTAATCACTAACCATTATGACAGTATCCGAACTCATTAAAAACGCCCTTTTGGAAGATATTGGCAGCGGGGATCACTCATCCCTTGCATCTGTTCCTGAAAATGCTAAGGGAAAAATGAAACTGCTGGCAAAAGAAAACGGTATCATTGCCGGTATTGATGTGGCAAAAGAGGTGGTGCGACAAGTAGATCCTTCCGTTTCAATGCAATGTTTTAAAATTGATGGAGATGAAATCACATTCGGAGATATTGTGTTTGAGTTGGAGGGTTCGGCGCGGAGTATGCTTACTGCAGAAAGAACACTATTGAACTTTTTGCAACGTATGAGCGGAATTGCCACCGAGTCAAAAAAATACGCGGATGCAGTGAAAGGCACAAAAACAAAAATTTTAGATACACGAAAAACTACACCAACCCTTCGTGAACTTGAAAAATACGCCGTAAAAACCGGAGGCGCTGAAAACCACCGCTTTGGTTTGTACGATATGATTATGTTGAAAGATAACCACATTGATTTTGCCGGCAGTATAGAAAAAGCGATTGACGATACGCATGATTATTTAATAAAGACAGGTTTGAAATTAGAAATCGAAATTGAAACACGCACAATTGAGGAGGTAAAACAGGTAGTAAATCACGGAAAAATTGACAGAATCATGTTAGATAACTTTACACCGGAAAAAATAAAAGAAGCGTTAATACTGATTGGCGGAAAATATGAAACAGAAGCCTCGGGGGGGATAACCCTGGAAAATATAAAAGAATATGCCAATACCGGAGTAGATTATATCTCTATTGGCGCCCTAACGCATCATATTAAAAGTTTGGATTTAAGTTTAAAATTTATTGCCTTGTAATGCCGCAACCGCAAACTTCTTTCAAAAACCGAAGAAAATGGGTTTCATTTACCCAACGCCCTTTGATTCATAAATTGATAACATTTATGAAACACTTGGTGCTCCCCGGATTTCAAAAAGTTCCTTTTTGGGATGTGATGAAATTCTTTGTGGAATCGTTGGTACAAGGCATCTTTTTTCAACGGGCTGCTGCCATGACCTACTATATCTTTACAGCACTCATACCGCTGTTTATGGCATTAATTGCATTGTTATCATTTGTGGGCCCCAATCTGCAAACTTATCTGTTAGATTTTATGCAAACTGCTGTCCCCGAATACTTATGGCCTGCCGTTTCCAAAATTGTAACCGGCTTAATTGAACGCCAAAACGGCGCTATTTTATATCTTTCACTTACTTTGGGTATTTATCTTTCGTTTTTAAGCATTAATTCTATTGTAACAACCTTAAATATAAGTTATTTCGATATCGAGCAACGTAAAGTAATTAAACAACTTCCCATTAGTTTTACGATGGTTGTAGTTTTTCTGCTCGTAATCATTGCTGCCTGTGTTATTTTTATCGGCGCCTCTTTATTAGTAAACTATATAACAGTTACCTTCATCGGCTCCAAAGTTTTTTATCATTACGCCATCGCTTTTACAAAATGGTTTTTTCTGTTTGCATTACTTTATCTGTTTTTAGCAGCGCTGTTTTACTATGCTCCTTATAACAAAAAGCATTTCAAGTTTTTCTCCACCGGGGCAACTTTCTCCACCATTCTGTTAATTTTATTGTTATATGTATTAAATTTCTACTTTTCCCACTTTAATTCATACAATTTAGTATATGGTTCTATCGGGGCGTTGCTCCTTATTATGTTGTGGCTCTATTGGAGTTGTATGGCAATCCTCATAGGATTCGACCTCAATGTAAGTATATCCATAGCCCAAACCCAACGGAAAAACGACCACGACAAACTGAAAATTAAAAGTTCAATAAGAGAATAAATAAATAAATAAATAAATAAATAAATAAATAAATAAATAAATAAATATATATATTTGCAGCCTTAAATTTTATATATAATTTTAAGAAATTATTATTGTTCACTTTTTATTAATCAAAATCAATTTATTATGAAAAAATCATTATTAATTATTATGGCAGTGTGTTTGTGCGCCTCTTTGATGGCACAGGACAAAATTATCACAAGAGACAGAATGTCTGCTTCTTACAGCTCAACTATACCGGAAAATGCCGGTACTCAGTTTGAAGTTACAGAAGTAACACAAATTCCTATGCTCAGCGCAAACCCACTGATTACAAGTGGTGAGTTGTATGATATTATAGGCTTAACCCATTACAACACACCCACAAATAGTAGTGCGCGGAGTGTTGTTTCCTTTAGAAAAAATTCAAATGATGCGGCTGTCGTATGGACTATGAGTTCAATAAACTCCCCTACTCGTGGAACAGGTATTAATTATTTCAATGTTAATAAAAATGAGTGGGACCCTAATCCGCCTGTAACTGGGAGAATTGAAACAATAAGAACCGGATGGGGAACACATGCATTTACTGAACAAGGCGAAATTGTTGTGGCTCACGATGCCCTTACAGGTCTTGTTATAAATACCAGAGATAAATGGGGAGAAGGGGATTGGAATGAAAAAATGCTCATAGGACCTAAGTATAAATTAAAAGATATTACTGGTAAATGGGATACTGCTGCTACTAAACTCAATTGGCCTGCTATGGCTACTAATGGCAATACGGTTCACTTGCTTTGTGTAACAGATGCCTGGACAAACACTACAACCGGAGGCGTCTCCTATTTGGAAGACCAGTTTCCCGACACAGAAAATGCGCATCATGGAGGATATAAAGGTTTTAACAGCTACCCTATGTATTATCGCTCTTTGGATGGTGGAAAAAATTGGGAAGAAGTAGTTGATTTTGGTCAAAGTGGATTGAAATTGTTGACAAACTATCAAACTTTCAAATTTGGAGGAGATCAATACGACGTTGCAGTAAAAGATGATCATGTTGTGATTCTTTTCTACAGTTTACTTGGTTTCGTTATTTACCTTGAATCATTTGATAACGGCGAAAATTGGGTAAAGAAAACTGTATTTGATAGGGGTGAAGTGTTCCTTGGAAGCTATTCTCCCGAAGTAGAACCTTTATTAGCACCCACTACCGCTACCATTGCAATTGATGACGACGATCAAGTGCATGTTGCTTTTGCAACACATGCCATTCACAAAAATGAAAATGCCGCAGTTGATGTTGGAATCGGCTTTTGGGACCAAATGCCTACAGGGATGGTTTATTGGAATGACTCTATGGAACCCATTGATTGGGAAGATATTAGAGGCTGGTGTGACGCTGAAGGCAAATTGACCGATTATAATTGGGATTTATGTTCTCACTATATTCCGGTTCCAACTGTTGTGGGTTTTGAGGAGTTTTACAATTGGAATTTTGGACCTAGTTATGATAAAAATCAATTCAAGCATAATGGTTGGGCGACTTTTCCAAGAATTATTGCCAAAGATGATAGAGTATATCTCTCTTTCCAATCTCCTTTAGACTATCCTTTTGGTTTTACATCACCCGATTTGTACTGTAGGGGTATATTTGTTACTGTTTCTGACGATAACGGCACTTCCTGGGATGTACAAAAAAATACAAGCTGGATCTCCTACAAACCGGATTTACAATGGGCTGACTGGACAGAATATGTGCCGCCTGTTATTGATGAAAACATAACAGTTCAACAATTACAGGATGCCATGGCAAAAATTTATATTGATTTTCAAGCAGAACAAGGATATCCAACAATGAGTTGTAATACCAAAGGAGATATGTTTATGGCACAGTGGCTATATCATCATCTTAGCCCATTCCCCAACGACGGAAACACTGTCTTTGAAGTAAACCCGATGTCTGTATATACTTTAACCCAAAATCTAAAAAATCTTCCTGCATATAAAAATATTGATGATATTTGGAGAGGAAACTGGACCAATGAAGAGGAACCCGAAATTAACTTCCCCGATTTAGGCTGCGAAAGACCGGTAAAGATTACATTCGAAACTTGTACTTCTGAAGATGGAGAGGAATATCGCGCAGCTATAATTTATTGGAAACAACCAGAATACATTAACGTTCCTTTGAGTTCGTACAACATTTATCGCGATGGTAATAAAATTGGCAGTGTACCTTATAGTATTACTACACCCGGACTTTATATCGATAGCGAAGTTGAAGAGGGAACTTATACTTACCAAGTTTCTGCAGTTTATGAAGGAGGTTGTGAATCAACTTTGTCAAGAGCAAAAACTTTTACATTAGGCGATAACCCAGTGTACTACGAAGTATGCGGTACTGCTGTGAAAGATATTCCGGCTCAAACATTCAAACTTTATCCCAATCCTACCAACGGAAACGTTACAATTGCAATAGACGCAGATAGCCCATATACATTAACCGTTTCCAATATTATGGGGCAAGCAGTGTTCTCTACTTATGGAAATTCAAAAGAAGTAAAATTCAGTGTTTCTAATTATGCCCCAGGTGTTTACATTGTTAATGTAAAAACCGCTAATGCTATTACTACTCAAAAACTAATTGTGAAATAGCAAATCACTTACTTATACAAAACAAAAACCCTTCAATTGAGAAGGGTTTTTTTATTAATAATTTACACACTTTCAGTTTATATTAAAAAAAATGTATTTTTGTCCTCCAATTCAAAATTGAAAGTTATTATAAACCTAATTTATTAATCAAAGTTTATTTATTATGAAAAAAACCTTATTATTTTTTATGACATTGGCTTTATGCGCCTCTTTAATGGCTCAACAAGTCCAAAAAATTAGCGTTGCCGGTGAAAAAGCGATCCCTCGGGGTAAAATAATGGCTGCCCCCGACAACCAAATCTTTGAAGAACTTACACCTGCTCTCCGCTACAGCCCTTTAATGACAAACAATAATCTGTATCAGATTATTGGATTAACTCATTACAACTCTGCTACAAATAATAGCGCTCGGAATACTGTTTCTTTTAGAAATAATTCTAATAATGCAGGAGCAGTATGGACTATGGGCTCATTTACAGGTGGCGGCGCTGACCGTGGAACCGGCGTTAATTACTTTACTATTAATTCGAATGATTGGGATCCTAACCCGCCAACTTCCGGAAGAATTGAAAGTAGAAGAGTAGGTTGGGG
>Ga0209628_10003361_pt1 | contig 11177 bp, 7 predicted proteins | sample TergutCu122P4_FD_187285 | JGI IMG/M metagenome (GOLD analysis project Ga0209628, IMG submission 187285) | Cubitermes ugandensis P4 segment gut microbial communities from Kakamega Forest, Kenya - Cu122 P4 (SPAdes) (version 2) | ecosystem: Host-associated > Arthropoda: Insects > Digestive system >...
CAGCCGCGGGCGCAGCAACCCACGCGGGATCAAGCGCAAGATGAGCAACTTCCACATCCGCCCTCGCGACGCAGCACTGCACTGTAGTCATCAGCCGATACCAGTGCTTATTATCTGAACAGTATTGGTACTAGAGCGATTTCGGTTCAAGTGGATACATGTCATTCTGCGCGTAGCGAAGCGAAGTCGCAGAATCCAGACGCTGCATGGATCCTGCGACTTCGCGCAGGATGACCTAATCACAGTATCTGCACAGACTGTGCATGATTAAACGAAAAACGCTCTAGCGGTCTCCATTGCTGCGCTCAAATGTAGTGAGGTATTCAATATGAATAACACCGATCTCAATCTGCTACGGCAGACCGAGCAAGGCTACGGCGCTGAATTCAAGAACCATCTCTTCGAGCAATATAAACTCTACGTCGAGATGGCCGACCGAATCAGCGCCAGGCGCATGCTGGCCAATTCATTCTTCGTTGGTGTCCACACGGCGCTCATTGCGGCGTTTACCGTGCTGCTGAAGGAGAAAATATTGCAACCTTCTCTTGTAGGTCTGGCGCCATTTCTCGCAGTGATTATTCTTTGCTTCGTGTGGTGGCGTACTGTTAACTCTTACCGCCAGTCGAACTCCGGAAAGTTCAAGGTCGTTCACGCACTGGAGCAAATGTTGCCCGTTGCGCCCTATGACGCGGAGTGGACTGCATTGGGTGAGGGGAAAGATAAAAAGCTCTACCTCCCGCTGACTCACATTGAGAACTGGGTTCCCGTCTGTTTCGGCGTCTTGTATGCGCTCCTTGCGCTCAGTCTCTACTGCACGGGCTAGGTGTTTAGTCCCGGCATGGGCATGGGTTTGAGGCTTGAAACGCCCAACGAGCCGCTACTGGCGATCTAGGCGTCAATGCGAGGGACGTGCGAGAGCGCCCACTCTATAGCAGCCTGGAATGATGCAATGTTCGTGTACATCTGCACCCGTTCGGTACCGCCAGCCTGATGGAGAGGTGTGCCGACCGACGCGATGAGGACGACCGGTGTGCCCGTGGCCTGAGCCAAGCCGACCTCAAAATAGCAGCTTGGCCGCTCAAACGATAGATCAGCGATGACGAGTTGACTGTCTCGAAGGTCGGTCAGCGTCGTAGGCACCGAGAATGGGTGATGGCAATCCAAGGGAAAGAAGAACTCGATGCCATGATCGGAGGCGATTCGGGCAAGAACCTCCCGCTTACTCGAATAGCTTGGGTCAGTACCAACGGGTGAGATGTAGTAGACGCGCTTCACGGCGTGCCAGAAGTTGATGCGCTAGCAGGTGCCGAGGATAGCTTCTGTGCCAATGACGACGGTGGCCAGTTAACAAAAACCATTAGGATCAATGCAGCGAGTATGGCCGCAAAAAGAGCCGAGAACGCTTTGGGAATGAAATTCTCGATGTTTGAGGACTTAAGCGCGATGAGATTGGTTTTACCAACCTTTTGGAGCGCACTAAGTTCGTCTAATTTCTTCCACTCTTTATCAAAGGGGCAGAAGGAAGTGATCGCTCCAGGATTTGATGCGTCGAAATCAACCTTCGGTGCCATTTCGTTCAATACAGAGAACTTCGCATTGTTAAGATTCTTGAAGTCTCGGATCTGCCCAATCCAGAGCGCACAGAATAAGATGGCCATAATGCATAGGAGCACGTCCGCACCAAGGCCGACCCAGAGTAAGCGAGGATTCGTGAGGCTCCAGTTAGTGATGGTCGCGACGGCGACTAAGATGGCGATACAGATGGAGTAGTTCCACCGGTTGGTGTCAAGCCGACGATCAGTAACCTTCTCGGTCGACTCGTAGTACAGCTTGAATTCATCGAACGAGTGTCTCGATTCGTTGTTCTGTGTGTTCATGGCGAGAATGATCCGTGACTCCTAACGCTCGATGCGCTCGATGGCCTTCAGAATGTGTCCGAGGTAGTCATGGACGCGCAGTGCTTTGGTCATACCGGCACCCCTCACCGCTCAAACATAAGCTGCCCTTCCACCATCGTGTAATGCACCCGGCCCGGCAGTTCAAAGCCGAGGAAGGGGGTGTTCTTGCCCTGGCTCTTGAGGTTGTCGCGATTGACGGTGAAACGGGCGGCGGGATCGAAAACGCAGAGATCGGCGCGCGCGCCGGGGGCGAGGTGCCCGGCCTTGGTGATGCCGATGAGACGCGCGGCTTCCGACGTGACGCGGGCCAGGGCATCGACGAGCGGCAACTTGTTCTCTTCGGCCCACTTGAGAGTGAGAGGCAGCAGGAGTTCGAGACCGGTGGCGCCGGGGTCGGACTCGCTGAAAGGAATGAGCTTGTTGTCGTCGTCGACAGGGGTGTGGTCGGAGCACAGGGCGTTGATGCGGCCTTCGAGCAGTCCTTTCGAGAGGGCGTCGCGGTCTTCCCGGCTGCGCAGCGGGGGAACGAGGTGACAGTTGGTGTTGAAGTAACCGATGTCCTGATCGCACAGATGCAGGTGGTTGATGGAAATGTCGCAGGTGACGTCCATCCCCTCGCCGCGCGCTTGCTCGATGAGGGCCAGCCCCTCGGCGCTGGAAAGACGGGTGACGTGGAGCCGCGCGCCGGTGACTTTGGCCAGTTGCAGATAGGTGAAGAGGGCGACGGTCTCGGCGGCCACGGGAATGCCGGTCAGACCGAGGCGGCTGGCGGTTTCTCCGTCATGGGCGTAGCCGCTACGAGCGAGGAACGGGGCAATGGGCTGGAGCCAGACGCGAAAGTCGAATGTGGCCGCGTACTGCATGGCGCGCATGAGCACCATGTTGTCGATGATGGGAACGTTGGCCTGGGAGAAGGCAAAGCATCCGGCTTCGACCAGTTCGGCCATCTCGGAGAGGCGCTCTCCCTTGAGGCCGATGGTGAGTGCGCCAACAGGGTAGATGTGGGCGCGGTTGAGTTTCTTGGCACGGTAGCAGAGCATTTCCACGAGACCCGGCTCATCGAGGGCGGGATCGGTGTCGGGCGGAATGGCGACGCTGGTGACGCCGCCTGCCATGGCGGCTTCCATTTCGGATTCGAGCGTGGCGCGGTATTCAAAGCCGGGTTCGCGCAGGCGGGCGGCAAGGTCGATGAGTCCGGGTGCGACGATCAGACCCGAGGCATCCAGGGTGCGCGCGGGCTGAAAGCCGTCGGGGGCGGCGCCAAGGGCGGCGATTTTGCCGTCGGCAACGAAAACGTCCTGTACGCAGTCGATCTGGCGGGCGGGATCGACGACCCGGCCATTGGAGATGCGGATGTTCATCGTGGGTTCCTCATTGTCCGGCGAGCATGCACATGACTGCCATGCGCACGGCGATTCCGAAGGTGACTTGCGGCAGGATGACGGCCTGTGCGCCATCGGCGACGGCGGAGTCGATTTCGATGCCACGGTTCATCGGCCCGGGGTGCATGACAATAGCGTCCGGTTTTGCAAGCGAGAGTTTTTCGGGGGTCAGTCCCCACACTTTGTAGAATTCCTGCGGGGAGGGCAGCAGCGCGCCCGCCATGCGTTCGTTTTGCAGACGCAGCATCATGATGACATCCACGCCGCGTAGCCCTTCGTGCATGTCGTTGAAGACGCGCACGCCCATGTTCCCGATAGCAGAGGGGAGCAGCGTCTTGGGGGCGATGACGCGCAGGTCGGGGACGCCGAGGGTGGTGAGGGCGGCGATTTGCGAGCGCGCGACCCTTGAGTGCAGCACATCGCCGACGATGGCGATGGAAAGCTGGCTGAAGTCCTGCTTGTAGTGGCGGATCGTGTACATGTCCAGCAGGCCCTGAGTGGGGTGGGCGTGCCGTCCGTCTCCGGCGTTGATGACGTGGATGTGCTCGCGGCCCGTGGCCTGGAGGTGCTGGGCAATGAGTACCGGCGCGCCGCTGGCGGAGTGGCGTACCACGAACATGTCGGCGTTCATCGCACAGAGGTTGTCGATGGTGTCGAGCAGGCTTTCGCCCTTGGCGGTGGAACTGGTGGAGACGTTGAGGTTGACGACGTCGGCGGTCAGGCGCTTGGCCGCAATCTCGAACGTGGTGCGGGTGCGGGTGGAGTTCTCGAAGAACAGGTTGAAGATGCTTTTGCCGCGCAACAGGGGGAGTTTCTTGACTTCACGCTCGGCCACTTCGGTGAAGGGGGCGGCGTGGTCGAGAATGCTGATGATGACTTCGCGTGGCAGTCCGTCGAGGGTGAGCAGATGTTGTAGCTCACCGTGCCTGTTGAGCTGTGGATTACGCATGGATCAACCTCAGGGTCAGATTGCCGTTTTCCGTCTGTTCCAGTTGCAGGTTTTGCGAGGCGGGCAGTGGTTCGGGCAGGGTGTGGGCACAGTAGCGGGCGGCGATGGGCAACTCGCGCCCGCCACGATCGACGAGCACGGCCAGTTCGATGCTGGCCGGCCGACCAAAGTCGAAGATTTCGTTGATTGCGGCGCGGGTGGTGCGTCCGGTGTAGAGCACGTCATCGACGAGAATGACGGGTGCGTTTTCGATGGAAAACGGGATGTTGGTGCGCTGCGGGTTGGCATGCAGCCCTTTTTCGCCGTAGTCGTCGCGGTAGAAGGAGGTGTCGATGGCGCCGGGCGGCTGTCGGAGTCCGAGCAGGGCGTGCAGTCGGCGTGCAAGCCACTCGCCGCCGGTGCGGATGCCGATGAGCACGGTATCCGGCTGGAGATGGGGACGTATCTGTTCGGCCAATTGGCGGCAAAGGGCTTCTGCATCAGGGAGTTGCATGATGAAGGGCGTCCAGAAAGTGTTGCAGGATGAGTTGCGCGGCAGCGGCATCGAGTTTTTTCTTTCGTGCCCGCCAGTGTCTCACGCCAGCGGCGCGCAGGCTAGAGTCGGCTTCGATCGAACTGAGTCGCTCGTCGATGAGATGTACGGGCAGATGGAAGCGTCCGTGCAATTGATTGGCAAAACGTCGGCAGTGAGGCTCAAACGCGTGTTCGCCTTCGCCGTCGAGCGGGCGCGGAAGCCCTACGACGAGGGCAACGGGTTGCCATTCTTCGATCAGGCGGGAGATGGCATCGAATCGCGCGGCGCTGGATTCGAGGGCGATGGCGCCAAGCGGGCTGGCAAGGCCGGTTTCAATCTCGCCGGTGGCGATGCCGATGCGGGCCAGACCGAAGTCGAAGCCGAGAAGGCAACCGCGCGCGGGCAGGCGGGGAGGAGAGGCGTTCGTGGCGGGCGCGCCCTCAGGCATGCCCGGCAACCTCGCTGATCTGGGTGAGATCAATGCCGAGTTTGTGCACGGCGGCCGCCAGGCGGGCTTCCGGCGGCATGCCGAAGACGATGGACATGTCGGCGGGGATGGTGAGCCAGGCGTTGTCGGCGAGTTCCTGTTCGAGCTGGCCCGCCGTCCAGGCGGCAAAGCCAAGGCTGACGAGCACTTCGTGCGGCTCGCCTTCGCTGCCGATGGATTGCAGGATGTCGCGGCTGCTGGTCAGCCCCACTTCGTCATTGACGCGCAACGTGGAGTGCCAGTCGCCGCTTGGGCGATGGAGAACGAAACCCCGGTCGGTCTGCACCGGGCCGCCGAAGTAGACGGGTTGCGAGATGAGATTCTGCGAGGAGAGTTTGAGTTCCACGCGCTCGAACAGCGTGCCCAGCGTCATGTCGAGCGGACGGTTGACGATGACGCCCAGCGCGCCCTGGGCGTTGTGCTCGGCAATGTAGGTGAGGGTGCGGGCGAAGTGCGGATCGGCCATGTGGGGCATGGCGACCAGAAAGTGGTGTGTGAGGTTATTCGGGACGACGGTATCCATGCGGGTATTCTACGCTGTCTGGGCCGGTTACATGGTGTGCGAATTGAAACGGTGGACAGGCATCTGTGCACCGTGGCGTTGTCATGAACGCTGTATGTAGCCGGCGATCAAACCGAGCAGTTCTTCTTCGTGATAGGGTTTGCCGAGGTAATGGTTTGCGCCGATTTGCATCGCGTAATCGCGATGCTTGTCGGCCAGACGTGAGGTAATCATGATGACCGGAACATTTCTTAACCTGGCGTCGGCGCGAATGTTGCGAACGAGATCGAAACCGTCCATGCGCGGCATTTCGATGTCGGAGAGAATCACGTCCGGCTTGTTGTCGATCAGCGATTCGATGGCGTCGACGCCGTCCTTGGCCGTGATGACGCGGTAGCCTTCGCGTTCCAGCATGCGGCTGGTGATCTTGCGCACGGTCAGCGAGTCGTCGACGACCATGATCGTTGGTTCGTGTGCGGCTTCCGGCTCCGGCGTGGCTTCGACCATCGCCGAGATCGCCATGGGAACCCTGGTGGTCTGACCGAATACGATCTCGCGGTTCGCCATTGCAATCGGGTTGATGATGAGCACGATTTCGCCGTTGCCCAGAACGGTGGCTCCGGTCATGCCGACGATGCGGGTCAGTTGCGGGCCGGCGTTCTTGACGATGATTTCCTGCTGGCCGCGCAGGGCATCCACGTGCAGAGCCAGGGTCTGCGCGCCCGAATGCAGTAACAGTACCCAACTGTAGCGGCCGATTTCCGGTCGGACGGAGGCGTTGCCGAGCAGGTTCGGCAGATAGCTGTACTCGTATCGCTGCCCCATCCATTCGATGCTGCCTTCTCTCCGCAGCCGTTCGATGCCCTCGATCTTCAGTTCCATGATCTGCGAAATCATGCTCGCCGGAATCGCGTAATGGTGCGTGCCCGAGCGTATCAGCAGCGCCTGGGTGACGGCCAGGGTGAGCGGCAGGTAGATGCTGAACATCGTCCCTTCGCCGGGAACGGAGGAGATGTCGATCCGTCCGCCGACTGCGGCGGTTTCGGCTTTCACTACGTCCATGCCGACCCCGCGGCCGGAAACGGCAGTCACTTTTTCGGCTGTCGTGAAACCGGGGAGGAAGATCAGGTTGGCGAGCCGCCGTTCATCGGCAATTTCGTCGGGTCTGAGCAGGCCGCGTTCGCGTGCGCGTGCGGCGATGCGCTCGAAATTCAACCCTGCGCCGTCGTCGGCCAGTTCGATGACGATTTCGTTGCCTTCCTGCCGTGTCGTGAGCGTGATCTGCCCGATTTCGGGCTTGTTCTTCGCCCGGCGCACTTCCGGCGATTCGATGCCGTGCGCCAGCGAGTTGCGCAGCAGATGTTCGAGCGGCGCGACGATGTGTTCGAGTACGCTGCGGTCGATTTCGATGCCGCCGCCGCGCAGGTCGAGGTTGGCGCGTTTGCCGAGATCCCTTGCGCCCCGGCGCACGATCCGGTACAGACGCACGGCGAGGCTGTCGAACGGAACCATGCGCACCTGCATCAGCGACTGTTGCAGTTCGCGGGTGGTGCGCGCCTGACTGTGCAAGGCGAAGTCGGCGTTGTCGAGGTTCTTCAACAGGCTTTGCTGTACCGTGGTGACGTCGTTGACGCTCTCGGCCATCATCCGCGTGAGTTCCTGCAAGCGGGTGTAGCGATCCATCTCCAGCGGATCGAATTCGGTATGATGACTTTCGGCCTGCGCGATGCGGGTTTGCATCTGCACATCGGCTTGGATTTCGACCTCGCGCAACTGGTTGCGCAGACGGATGACGTTTTCGGTGAGATCGAGCAGGCTTCGCCGCAACAGGCGCAATTCGCCTTCGATCCGGGTGCGGGCTACGCCGATTTCGCTTGCATCATTGACGAAGCTGTCGACCATCTCCGCGCGCACGCGCAGGGCGGCGCTGACGGCTTCGGCTTCGGCTGGCGCGGCGGCTGCACGGGGGGCGGCGGGCTTCTTTTCAGGCAAAGGCGCAGCCGTGCCGGGATGGCTGACCATTCCGGCAGGTTTTTCGTGTCTGGCTGGGCTGTCAATGGCAACGGGCTGGGCCGACGGCACAAGCGTGGTTTCGGCAGCGGGGGTTTCAGGGGCCGGGCCATGCGTCAGCACGGCGACCATCTGCTCGATGCCGTCCAGCGAGGAAATGATTTCGTCGACGAGGACAGCAATGTCGCCCCCGGCGTCGAGCGCCGATTCCACATGGGATTCGAGCTGGTGCACCCGGTTGCCCAGAACCATCGCTCCGGCCATCCGCGCGCTGCCCTTCAGGGTGTGCAGGTGCCGTTTGACGAGCATGGGGTGTACGGTGTTGGGAAGGTCACCGTTCCAGGCGCGCAGGGTGATATGCAGTTCGTTGAGAAGTTCTCCTGCTTCTTCGAGGAAGATCGGAAGCAGTTGTTCGTCGATTTCGTCGTGGATGCCCGGATGGACGCTTGCCGTCAGAGGGGGCGGTTTTTGCGTGACGCCGGGTCTGAAGGCCGCTACGGCCTCGGGGAAAACTTTCGCTACGGCCTCGGCAATGGCCTTGTCGTCGGTTTTTTGAGTCGTGTCTGCTGGTCCATGGCCGACCTTGTCGAGTTGTTCGATCAGTTCCGGCGTTTCCAGCGGCATGCGTAGCCCCATGACGCTGGTCAGCATGTTGTCCAGCGTGTTGGCGCTGGTCTTGAACAGAGCCAGTTCGTTGGCCGTCGGCGGGCGTTTCAGGTCGTAGATGTGCTGCTGCGCCAGTTCCAGCGCCTTGCCGAGCGAGTACAGCGGAGTACAGTGCGCAGTGCCCGAGATGCCTGCGCATGAATGCGCGGCGCGCAGGGAGGCTTCCGGCAGCGGCAGGGTGGGGTTGTTGGCGAGATGTTCGAATTCCTGGTGCAGCGTGGAGATGTGCGTCTGGGCTTCGGTGACGTAGAGCTCAAACAACGCCCGCGATATTTCGACGTTGCCGATGTAGAGCGTGTCGGAGTCGGGCTCGGGTTGAGAGCCGGATACAGGTTCGGGTTCGGGTTCGGTTTCGAATTCAAATTCGAATTCGAATTCAGGCTCTGATCCGGGTTCGGGCGCGAATATGGGTTCGGGCATGAATACGGGTTCAGGCTTGGGTACGAATTCGGACTCCAGTTCGATTTCAAGTTCGAATTCTGGCTCAGGCTCAGGCTCAGGCTCAGGCTCGGGTTTGGGTTCGAGCCTGGGTTTGAATTCGGTGTCGACGGTGTCGAGGTCGAGCGTGAAGTCGAGGAATGGCTCTTCAGCGACAGGTTCGGTTCCAGTCAGAGGCGCTTCGGCCGGGAGGTCGGGAATTTCCTGATACGTTTCAGGGAAGCTTTCGACTTCAGGAACGCTTGTTTCGGTCTCCTCGCCGTAAGTAGCGCTGGGAATTGCGGACGGTTCGTGTCCGGATGGTTCGCTGGGTTTGGGCGTCTTGCTCCTGGTGGGCGCGCCAAGGTCGAATTTTACGAAGCCGAAGTCCTGGGGACTGAGACTTTCGGGTTCCTTGTCAAATTCAAATGTGAAAAACGGCGAGAAATCAAAAGGCTCGAACTTGGGCACCGCCGAGCGCCTGGGTTTTTTGGCGGATACGGACGGCGCTTCGGGGGCAGGGAGTTCAGGCGCAGTGATTTCGGCGCGTTCGTCGCGGGGTTCTTCGAACGAGACGATGAGGTCATCGTCGGGAATTTCGTAGTGTGTTGCTTCCTCGAAGGCGGCTTGAGCAGGGGTGAAATCCGGTTCTTCGGCTGCCGGTTCTTCGATTTTCAGTTCCTCGACTTCCGGTTCCTGCCGGATACCGGGATCGTCGGGCGAGGTTTCAGGTATGGCTTCGGGCTCAGGCGTGACAGTCGGCTCGGGTTCGGCGATCGCGCCGCTCGTGCGCAGCCGCTCGCATTCAGCCATGAGCGCCGAGACATCGCGTCCGTATTCGGCCTTTTTATCAATCTGGTTGACCCAGGCCATGAACTCGCGGTGGCCGATGGCAAGCAGTTTCAGCAGTGCCGGAGTGACTTGCCATTCGAGTTGCAGCCAGCGGTTGAGCGTTTGTTCCACTCCCCAGGCGGCTTCACCCAGTTCGGTCAGGCCGACCATGCGGCCGCTGCCCTTGAGGGTATGAAAACCGCGCCGGATGACGGTGAGGCTGTCGTGGTCGCTGGGCGAGGCGTGGAGCAGTTTGAGATGGTCAATGACCGATTTCAGAACTTCGCGCGCCTCTTCGATGAAGATGGCGAGCAATTCGGCATCGAGGTCTGCCTGGGGCGTGGGCGGCGGTGGAGCGGCCTTCGCAGGGGCCTCCAGCGGCACGACGACTTCCGCCCCTCCCTCGGTTTCGATCTCGAAAGCCGGGAAAGTCTCGATGCCGTCGGCCGGGCCGGAAGGCGTCTTGGCCTTGGCCTTGGGTTCTGCAGCAGCCGGAACGGCCGGAATATCGGGCAACTCCGGCAGACTGACACTGGCAAGCTTCGGCTGGGTGGAAGCGGTGGCCGGTCTCAGGAACTGGGCAACGGAGGTGCGGTTGTATGGCAGCGTCTGGATAGAGAAACCCAGCGCCGAGAACTTGCGCGCAAGCTCGGTGAGTTCGGCATCTTCAACGGGCGCATCTTCCTGGGCCAGACGGGTGATGATTTCACCGGCTTCTTTCACCAGGGGAATGGCATCCATGGAAATGGGATCGTTCTCGCCAAGCAGGGTGAGAGCCCCCTCGATCTGGTGCAGCGGCGCGTGCAGGGTTTCCAGCGGCGCACGTTTCGAGTGATCGCGGAAAAAGTCGTCGAGGGTTTGCTCGATGGCGGCGAGGCTGAGAAGAATTTCGCGCGACAGTTGTGCGAGCGCCTCTTTTTCCTGTTGTTTGCGCGCAGCTTCGACGCTGGTCGCGCTGGGCGGCGCGCCGAGATCTTCGCCGCGCGCAAGCGCTTCCAGCCTGGCGAGCGCGTCCCCCACCTGTGTCTGGAAGCCGGGGTCGGGCAGCCCACGGTTGAGCGCCGCTTCCGCCAGCAGGAGGGCGGTGGCGAATTCGAGCGCGATAGGCTCGGAATAACGCTGCGGGTTTGCATTCAACCAAGCGATGAAACGGCACATGCCGCCGAGCAGCCGGTGGAGAACGGGGCGGCCGAGCGGGATGACGGATTTCGTGAACGCTTCGAGCCGGACTTCAAATTCGGACAATGCCGTTGCGCCCCGTTCGCCGAAGGCGTTCCACTCGTCCTTGATGCGGGTGAGTTGCGTGTGCAGTTCCTGGAGCAACGGCGCCAGAGGCAGGTCGCTGACGAGCGTGCCTTCTTCGGGAATCAGGGCGTCGAGTTGCCATGCCTGACGCGCTGCCTGCTGGATGGGCGTGGAGGCTGGCTGGCTGACGATGTGGTAGAGCAATTCGCGCATCAGGCGCTCTGGCAAGGCTTGCGGGCCCTCCAAAGCACGGTGCAACTGGGACTCGACTGAACG
>Ga0209628_10003364_pt1 | contig 11176 bp, 6 predicted proteins | sample TergutCu122P4_FD_187285 | JGI IMG/M metagenome (GOLD analysis project Ga0209628, IMG submission 187285) | Cubitermes ugandensis P4 segment gut microbial communities from Kakamega Forest, Kenya - Cu122 P4 (SPAdes) (version 2) | ecosystem: Host-associated > Arthropoda: Insects > Digestive system >...
CACAGCACAACAGGGGTATGTATTGAAGTCAATAAAAATTAATTTGCATAAATAAAATATAAATGTACAAAATTAGTATTTATGGGTGCGCCATGTTTAAAAAACTAGTATGCCATGTTTAAAAAACCAGTATGCCAATGGGTTAATAAGAACAAGATGCTAGCTGATGTTGACTTCTAGTAAGACAATGGATTTCAAATGCACAATCAAATCACAGGTTATGACCACGCTTGAAAACCTGTCATAAGTGAAACCATCTATCCGTAGCACATAACAGTTTCCTACTACACTGCATTAGATGCACATTTCACATCAACATACCCAACTCCATGACACATAGTGATGCATGATTTCTAGAACATTATCAATTCCATCGGCAAGATCCCAAGTGTGTAGGCTGATTCTGAAAACTTTCCAAGTTTCCCCACAGACACGAACACCACAGTCCTCTACTGATTATTCAGTCACAAACAACATCTCTAGTGCCCCAAGAATCTTCTGTAGCATATATGTGTGCATTACCGGAAATATGCATTATCATTTCACATTTGGTTAATTCTTAAAACATCTCCAAAAATTTCTTTCACATTTGGTTAATTCTTAAAACATCTCCAAAAATTTCATTCACATATTGTTCTGAAAGAGCCATCACGAAATAAAATGGGGCTATGATTCCTGTAGCATTTACAGCACAATGCCAATTCCTGGTCATGTAATGGGACCTGCTGAATAACATGCGCATTCAAAATAAGCAATGGTATGTTTTATGATAATTCATGAAGTGAAAGCACTACAAAATCAATCATTAAAAGAAGGTGAGAGCCAAGTACACTTCCATGAAAGTAAAGAAATGTATCCCCATACTTCAAACACACCACGACGGCACATTTACACTTTTCCGGAAAAGGAGGTAAGCAATCAGCTTCATGTCACTGCAACTTCAGATATAGAGAAAGGAGCCCCCAGTATCAATGGAGCAAGGGTTGTTGAGCCCCAGAGCTGGCAGAGTTGCTTAGCAGGGAAAATTTTCTCAAACTAAAATTCCTCCCCATCACTCCAACAACTGAGCTATCCCGACTCCCTACATCAACATAAATACTTTTGTAAGAAGTCGGTTGCAAAAAGTGTGTCAAAACTGAGCTAGCAGGTTACAGCTGTCTTATATGGAACGAACTCACTCATAGTTCACGCATCTACGAATGAGCACTGGACACCCAGTTAATTTATAAAAAGTGATCTCTGTACACGACACAACTGAGTTAAGATGGTGTTTTATTAATCATCACTGTAAGCTTGCACACACTAAACATGAAGATCAAAGTCTAAACACAATGATATCCTGGCCCCTTCAGTAAAGAACTTTGATGACTCAGGTGAATCTCATTTCATTGTACTTGTCAGTTCCTGGAGTTCACATATCTTCCTACAAGCAACATAGTTTGTTACCATGCCAAAATAAAACATATACAGTTTGCAGAGTGGAGGTAAATAGAGAGACTGACAGAAAAATTTATGATGATGCGTGTAAGACTACTTCCTTCTAACATAATTCTCAACAACATACACAATGTTGGTTCAACATAAACACAATGAATGCTCACAAGAAACAGCATAGACAAACTCTGCAAGATAGCTACATATCACAAGCCTCTTGTTTACGTCAATGCACATCATCAACGTATGTACTCCTGAACACTGAACAAAACTTCAAACCTTAACAACACATATATTGAGAAACTCTCCGTTAGGAATATGAATATGCCAGAACTGTGAGTTCTGTAGAAACCACCTAAAATTCTGGAGTGACTTGTGACCCTCACTGTTATGGCACACTGTCAGCTCAGTGCAAGTAAATTGATAAACATTTTTTAATGCAAAGGCAAAAAAGTGCAGCCATTACGCTGAAAATAATATCCACTACTGCACAAAATGTATGTGCCCAAGACTTTTGCACCCCCTTATTATACGCATGAAGACCACAAACTTCTGGGAAGTGATGTTATGTAGTCTGGAAGAATCATTATCTGAATTCACTAGCCAGTTAGCAAACGAATTCAACACAGATTCACATTTTCATATTCACCAATAGTCTCAGTTAAGTGTGCAAGCATACTACTATAGCCCAGTTATAGTAAAACAATATAACCAAGGAAGAAATTCTGCTACACATCAATTAAAATTAAAAACACAACTATTACAAAATGGCATCCAACGTGAAACGCAAAGTATATATAAGGTATAGCACAATGTCTGCCCCACATTCATAAGAAGTGCAACTGAACATCAATATGATATTAAGTCATTAACACTCAGTCTCACCGCATCTATAATTCAGCACTTTCGATCATACTGCAACAAATATCAATGTCATCTTGCCAATTTCATTATACTAAACTCTCTTCTTAAATTAAAATGTGCAAAGTACAATGCACTAACCTAAAACTTGGGTCCAAGAGTCTGCATAGAATGTTATGACCAACTTTCTTAACAGAATAGTGACAACTGCACTCTGCTTCTGCGGCTGCCTACTTGTAAAAATCTCCACAGGCATTAACAATGTGGGGTTCTCCAAACAATAACAAAAGTGTATGAAATAACTTAACATGTTCAAAACCAGTCATCCACCAAACCATGATTGTGTTCAGGGATGTGCAGCAATTAGCAGCAGAGGGAAAAATGACATTAAGAATGACAAATTCCACGATGCTTGCTACTGTCCCCCTTCCAGAGCACCAGAATTGAGTACCAGGACATGGTGAGTGTCCAATTTCCTTAATGGTAAAGTTCTCACTGCTTTTAATTAAAAATGGCATGGCAGGTTTTGGCCAGTATAGTGTAGCCTGTAACAGCTACTCTCCGAACGGTCTAGGGATCGAATCCCAGTGGATGGTAGATTTTCCACACCTGTCCAGACTGGCCCTGGGACCCAAACAGCCTCCTGCACAATGGGTAACAAGTCATTCCCAGCAGGGGTAAATCGGCCAGGACATGGTGTTACACTCATCTGCATCTAGCACGGACATTAAAGAAAAAGAATGCTATACCTCTACTCCCTGTCTGCACCTTCATGAACTTGCATACAGTGAAGGCATGGTTCCAATGACTTTGGTCAGCCTCTCACACCAGTACTGCACATATTCAACAGGTAATATAGTGGGTCACAGACGATATGCATACCTAAGAAAAAGCATCTCGCCCCTGTCGGTAATCAAGGATTCCAAGGTAGACCAGGCCCATTCACTACACCGACCAGACCCACCCTACTTCTTCTATGACCAAATTACACGTGATAAAGAAACCTACTCATTAAAACTACTTAATATATTACGTGCAACAGTCAGCCTGTCTTATTCGGACATGCAATATTACAATTCTTCACATTCCTGACTACCCACTTTCATACACTCGCAGGACAGGAATCAATGACACTTTATTTACAACATAACAAGATTTGCACAAAATATGCGAAAGTACAGTCCCACATCCAACCACCTATCACGCACCATTAATGCATTCACCTTGCAACCAACCACGCGTCGCTTACCCACGTCATACCCTTCATTTCACCTTGGAGGCCATATTGGACTTTTAGAATGGATGCACTATAAACTTACCATTGCTCCGAATATTATCACGCCAAATTCACATTACACCACAATTCTTCATGACATTCTTTTTTGTAACTGTTCAGAATCTGAAACCACAGAAGTTACGTATTACCTTCTATACCGAAATGGAAGAATTCGCGACAGTATAAGCTCACAGCAACTACACAAAAACGTAACGAGGGTACCACCATCACTATCTCCACAATATCATTAAGTCACTATTTGTATGCACAATAACATAATGGAATAATGAATTTTTAATATATCGCAATTAAACTGTACTACCTACAACATGCAACCTTCGTATCGAAGAAAAAAGTTTGTCTCGTACAGCTATTTTGCCATTGGTGTGTACAAGAAGGGCTATTTACGAAACGTTTTCTATCATCAAAAAATACAAAGAGGTATGAATATGGCTATACTAACAAATACTATTTCCAAGTTAAGTTCCATAATACCCCAAGCATACAACGCGAACAATGGCCATCCCTCGATAACGACCTGGCAGAACTCTGCGCAAACATTGTGCGCATGACCCCACCCAACTACGTCACACCGCTACTACAAACCAGGTAACCTACATCCAACTTTCCGAACCAAACATTACTATTTTCATTCAATTTACTCAAATTCTTATATAAACATGTAACGTCACTGTCCCAAAAAAGTTTGGGTCATATTTCCCTACCTACATCTAAGCTTCCATACCGACCGCAGCCACGTTACTAAAACGTGATACCTTGACATATATTGCAATTAAATACTACATTGGATGCTTCAACATAGAACGGACCCATTTGTCACTTACTCCAAGTTAGGCATTTTCCCATGAAATGAAATACAAGTGATGAAATGGGGAATTTATTGTGCACTATGTATACGGACTGAACAAGCGATCTGGTTGGACTGCTTGGGGTGCAAATTCTCATCAATCGTACTTCTCATTCGGCATCTGTAAATAAATAACATGTACATGTACAAATTACGTCATTCCACAAAAATACTACTTAAACAATGCATAAACGAAATATTCGAACCAAGAAACCAACTACAAAAACTCACCCAAACCTCATCAACTGTGATACTAGCTTCTTCTGGAAATTATACGTCACCACGTCACAGTTCCCCGCTTTAACCCCCCGCGCCCCGTACCAAACAGGGTGAAAACTAGCACAACAAACGAATAACTGAATTACTGGTAGAATAATTGAAAAAGCACATTTTGGATTCAATATTTTTTTTAAATTGCATTTACTTCCATCAATCAATTGTCATATAAATGAACTTCAATAATTCACATAATTCAGTTCTGAGCAGATGCTTTCAGAAATTTCATTCTTACAATTGCCTCTGTGTAACGACACAATTACACTTCTTTTGGAACGTTGTCGAATGCCACTAATCCATGATCAAATAAGATAATCTGTGATCAAATATGTCTGATGCAATATGGCGTTTTGCTCGTATGTGCGACATGCAGTAAATTATTGGAAGACCAAACCTACACGCATACCGCTAAATAAACGTCCAATTACTAGTGGCTTGCTTCAGGTAAACGTACTTCAGTAAAGAGTAAAATGTATAAACAACCAACAAATGCACGTCAGTGTTATGATGTATTTTTGTTGATGATAAGTTCACCCAGCTTTTCGGCCGGTAATCCGGCCATTTTCAGGGTTATGATACAAGAATACAATTATAGTTAAATGTGTCACCATCACTCCATAATATTGAAAATATATATAATGTCGGTTAAAAGCAGTGCACTACACAGACAGCACTTCACCTATGCCGTGGGTTAGAAATCGCCATGTAATTGCTGCGTACATCACTCCACAAACACTAAATTTTGTTTTCCACTACTTTATAATTCGCCACGTTTATCCCTTAAGAGTATTATTTAAAAGTAAAGCTTTTATCGAAATTATATATAATTTTAATATGGAGTGATGGTGACACATTTAACTACAATTGTATCATCACCCCGAAGATGGCAGGTTTACTGGCCGAAACATGTTGGTGAACATATAAATAAATGTATGTCATAAAATTTAAGTGCATTTGTTGGTTTTTCGTACATATTACAAATTAATTAATCCATGTTATATGGAACATATTACAGTACCTCAATAAGTTTTTTTCTGAACTGCCTACTAGAGGCATGCAGTATAGGCCACTGTTATAACTCACATTTTCCAGAAACCTTCTGTACATATTGAGTGAAAATGTGATTTCAAGGCCTTTTATAAGGGCTGTATTGCATAAATGTGGATCAGTGGTCTGTCTTTGAAATTCTGACTGGAGATGAAAGTTGTTTCATTTTCCTGTTGAAATTTTTATGGCCTGAATACTAGTATTTTGTATAAAAGGGCTCACTTCAAAATTGTGACTGGAAGTGGAAGTTGTTAAATTTTTCTGTCAAGATTTCTATGGCTTTTATACTGGTATTGTGTACAAACAGAATGGAATGTATCTGATGAGATTTGTCTACCATTGTATTCTGGAGGTACCATTCCATTTGGAACTGAGACTGTAACGAAGCCTCAGTTTTATATCGTAGCATTTCCAAGGTGCTCCACGCTGATACAAGGTTAGATCAATTATGCTACGACTGCTTACTGTCAAGTTCTTAGGGATTCATGGGTTATCATACCATTTCGTACCATAGCAGTGGAACTGGGAAATGTAGGCATTGTATGACACTTTTGGAACTTTCACCTTGTTATTTTCTAGACCCTAAAAATGGATACATTAAGGCCCTATGAAACATTTATAATTATTTACCAACTGACAGTATCATATCCCAGAAGACTGGAATCTTCATCGGCACCAATGTGAAAATTGCACATCTCTAACTTTCCCATGCATAGATACATTCTTCCAAGGCATGATGTCAGGAGAGAAGCAAGAAAAAGAAGTACACTATAAAATCCCTGTAAAGAGCCATTTGAAGTAAAAGCCAGTGTCATAGTCTCATAAAACTGGATAGATGTTTGAAGAGAAGTTTCATTACTGACTTTGTCATCTCGTACCATTAATTTGCTCCATTAGCCCCTAGGAGCAAATAAGTTGTCATCAGACAACTGACTCATTTTACTAAGGCATAAATTTTGCATGTAAAATAGTATAGAATGATCGTAGCTCTGTTGGACTTCATTATCCAGATTGTTTTAAAAATATATTTGCAGGTTCTGTTCACACGTTCTTTAGCAGTTGGTCAACAACTATATAGTGAAGCAGAATCACATGTGGATGCCAAGGATGACAAAAAGCATGATCCTTCAATAGATCGTACCACTGTTATTTCTGTAGAGACTAGTAAGAAGTATTTGAAGAGTGAAGGTATGTGTTACATATCTTACAGATAGATATAAATGGAAAGTATTATGTGAAGTTTGTATCAAATTTCCATATCCTTAAGGGGAGCAACATTGCTGTTATAGGATGTATTAAATGTGAAGTGTATTTATATTTTATGTTTACATGATCATTTATAACAAAAATGATGCACCTAATTCAGAATTTTGTTCACAACTGCTGAGAAGGGAAGGAACACTTACAAAAGGGGGCCTTTCAAAGAAGATGCTATGTTTGGAGAATTTCATATGTAATATGCATAAAATGAATGGATAAAGAAGAGGTCATCTTAGACATTATGCATGTCACATTTTGTTGCTGGACACACAATTTTCATTCATATTGACCCAACTTAACTACCAGATTACACAAATACCAAACCAAATGTAGGGGTTATATTACACAGTATTCCTTCCCAGTCAATTCAGATTCTAGGTAGTATATAAATGTACAAATTTTTTTACAGCTAGCAGCTGTTTCCTTTCCGTTTGTCATATATATATATTATGCACTGCAATTTCAGTAATTAAATCACCTACAACTTTCTTTGCTGCAGACAGGTTTCCCCAGACTTACACAAATATAATGTTATTATTTCTTATGCAAATTTTCAGTTTAATTTTTCACTGAAGATTGTAAAATAAAAGTAAATAAAAACCAGGATATGTAAATGACAAAAATTAATTGTATTAATCCTCTGTATTTACATATCTTTCAGTGAAGATTATAAGGAAAATAAATTTTAAGTTACGTAATACTTAATTATACACTGAGCCTTGGGAATGCAGCTGTGAAGATGGGAAATATCTTTATACATAAATCACAATAAAGGGTGTTTCGGTATGCCCTGCATGTTTGTGTTGTGAATGTTTAGTGTGGATGATTATTTGCAATTCAGAGATGACATAATGGTATTAATTTTTGTACTGTAAATGAAGATATTAGACTCTTTGCTGTGCAGTGTAGAGAGTACAAGTCCGGATAGCACCCACTGCTTAATAGACATCGCTGAAGTCTAACACATGTAAAATATTTTTAACTGTTTTTCAGTGTTATGTATAGTTATTAGATATGGTAATTGATGGTCATAATCACTGCAAAATCTTTGGTGTTTCCTTGCTTTTAAGTAATAGTAAATGCATCAAAACCAGTTGTGTGAAGTTGGGGGAGTGGGGGCAATGGTAGTTACCAGTTGCAAAATGTCCTCACAAAAGTACACCTTGTCACTCATTACTGAAATATTTTATTACGTATGTGTGTGTGTGTGTGTTTGTGTACAAGTATGTTAGGGATTCACAAATTCTGGATGTATGGTGGTACCTGATATTTTCTGCGTAATTGTTGCACTTTTTTTCTTACATACAAAATGTGTTCAAATGTACCAGGCAGAAAGCATAGGATAACAGTGAGGTTCAGAGGTCATACCAGACTTGGGAGTCCTCAGTATGGGACCTGCTCCCTGCTGCTCTTCTGGTGTAAGGAATTGGGAGGTTACTCCAAGATTTCTGAAAAATGTGTGCCGCCCTGATGTATGTATACTCTGTTCTTTCAGCATACAAAGAAACGTACGGGAACAACCCAGTGTGGAGTCAGTATAGAAGAAATCACAAGGGTCCTTTTCCTCCCAGAAAGACAAGAAAAACATGTATTGTGAGTAAACTTATTGTAGATTTGTTACTTTAAAACACAATAAGAATTACAGAGAGTCCTCAGTTCAGACACACATGCTGCTTACATTAGGGTGGTGGTGACTTTTCATGTGACCATAACAATTTGTACAGGGGGTTTTCACACAAGAGACATTCACCGTCCTACCAGTCTGTGCTTACACAGAACATCATGAATCATTCCTCTAAAAAGTGACATAGCATATTTTATATGAATTGTTGGAAATTACCTCTGCACACCTTCAAACATGCTTCAGAGTACATAAACAAGTTATTCTTATACACTTCACTCTTCAAGAGTCCTGTGCTGATATTCTGGTCTTTTGCACCTTTTATACGTAAGCCAAGGACTTGTCAACAGGGTGTTATGGCATAATTTTACTGGAAATATCATCTTGGTTGAAGAAGGGACTCAATGTATAACCAATCTGAATTCACATTTTACAGAAAAAAGTGTTGGACTGTTGATTGGCCATGCACTTGCAGATCGCAATCCTATTGTACACTGTTAAATAACATGGGGTTTCTTTGTTTCATATTTGTATATTGTGAATATTGGAGAATTATTTTACAGGAAAGCAACTGTATGTCTTGTGACTGAGAATGCAGATTCTCGCAAAACACCAGTTTCTTCTCATTTTCACAACTTGCAAAGATAGATTTCCAACCATCCCAAAATGTCTTGGGACATAACATATATTTCTAGTATTTTCTGTGTAAAATTAAACATGTGGTATGCCACTTCTTGACGAACTTTCATGCTGAGGGCTTTGTGCGAAATCATTCTTCTGGGTAATTATGAGAGAACCTCTGTGTGAAGTTTTCCTTCTTATGAATGATTTGATTCCGGAAATTCACTGCAAGAATTATGAAATTCAGACCTAACAACAAAGAGGTCAGGGCAATGTTTGTTGAGTGCACAAAGGACATCATATAGGCAAACTGCACACTGATAACAGCTAGAACATCCATCGTATTCATGGTGTTGCAGTATTTCCTTTTGTTCAAAATCTCAGTATTTACCTATTTTCAAGGCTTCTTTTTCTAACCACCTCTTCATGCTTGGGAAAAGGGTTTCAGTTGGACATAGTACTTAAAATATTAAAAGTTTGTGTCGGCAGTTTGTTGTACACATTGTGGTCAAACCCCATTAGTGTCCAACTATAAAAAACCACCCTCACATTACATCCACTGAAGCCAAGAAACAAAAATTCCTATTATAATTGCAAAGTAATCACTATGAAAAGCATTGCGCCCACTAGCCATCACCAACATCCATACTTACACAAATATATTGTTATGCACTCACATGTAGTTCCATATTACTTTCTTTCCACTGACTACCTAAAATAATACAGTAATATTTTAACACCACACACTGTACAGTATATGCCATACAGGGATGGGATCCATTTGGATCAAGGAAAAATAGATGTGTGTACACAAACAATTACAGGCAGGTCTTGTTTTACATGCTACCTTTTTCTGTGATTTCCCTGTAATATGACTTGAAAATTGACACTACTTTTCACATTTACATGATAATTTTCAGTTTAACTTAGGAGGCTAGCAGAGGTGACATCACAGTCACACCATCAGTCATGTGTATGGATTGATTACATTGGTGATATAATTACACAACAGCCTCTGCATCCATTACCAAAATGAATGAGAAATGTAAATCTACATCATCTAGTCCAGTCTAATGAAAAATTGGCTAAAGACATTCAGTATTGAAGAGAAATTAGACATAATAAATCAAACATGAAAAAGATGAATGAATTTTTTACATGTGCCATAATGTTAGATTCACTCACATTAACGCATGCACAGTTCGTGATAATGCTAATAGCTTTACAGAAAGTGCTAAGTCAGGAACTAAAGCGTTCGTGTAGCAAAATTACCACAGTCCTATCAGAATGAACCATACCATGGATGTGAATCTCTTACATTTTTATCGCATTACAAATAAATAAAACATAATGTATATATACTGAATACACAGTAGATACATACCCTACAGATCCATATGTCCACTAGTGGTATAGTCATACATTATATGGGATTAAGTTTTCAATCCCCTAACCCGTAGGAAATACACTGTCTTAAATGGGAATTTTGTGTCCCATTTGTGCAACTTTTACAGGGATGTATCCGTGGCATAAAGCGAGACCTGCCTGTACAATGTAGACATGTACCATTTTAAACAAACCATATTAGTACTGTTTTACCAACAGTATATTACATTTTGGCACATAATTTTAATCAAAACCTGTAAGATTCTGTACTGTTGATACTACAACATATGTATGTTTATTGTGTCCTACTTTATTGCAGTATGTTTTAAAGATATTTTGGTATCATCTCTCTGAATAGGGTAAGATAATAGTACTGAAACATGCAGGAGCTATGTAAAAGATTATATGCATAAATCATAGAAAATTGCATTTGTTGACATTATATGAGTTATATACTTCATCATAATGCATGGAATAAACACTAAAAAGATTATAGGCATGTTTTGAAAAGTGAAGAGTGTGGGGG
>Ga0209628_10003365_pt1 | contig 11176 bp, 11 predicted proteins | sample TergutCu122P4_FD_187285 | JGI IMG/M metagenome (GOLD analysis project Ga0209628, IMG submission 187285) | Cubitermes ugandensis P4 segment gut microbial communities from Kakamega Forest, Kenya - Cu122 P4 (SPAdes) (version 2) | ecosystem: Host-associated > Arthropoda: Insects > Digestive system...
GTCGCCGCGTACGGCGGCTGGACTTGTGCTCGTTCAGGTGGCGCTTGCCGGCCTGCCTGTGCACCAGTTTCCCCGTGCCAGTCACCTTGAACCTCTTCTTCGCACCCGAATGGGTCTTCATCTTCGGCATGTTCGTTCCTTCTTCTTCACAGATCTACGTCTGGGTCCATGTTGTCGGCCGGACCACGCTTGCGCTTGGTACGGTCGGCGGCTTGCGCGCGCGAGCGCGCCAATTCTTGTTGTTCGGCCTCCTGGTCGGCCGCGCGCTCCGCGGCCCTGGCATCCTTGGCCGCCTGTACCTCCACCTTGGCCTCCGACTTCTTCCTTGTCGGTGCCAGGACCATGATCATGTTGCGGCCGTCCTGCTTCGGGGAGAATTCGACGACGCCGTCGGCGCTGACATCCTCGGCCAGCTTGTTGAGCAGGTTGAAACCCAGTTCGGGGCGGCTCTGCTCCCGCCCGCGGAACATGATGGTGATTTTGACTTTGTCCCCCCCGCGCAGGAAGCGTACGATATGACCCTTCTTCGTGTCATAGTCGTGGGCGTCTATCTTCGGGCGCAGTTTCATTTCCTTGATGACCGTATTGGTCTGATTCTTCCGTGACTCCCGGGCCTTCTGGTCGTTTTCATAACGCCATTTGCCGTAATCCATCACCTTGGCCACCGGCGGGTGGGCCGTCGGCGCGATCTCCACCAGATCCAGGCCGACATCGCGCGCCAGCTTCAGGGCCTCGGCGATCTTGACAATTCCGATTTGCTCGCCGTCCGGCCCGACCAGGCGTACCTCGGCGGCATGTATGCGGTCATTGATGCGAAGTTCCGTACTGATGTGTCCTCCTTGTCTAGAACTACCATTGTTAGCGGAAGCGAGCCCAAGGCAAGACAGCACGACAATCATGCGGTCTGACCCGCCGGGTTCACCCGGCCAGGTGGGATGTATCTCCACTTTCGCGTGGCAAGCCACAAGGCTCACCGGCCAACAACCTTACCATGGACCGGCCAGGAGGCGCACGGCCGGTGTGCAAGAATAGTACGGATCAAACCACGAAGGAGCCGCTGACATGGCCGCCGATTACTCGTTCGACATCGTAAGCAAGACCGACAAGCAGGAAGTCCACAACGCCCTCAACCAGGCCGCGAAGGAGGTCGGGCAGCGTTTCGACTTCAAGGACACCGCCACCACTATCACCATGGCGGGCGAAGCGGTAGAAATCGAATCGAGCACCGAGGAGCGGGCGAAGGCCGCGCTCGACGTGTTCCAGTCGAAGCTCGCCCGGCGCGGGGTGTCCCTGAAATCCCTCGATGCGACGGAGCCCAAGGTGTCCGGCAAGCGGGCGCACATCACCTGTACCTTCGCCCAGGGTCTCAGCCAGGACCAGGCCAAGAAGGTGGTCAAGCTGATCAAGGACGAGGGCCCCGCTACGGTGAAGACTCAGATCCTTGGTGACGAGCTGCGCGTCTCGTCGAAGTCGAAGGACGCGCTCCAGTCGGTCATGGCGCTGGTACGCGACGCCGACCTCGAGTTCGCCACCCAGTTCACCAACTACCGCTGAGGTACGGCCATGAAACTCGTAACGTTCAACGTCAACGGCATCCGGGCCGCGGAGCGCCGCGGTTTCCCCGACTGGCTGGCGGCCGCGGCTCCCGATGTGCTCGCCTTGCAAGAGGTACGCTGCCCCGTCGACCAGCTCCCGCCCGGCATCTTCGACGGGTACCACGTGGCGTACGACCCGGGGCAGCTCGCCGGGCGCAACGGGGTCGCGCTGCTGACACGCGAGGAACCCTCCGCGGTACGAATCGGGCTCGACAACGACGAGGAATTCGCGCACGAGGGCCGCTACATCGAGGCGGATCTGGAACTGGACGGGCGTACGGTCACCGTGGCCAGCCTGTACCTGCCCAAGGGAGCCGTGCCGTCCGACTCGGAGGCGGCCGCCGACAAGTACGCCCGCAAGCTGCGTTTCTGCGCCACGCTGGGAGAGCATCTGCGTGCCCGGGTCGACTCCGGACAGGAATACACCATCCTCGGCGACTACAACATCGCCCGTACGCCACAGGATCTTTACAACAACCATTCCAAGAAACCGCTCGACGGCTTCCTGCCCGAGGAACGCGAGTGGCTGACAAGCGCCCTTGACCTGGGCCTGGTCGATGTGGTGCGCAGCCTGCACCCGGACGCGCAGGGGCCGTACTCGTGGTGGAGCTGGCGCGGGGCCTCTTGGACGCGTGACTACGGGTGGCGCATCGACTACCACCTGTCCACGCCCAGGCTGGCCGGGCTCGCCGTGTCCGGGGAAACCGACCGGCCCGCCACCTACGAGTCACGGATCTCCGACCACGCCCCCGTGGTGGTGGTATACCAGTGACCTGGCAGTCAACCGTCGTCGGGGTCGTCGGCGTTGTCGTCTTGTGGACCTTCCTGTATTTCACCCTCATCAAAGCCGTGGTGCTGCCGCGGCTGGCGACCCGGATCGCGGCGGTAGCGCTCGGGGTGATCGTACTGGGCACCATGGGCGCGACGGGCGTGGCGCGGACTCTGGGCATACCGCGGTTCCGGATCTGGCTGATATTCGGCACCTCCGGGCTGGTGGTCCTCGTTTACCTGTGCGGGCTGATGGTGCTGGTGGGGTTCATGAACCTGGTGTGGTGGCTCATCCAGCGCCGGCCCAAGACCCCGGGCGGCGCGCGGCTGATGGCGGTCCGCGCCGGGGCCGTGCTCGCGATCGTCGGCAGCCTCACCATCAGCGGGTACGGCTTCGTCGAGGCCCAGCGGCCAACCGTGGTCGCGCAGTCCCTCGCCTTCGGCAACCTGCCGGCGGAATTCGACGGCCTCACCATTGCCCTGCTGACGGACATCCACCTGGGCGCCACCACCCGTACCTCCTTCCTGCCCATGCTCATCGACGAGGTCAACGCCGCGCACCCCGATCTGATCGTCATCGCCGGCGACATCGTCGACGGCACGGTGTCGGCACTCGGCCCGGAGGTGTCTCAGTTATCAAGGCTGAAAGCGCCGTACGGGGTCGTCGTGACAACAGGCAATCATGAATTCGTCTGGGGGGCGCGGTCGTGGCTGGACTTCTACTCATCGATCGGCCTGCGCGTACTGGACAACGACGGCATCGTGTTGCGGCGGGGATCGGCCGGCATCCAGATCCTCGGGATCAATGACAAGCGGGGCACGGGGAACATGGCAGCCGACCTGCAGCTGGCCTACGACCGTACGAACACGTCCGGGGCCGATCCCGGAGCGTTCCAGATCCTGGTCGCCCACCAGCCGCTCCAAGTCCACACGGACAACAACCTGCCCGGCAAACTGGGTATCGACCTGCAGCTGTCCGGCCACACCCACGGCGGCCAGCTCTGGCCGTTCGGCTATCTCGCCGTTCTAACGCAACCAATGCTGTCCGGAACCAAGGTCATCGGCGGCGTCACGGTGGTGACGTCCCCCGGCGCGGGGACCTGGGGCGCTCCCGTCCGGGTCGGCGCCAACCCGGAAATCCCACTGATCACACTGCACCGTTCCGGGTAGGCAGTTGCCACCTGGGACGGTTCCAGTTGCCACCTGGGACGGTTCCAGTTGCCACCTGGGACGGTTCCAGTTGCCACCTGGGACGGTTCCAGATGGCTCGGCGGTCCCCGGGCAACAGGTCAGGTTGGTTCCGGGTCACGAACCCCACGACCCAGGCGACCACAAGCGGTAGGACCAGCCGGCGTACGCCATCCAGGCCGCGGTACACACACTCGCGGCGATGGTCGGGACCAGCCCGCTGCGGAAACCGAGGTTGACACCCGTGTAGCCCAGCAGGAGACACACCATCACCACCGCCACCCAAGGTACCTGTTTCCTGCCCGTCGACGCCGGCAGGAGGAGGCCGCCCCACAGCAGGTACCACGAGTGCAGCGCCGAGATGGCCAGGGCCACCGTGATCCAGGCCCAGGACAGCGCCCGGAGCGGCTGCGCGGGACCGAGCCGCCACGCGAGGACCGCGATTATGATTGCGGCCCCGCCGAGACCGAGGGTCGTGGCCTCGACCATCCAGAAGCTGCCCCCCGGGTCGAACACAACCTGGAGCAGCCGCCCGATCCAGTACGACGGGCTGATCGACGAGGCGTTCCCAGGCACGCTCAGCGCGTCGACCCACCCATACCCGAGCCGGCACGCCCAGCTGATCCCGGCGAACGTGGCCACACCGATGACCAGGCTGGCCGCCGCCTTGGCGACCGCCTTCGCGGCCACGCGGATGTCGCGCCACGAGAACCCGGCCATCAGCCACGGCAGGAACACCGCCGCTAGCATTGCTGGTTGCTTAATCGAAGCCGCGACCCCGACGATCACCGCCGCCGCCGGCCACAGCCTGGCCCACCGCACCGCCATCCACAACGCCACGACCACCAGGCCCATCATCCAGGCGTCGTTGTGCCCGCCGCCGGCGTAATTGACGATCAACAAGGGATTGAGACATGCGAACCATGACATCTTGTCCCGGTTGGCGCCGATGAGGCTGGCGATCCGTGGCAGGAGAACAACGATGACCACCACCCCCACCAGTGCGGGCACCCGCATCAGCAGGGCCGCCAGCCACGGCCGGCCGCCGGAAAGGTCGACGACCAGCCGCGAGATCTGGAGGGCGAGCGGTCCGTATGGAGTCGGCGTGTAGCGCCACACCCAGGGCGCGTAGTCGGTGAACGGACCCGGCACCTGGCCCGGCCCGCCCTCGTACGGGTTCTGCCCGTTGTGGAGCATCCACCCCTGGGCGGCGTACGAGTAGACGTCGTGGCTGAAGATCGGCGGTGCCAGGACGAACGGCAGCGACCACAAAGCGACAATGGCCAGCGGCTTCACCTCCCCGAACACGTGATCACGCAGCTGTAACCAGGCCTGGACAAGCAGAAATATCCCGGCCACCCCCAGGATCGTACAGATTGTCCGCCCGGCCAAAGTCCCCAGACCGATCGCCCGGAGAGCCGGCCACAGCGGATAGGCCTGCGGCAGGAACGCCGGAGTCAGGGAACCGACAACGATCAACAGCGTGCCAAGCAACCCGGAGCGCACTGGTTCCAGGGTCCAGGCTTGCCGCAGCTGATCGGTCATCTGGCCTTCGTTTATTATCCTGGCGGTGCCAGGGTAGACTTCGGTGGTGTGGGGCGGGAGAGGCTTCCGTTCGAAGCTAGTCTATCCCGGTCCGCACCCAGCTCGACAGCCATCCAGGAAGGGATCGATGACCCGCCAGCAGCCACCCGTTCTGCGTGTCTTGGCCAGACTGGGCAAGGTCGCCGGGGGATCGCTGGGCATGCCCACGCACCGCCACGCCCTGCTCTGGTGGGTGCTGACCAGGGCCGTTCTTTTCGGTTTCTGGGGGCTGCTGGGCATGCACATCCAGGGCGATGTCATCTACTACCACGAGTCGATGCGCTACCTGTTCCACGGCGCCCCGCCCGGTGATGTCCTGGTCGAGTATCCGACTCCCCTGCTCTGGCTGCTGGCCATCCCGTACATCCTGGGCGGCGGAACCCTCACCGGCTACGTGATCGCCTTTGTAACCTTGTTTGTTGCCGCCGATGCGCTGATGGGGTACGTCCTGTGGCGCAGCGCGCGCCAATACGGCACCAACCCCCGCCCTGCCGTCGCGTTCTGGATCTGGTTCGTGGTCGTCATGGGCCCCATCACGTACATGCGCCTCGACCTGCTCACGGCGGCCCTCAGCGCCGCCGGCCTGGTCGCGATCCTGCGCCACCACCGCCCGGTGTCCGGCGTCATGATCGGCATCGGCGCCGCCATCAAGCTGTGGCCGGCCCTGCTGTGGCCGGCGGCGATGGTTGACAAGAAAGCGGTACGGCAAGCCACAGCCGGTTTCGCCATCACCGGCGGCGTGCTCGCCCTCGCCTCGCTGATATACGGCGGCTGGAACCGGCTCGTCTCGCCCCTGAGCTGGCAGTCGGAGCGCGGCCTGCAGATCGAGTCGCTGTACGCCACGCCGCTCATGGTCCTCCACTTGTTCCGCCCCTCGTCGTACCCCATCTACAACTCCCCGTTCAACTCGTACGAGATCATCGGCCCGGGAGCCGCGGAACTGACCCGCGCCGCGTCGATGGCCACCGCCGTGGGCGGGGTCATCATGGTGGCGCTGTTCATCGGGTGGCTGCGGCGCCTGGACCGCACACCCATCGAGGCCGGGACCCTCATGGTTGTGGCCACGCTGATCATGATCATCACCAACAAGGCTTTCTCGCCGCAGTACATGATCTGGCTGGCCGGCCCCGTCGCCGGGCTGCTCACCATCTCCGCCCGCCACCCCGACCAGTTGCCGGACAATGGCCACCTGTTCACGTGGTTCCACCCGCCACGGCACCTGAAACGCGACGACCACCTCGTGGGGCCGCTCAAGCTCGCCCGCCACGTCGCGATCTGGGTCATAGTGCTCACGATCACGACACAGCTGATCTACCCCGTGTTCTACATCTACTATGTGAAGGATGGTTTCTGGACGCCCCTGGCGGTAACGATCCTGGCGGCGCGGAACCTGGTCCTGCTCTATTTCTCGGTACGCCTGATCGTCTTCACGGTCCGCAACGTGTCATTCCCGCGCCACCCCGCCGGGGAGACGGTCACGCCACCTGACGAGCGGGAACCAGCTTAGCCTTCGGCACGAGCTCGACCGGCGCCGTGCCCCTGATCGCGTCGGCGTCGACCAGCACCTGGGCGACCTCGGACCGGCTCGGTACCTCGAACATCACATCAAGCAATGTCTCTTCGACGATGGCCCGCAGCCCGCGGGCGCCCGTGCCGCGTTCCAGCGCCAGGTCGGCGATGGCCTCCACCGCGTCGTCGGTGAACTGCAGGTCCACCCCGTCCAGGTCGAAGAGCTTCTTGAACTGCTTCAGCAGGGCGTTCTTGGGTTCGACGAGGATCCGTACCAATGACGTACGGTCCAGCCCCTCCACCGCCGCGATCATCGGCAGGCGCCCGATGAACTCGGGGATGAGGCCGAACTTGTGCAGATCCTCGGGCCGGACGTGGCGGAACAACTCGTCGGACGTGACCGCCCCGGAAGCCTGTTCGGTGGTGAACCCCAGCGGATGCTTGCCCAGCCGCGAGGCCACGATCTCCTCCAGCCCGGAGAAGGCGCCACCCACGACGAAAAGAATATTGTTCGTGTCGATCTGGATGTAGTCCTGGTGCGGGTGCTTGCGCCCGCCCTGCGGCGGCACCGACGCCACCGTACCCTCCAGGATCTTCAGCAACGCCTGTTGGACCCCTTCACCAGCGACATCCCTTGTCAGCGACGGGTTTTCCGCCTTGCGCGCCACCTTGTCGATCTCGTCGATGTAGATGATGCCGGTCTCGGCCTTCTTGACGTCGTAGTCGGCGGCCTGCAGCAGTTTGAGAAGTATGTTTTCCACGTCCTCGCCGACGTAGCCGGCTTCGGTCAGGGCCGTGGCGTCGGCCATCGCGAAAGGTACGTTGAGCATCCGCGCCATGGTCTGCGCGAGGTACGTCTTCCCGCAACCCGTGGGACCCATCAGGAGGATGTTCGACTTGGCCAGCTCGACCCGCTCCTCCCCGGCCTTGTCGGCCTTGGAATCCAGGCGGATGCGCTTGTAGTGGTTGTAGACCGCCACGGACAGGGCCTTCTTGGCGAAGTCCTGGCCGATGACGTACTCATCCAGGAACGTGCGGATCTGTTCCGGTTTCGGCAGCGATTCGGCCAGGTTGACCTCGCCGCCGGTCGGGAACTCCTCGTCGATGATCTCGTTGCACAAGTCGATGCACTCGTCGCAGATGTAGACACCCGGACCGGCAATGAGTTTGCGTACTTGCTTCTGGCTCTTCCCGCAGAAGGAACACTTCAGCAGTTCGCTCGATTCGCCCAAACGCGCCATGTCGCTAGTTACCGCCCAGGATCTCGTCGATTATGCCGTACTCCTTGGCCTCCTCGGCCGTCAGGTACTTGTCGCGCTCGACGTCGCGCGACACCTTCTCCACCGGCTGGCCGGTGTCGTGCGCCAGCATGGTCTCCATCAGCGACCGGATGCGCATGATCTCGCGGGCCTGGATCTCCAGGTCGGACGACTGCCCGAACGAACCCTCGCCCGAAATCGCCGGCTGGTGGATGAGGATCCGGGAGTTGGGCAGGGCGAGACGCTTGCCCTTGGTCCCGGCAGCCAGCAGTACGGCGGCCGCCGACGCCGCCTGGCCCAGGCAGACGGTCTGGATGTCGGGCTTGACGAACTGCATCGTGTCGTAGATCGCGGTCAGGGCCGTGAACGAGCCGCCGGGCGAGTTGATGTAGATCGAGATCTGGCGGTCGGCGTCCATCGACTGCAGGCACAGCAGCTGCGCCATGACGGCGTTGGCGATGTCGTCGGAGATCGGGGTGCCGAGGAAGATGATGCGCTCCTCGAACAGTTTCGTGTACGGGTCGACGCGGCGCACGCCGTACGACGTACGCTCCTCCCACTGCGGGATGTAGTATTCCGCGCTCGGGGCGGACGGGGCCAGACCACCTGGCAGGTTCAACAGGCTCATTGGGGGCTCCTTTTCAGTTGTTCGGCGAGTCGGTGGTGATCTGGGAGGCCCGGGCGAAGACGTGGTCGATGAACCCGTACTCCAGCGCCTCCTGCGCGGTGAACCAGCGGTCCCGGTCGGAGTCCGCCTCGATCTGCTCCACGCTCTGGCCGGTGTGTTCGGCGATGAGCTGGCTCATCGTCTTCTTGATGTGCATCGACTGCTCCGCCTGGATCTTGATGTCTGAGGCGGTGCCGCCGAGGCCGCCGGAGGGCTGGTGCATCATGATGCGCGAGTGCGGCAGCGCGTACCTCTTCCCCTTCGCGCCGGCCGACAACAGGAACTGGCCCATTGATGCGGCCAGGCCGATCGCCAGGGTCGCCACGTCGTTCGAGATCCATTGCATGGTGTCGAAGATCGCCATGCCGGCGTCGATCGAACCGCCGGGCGAGTTGATGTACAGGTAGATGTCCTTGTTGGGGTCCTCGGCGTTCAGCAGGAGCATCTGCGCGCAGATGGAATTGGCGTTCTCATCGCGGACTTCGGAACCGAGGAAGACGATGCGGTTGGCCAGCAGGGCCTGGTAGACGGCGTCGTTCATGGAGCCGGGACCGCTGGGCAGGGCCAGCCGCGGAGATAGAATCGGGTTTTCATTCACGCTGGGAAGATTACCCGCCGGCACCGACAAATCCTTGTCCCCGGTCGGCGTGTTCGCTGTCAGCACAGCCGCGCGCGCTCAGAGTGTACCGAATCGGCGGCAGCCAAGTCTCAACCTTGGTCTGAGACTTCCTCCGACTCCGGCATGGCGTTGAAGTCGACCAGGTTGCCGTCCGCGTCGGTGATCCTGGCTTGCCTGACCATGTCGTCAAGGGCTTTCGAGGTACGGATCTGCGCCACGTACTCCTGGAAATGATCGTGTTCCTGCATGTGTTCGAGCTCCTGCTGCGGGGTCGAACCGTTCTCCTGCGCCTTCTGGAACAAGAAGTTGGTCAGATCCTCCTGGCTGACCGGGACATCTGTTTTCTCGGCCAGCTCGGTCAGCAGGATTTCCGAGCGCAGCCCCTTGGCGACGGAGGCGCGGATGGTTTCCGCGTACTCGTCCCTCGTCTTGGCCCCGGGCTCGCCGACCCGGGCCAGGTAGGCCTCCAGGGTCAGTCCGGCCGCCTTGACCTGCTCCTCCAGCTGGCTGACCCGGTTGGCGGCCTCGGCTTCCACGAGCCGGTCGGGCACGTCGATGCCCGCCATCTCGATGGCCTGGCCGAGGACCTGGTCGCGCGCGACGGTCAGCTGCTCGAAGCGGGCCTGGCGCTGGACGGCGGCCGCGAGGTCCTGGCGCATCTCCTCGACGGTGTCGAGGTGGGAGACGAGCTGGGCGAAGTCGTCATCGAGCGCGGGCAGGGTACGCTTATGGACCTTCGTCACGGTCACGGTCACGTCGGCGGGTTCTTCGTCCTCGTTGAGCTTGGAGGAAAAGGTACGGTCTTCGCCGGCCTTCAGCCCCTTGACCGCGTCGTCCAGGCCCTCCAGCTTGGCGCCGGAGCCGATGACGTACGTCAGGTCGTTGGACTCGGCGTCCGGCAGGGGCTTGCCATCGCGGGTTGCGACCAGGTTGATTGTGACCTGGTCGCCGTCCCGGGATTCGCGGTCCACCTCCTCGGTCTCGGCGAACCGGTCGCGCAGGATCCCGATCCGCTCCTCGACGACGTGGTCGAGGTTGCCGATGGCGGGTACGGTCACGGAGATCTGCGACGCGTCGGGCAGGTCGAAGTCGGGAACGATGTCGACCTCGGCGGTGAACTCGGCCCCCTCGCCGTCCTCCATCCTGGTCAGCTCGATGTCCGGCTGTCCCAGCGGTGAAAGGTTGTGCTCTTGCAGCGCCCGCGCATAAACGGACGGCATCAGGGCGTTGACCGCCTCGGACACCACCGCCGTACGCCCGACCCGCGCGTCGATCAGCGCATCGGGAACGTGTCCCTTCCGGAACCCGGGGATGGAAATCTGTTGCGCCAGCTGGCGGTACGCCTTGCGGATCGCGGGCTCAAGATCGGCGGCGGGAATCTCGATGGTCAACTTGGCACGCGTTGAACCAAGCCTTTCTACTGTGCTGGGCAAGACAACTCCTGAAGTACGATGGGGTACGCCGTTCACCGGCCATAACGCAGCCAATCGTACCATCACAGCCTGGTCAATCCGGGTACAGTCCCCGGACAAGGGCCACCACGTCATCGCGGCTCAGCCCGAGGTCCCGGTAGAACACCAGGTCCTTGGCCAGCCGTTCGGCCGCGATCGTGCGGCGCTTGTCGTCCAACTCGGCGGCCTTGTGGGCGGAGACAAACGTACCTTTGCCAACAACCGTGTCGATGAAACCCGCCCGGTCCAGTTCCTCCCAGGCCTTCTTTACCGTGATAACGGACACCTCAAGCTGCCGGGCGATCGTACGGATCGGCGGCAGCGGCTCCCCCGACGCCAACTCACCCTTCAGGATCGAAGCCGCGATCTGCTCAAAGATCTGCGCATAAATCGGCTTGTCGGAGCGGGTTGAGATAATGATGTCCATGTCACAGATCAACCTTGTCGAAGTTGGCCACCGCCTTGCGATAGGCCCCAAGCGTTCCCGCACAATAGATCACCACGCCGACTGCAAGCAACAGGGCCTGATAACCCAG
>Ga0209628_10003366_pt1 | contig 11175 bp, 9 predicted proteins | sample TergutCu122P4_FD_187285 | JGI IMG/M metagenome (GOLD analysis project Ga0209628, IMG submission 187285) | Cubitermes ugandensis P4 segment gut microbial communities from Kakamega Forest, Kenya - Cu122 P4 (SPAdes) (version 2) | ecosystem: Host-associated > Arthropoda: Insects > Digestive system >...
GCTTCGCTTCATTCCGGCTTTTATTGGGGGAGATGAATAAAAGCCGGAATGGAGCATCGCGAAATGACGGTCTCGATACAAACTTGTCGACGGACTGTATATTCGGTACGGGAGCGGCGGGATGCACCGGCACCGGTTGAGCGGGCTGTTCTTGGTGCTCCGTTCGGGGCTCCTGTCGGAGTCGCTGCAAAGTTGACTCGAGCTTGGCGTTCTGTTCCGCCAGATCATCAAGCCGTCTCTGAAGCCGAAAGGACCAGAAAAACGCGATTGGTCCGCTAAGGCACAAAAAGCAGACAATCAGGAAAAAAACCAAGCCACCAGCAATGTCCATGATCGATTCTCCGGAGAAACCTTCGCAACACCAACTTGGCAGTATAGGTTACGGGGCCGGAAAAGTCAAATAGACCATACAACTCATCAACGAACCGCAAACAATCAGAGCCGCGCACGGAGCAATTGCGGTTTTCACGTTACCACCGGGGGCACCGCTTACTGCGGGCATGGCTCTGATTTATAGATAGACCGCGAATCTCAAAATTGCTCTTGACGCAAAAGGGGAAAATTCCTATCCTTCACGCCCGGCACAGTTCTACAGGATACGGTGGCAAAGATGCGTTTAAAAATGAATCAAAAGATATTATTTCTATCGGGACTTCTCAGTTGCCTCTTATGGACGGGGTGCGTCGGTTTTTACGGAACAAGAGGTTTCAAAGATTCCCGACCGCTCATTCCGCTCAACGAGAACAATCTCCAGATTGAATCGATGAACGTTTCCAGCGACGGGACGTTCCTTGCGGTCGGATATTCCGGAACCGGGGCCGTAAAAGGTTCGCCCGTTTTGCGGGTCTGGACCATCGACCAGGATATTCCGCAGCTTCTCGGTGCCAAAAGAGTCAACGATTTGAAAATTCTCAAACCGGAATTTTCCTACGACGGAAAAACCTTGTTCGTCGCAGAACAAAACGGTCTGATGAAAATCAACATGGCCGAATTTCCGCTCCGACCGGAAGAAGCGACGACACGCACCGTTTCGGATTCCGTTCGAATCCTTTCCCAATGGGGAAATTACGCCGCAACCGTTTCGCCGGAAGGCCAATGGGCCATCCTGAACGTCAAAACGCAAACATCGCAACCGATCCAATTCGGCGACATTGACCGCGTTTTGGCTTTTTCGGACTCCGGCAAGTTCATTGCCGTTCGGGAAGCGACGACGGCGGAAACACCGCGGGGAAAAGAGCAAATCAACATTTGGAGTCTTTCGACCAATCCGACGCTGAGCGAAATTTCCAAAGTGTCCGAAATCGACATTGAACATTTTGCAAGCGGTGAACTATGTTGTTTCTCGCCGGACGACACCACGCTTGCGGTGGTCAATCGCACCGGCGTTCTCGGCCTGTGGAACGTGCGAACCGGACGCTTAATCGACGAGCTGCGTCAGAATGAGGCCATCACGGCGTTTGCGTTTTCGCCGCAAGAAAAGCGAATTGCCGTTTGCACGTCCGGACCGAACGCAAAGTTGACGCTCTGGGACATCAACCGGGCGAAAATCGTACAGACCCAGACCGATTCCTCGACCGACGCAATGACTGCCGTCGTCTTCTCCCCGGACGGAAAGTTCATCTACACCGGCGACAAAAACGGCAACATCAAAAAGTGGCCCGTGAAGACGAAATGATCTACGAAGTTGAAATGAAGTTTCCGGTGCTTGGACCGCTCAAGTTCGAGTGGTCCGAAGCCCAGGAAGAAACCGACACCTATTACCGGCATCCTTGCCGTGATTTCGCCCAAACGGACGAGGGTTTGCGGGTCCGTTGTTGTTCTTCGGGAACAAGTTTTTTGACCTACAAGGGGCCGAAAATCGATTCCGCCACGAAAACACGCAAAGAAATTGAGTTTCCCCTGCTTCCGGGAACTCACGAGGATTGTCAAAGTCTCTTGGAAGCTCTGGGGTTCCTTCCGGTGGAGGTTGTTCGCAAATTCCGAAAAACGGCGAAACATTCTCACGAAGGTCGGGAATATCATCTCTGCTTCGATTCGCTTCCGACCTTGAAAGAACGGGGGTTGACGAGCGAGTTTCTGGAAATCGAGGCCCTCGCTGACCAAGAGACCCTCGAAGCAACCCGAACGGCGATTTTGCACTTCGCCCAAACGCTCATCGCTCAAGGGCTACTCGGCGCAAGCGTCCGAAAAGGGTATCTTGAAATGATTCTGGAATCCACCCCGACAACGCTTGCCCCATGACACCTCATTTATCGGTCCGCGATTTGAGTTACCGGTTCGGTTCCCGGGTCTTGTTCGAAAAAATTTCTTTCGACGTGATGCCTGGTGAATACGCCGCGATTATCGGTCCCAACGGGTCGGGTAAAACGACGCTTCTGCGCTGCGTCCTCCGCATTTTAAGCGATTGGGGCGGAAGCGTCGCCTTCGACGGCGTTTCCGTGCGAAAAATCGGTCGCAAGCGGCTTGCCCGGCGAATTGCTTATGTCCAGCAGAATCTTACAACGGTTTTTCCCTTCACGGTCCGGCAAATTGTGGAGATGGGACGTTATCCGCATCTGCATCCGCTCACATCGCTTTCGGACGAAGACCGCCGGATCGTAAACGAGTCGCTCGAGGTTATGGAGGTAGCGCACTTCGCCGAGCGGAAAATCGACACGCTTAGCGGCGGGGAACGGCAAAAAGTGATCCTGGCGGCGGCACTGGCCCAACAGCCGGACCTGATGCTCTTGGACGAACCGACGACGTTTCTCGATTACAAGCATCAGTCCGAAATTTGCCGTTACCTGCGGCAAATCAACCGGGAGCGGAAAACGACGATCCTTGAAGTAACGCACGACGTCAACCGGGCCGCTCTCGAAGCGGAGCACATCCTCGCCATCGCTGAAGGACGAATCGCTTTTGACGGATCACCGGGCAATTTGATGAACGCAGCACAGCTCCAGGCCATTTATCGGACGAATTTCAATTTGGTCGATCATCCCGTCTGCGGAAAAAAGATGATCGTCCCTTAATTGATCGGAAACACCGCTGCGGCACCGATGTGCGGAGCACGCTTGTCGCCGCTTATGTAAACGCCCGGTGTGCCGTCAATTCCGACATGCTTGTTAATGTACGGTTTTAAATCGACGTCCGGTTGCGGCGTCACGTAGGAAACGATCTGACCTTGCTCGTTGACTAAAGCGTATGGCGGAAATCCTTCCGGTCGCTGACTGAACCATCCCAAACGTCCCACCGCCTTGAACGGCGACGTATTGGGGGCCGTCGGAGTGCTGTAATTCGCCGGTGATACCGTTGGATTGGTCGCAGGAACCGTACCCAAATTCGGAAGCATCGGCGTATTTTGCACCGGTGCGACCGTTCCCGGATTTGTATTGTTGCGCAAAACCGATTGCGTCAGTTTGCTGCCGCTGAAATTCGAAGACTGTTCCCTTTGAAAAGCGTTCATTTTTCGGATATTTCGCGTTCGCTCGAGAACCTGTACCATCTGCATTGCACGGGTTCGGTCGTATTCCGTCGGAGCGCGTTCGATCAACATCCTGCCTTTCCGAATCATGGTTTCGAACATCCAATCTTCCGTCGGACGGTTCATGGCCGCATGGATTTCCTGATTCAGTTGCGCCAATGCACGCTGATACGGATCGGGCTGTTGCTGTATCACACCGCTGCGGGGATCGTGGACGGTCGGGTTGAAAATCGGATTCGGACGTTGCGGCAGCGTTCGGGGATTGACGCCGATGGGAGCAGGCCGCTGAACCATTGCGGAATTCGGGGCTTCGAGCGGATCCGATTCCGCCAGTTCGGAGAAAGCAGCGTCAAACGATTCCTCCGCAAACGGCATCGGCTCGGAATCGAGGATTTCCGCTTCCTCGAAACCAGACCCGGCAAACGGTTCTTCGTAAGAGACCTGACGAATTTGTCCGCCGCCGTTTGTTTTGGCCGTTTTGGAGAACGTGGAAATGGAATCGTGATGAATCCAACGAAACTCGCCGGACGGCGGAACGATTTTGTACCAAACGGGACTCGCCGTGTTGCTTGGGGTCTCGACCCGTTCCAAAAGGACGACCCGTTCCCCTTTTTTGAGTTGAACTTGGACCGTTTTGCAGGTTTCGCCGAACTGACTGCCGATTCGGGACGAAAGTTGATCGACCGTTACTGTGCCGATGTTATCCAGCGCGGCCTCAACGTAGAGGCCGCAAATCCAGGAAAAACTGCCGATGGGGGGGCGAATCGCACACCAACCGTCGGGATTGATTTGGTAGACTTCGACCTTGTCGCCCGCTTTGAGTTTTTGCGTTTCGTATCGTTCCGCTCCGGGAGACGAGTAGACAATCGCTTCACCTTCGGTAATTTGGGCAGTGTAGGGAAACTTCTGCGCCGCAGTAACGTTGGAAGACGCAAGCAGAAGCAGAAAAAAAACGCAGACGCCGTCAATCGCCGTAAATCGAGTCATCGTATAAGATTGTAAGAAATCGTATTTTAGCCGCGCACCCTGTGCGGCGATTTTGTCTAGCTTTTACGAAAAAACAAGAAATCGGTCAAGAGCAATTTTTCAAAAAACAACCTTTGTACAACACCATTTGCGACGGGGTGCAGGTAGGCAACCGACGTCTCGGCGGTTGCGTCTGATCGATTACGTGAACCTCAACGAGCCGCGCCCAATCAGAGCCGCGCACGCAGTAAGCGGTTTTCACGTTACCACCGGGGTCACCGCTTACTGCGTGCGCGGCTCTGATTGGGTTCCTTCACCCCAATTTTTTGCCCCGTCGGGTAATTTGGCGAAATTTTTCCGATTTTTCCCCAGGAGGATTGCAAAGTCCCTGGGAACGCAGGCTTCCAGCCTGCGCGAAGGTTGCGGAATGGAGTCTCCTCACTGCGCAGGTAGGATGCCTACGAACTCACTGGCAGGCTGGAAGCCTGCGTTCCCAGGAAAAAAGCGACTTTGCAATCCTCCTGGATTTTTCCCTTGATTTTTTTTTCGGGTGTAGCCGTGATTTTAGGTAACATCCGACTTGTTTTTTAGGGTTGACCACGGAAAACAAAACCTTAGTAACCCAAAAACGGCCCAAAAATCAACCTTATTTCCCTTATTTTGACCCAAGTGAAAATAAGGGAATAAGGGCTCGAACATCGAAGGAACCGGTCAGGTGAAAGTAACCATTCTCATCGACTTTACAATTGGCGGAAAATTGGGTAAATTGGGCTTGGGCGGTCTGGGGAATCATCCTTGAATCTGCCGCGCGTCGCGGCGGTTGCTTAAAACTCAAGAAATGATAGCTTTTCCGCCCCCTTTTCCCTATACCAAATTGCCCAGATTACCAACTACCCTGTGAACGGTATGTCCTATGCCCTTCTCTACTATTCAACGCCAATCAGTTGCCGTTTTTCGCTAACCGTAAACCCAATCAGAGCCGCGTACGCAGTAAGCGGTTTTCACGTACCACCGGGGTTACCGCTTACTCCGTGCGCGGCTCTGATTGTGCGCGGCTCTGATTGTTTGTGGTTCGTTGGTGAGTTCATGCGAAATGTCAATTTATTGACGTTGTATGGTACATTATTGTCTCTTCTCTTCATTTCCTCCACAACCGAAGCGGCAAGTCGGCGCGAGGTCGTGCAACAGGTTCTTCCAAGCGTCGTGCGAATTGAAACGCAAGTGGTCAAGCCAACGGGACTCGGAACAGTTACCGGACGGCTCAGCAAAGTGGAAGAGACCGGCAGCGGAGTGATTCTCGAACTGTCGGGAAAAACGTACATTTTGACCAATCACCATATCGTTGCCGATACCGATTGCGAGGCGGTCCGGATTCACTTGGCGGACCACCGCATTTTGAAACCGCAAAAAATCGTGTCGACGGCGGATTTCGACGTAGCGCTTCTGGAAATCACGGCGGAAAATCTGACACCGGCCAAAATTGGGGATAGCGATTCCGTCGAAGTCCCCGACGAAATTCTGGCGTTCGGGAACCCGTTCGGTTTGAGCGGTTCCGTTTCCGCCGGAATTATCAGTGCCAAAAACCGCCGCAAGATTCCGCAAGGGAATCAGGCTGCTCCGATCCAACACTTTTTTCAAACGGACGCATCGATCAATCCCGGCAACAGCGGCGGACCGATGGTCAACCTGGACGGCGAAGTGATTGGTGTCATTACGGCGATTGCGTCCAGTCGTGGTGTCAACGAGGGGGTGGCGTTTGCGATTCCGATCAATTCCGTCATGCGTTCGGCACGGCAGCTTGCCGGGAGCGGCACGGTGGTTCGACCGTACTTGGGAGTCGAGCTGGACCCGAAGTTCGACTGGACCGCCGCCGAAAAGGCCGGACTGGATCGCATGATCGGAGCTCGCATTGAAAAAGTGACTTCCAACTCGCCGGGAGAAAAGGGAGGATTGTTACCGGGGGACATTATCCTCACCTACAACGCAACGACGGTCGAAGACGATACCCACTTGGTCATCCTCATCGCCGAGTCCCAAGTCGGTGATACGCTGAAACTTCAAATCATACGTGGACAAACGAAAAAAATCATTACGCCGACTTTGACGGAAAAATGAATTTTTTGGACGGTGCATTGGCGTTGCGTGGCAGAGACAATAGACGACTTTTTTGGTAAACATTCTTGCTTATCCCCTCACTTGTCGCGCAATCTTTGTTTTTTCGTTAAAGTTTACCAAAATTAGGCGAAATACCCGCTATAATCGGAAAAAAGCGATGATTTTTGACAGAAACGTTTTACCTTACTATCGGAAAATTCCGAAAAATGAGGTAAGCATGAATTACCGGAAAAACGGGACTATTTGGAAAGACCGGCTTTTTCGGAGGATTCATCTCACCCATTCACCAAATTAACGTCATTAACGACAGCGACTTTTGCGATTTGACAAAACGACCTGACAGAGGAGAAAACGCATGCGACACTTTTTTGTACTCACATTAGCCAGCCTCATGATTGCCGTGTCGGCCGTTGGGGTTCGGGCTGATAATCAAACCATTGCAGACAGTATTGCGGCCGGTTTGAGTGCACAATTTCCGAATGAAGACATAACCGTTCAGGTTCAAGACGGTAAGGTTTGGCTTAGCGGTCAGGTTGCTTCCCCTTCGGAAATGCTCAAGATGATTCAGTTTGTTTCCGAGGTCAATGGCGTCAAACTGATCGAGAATGAAATGACATTGACCAAAGCGACTGTTGCCACGGCAACCGGCAATTTGCCGCGTGCCGAAAAAACGGAAATCGTTCAAATTGCAATGAATAAACCGGTTCAAGCGACCTCAAAGTCGCAAACCGTTGCAATGCCCCCGGCACGTCAAGCAAGCCGAATTCCGACCAAAAAGGCACCGCTTCCTGTGGTCGTCGTTACTACCGGTAACCTCGAAGACGAAAGCAAAACGGAAACCATTTTACAAGTGGGCAACAGCCAGGCTGTTCCGGTAAGAGAGGCAAACTACGTCGTTATGCAGACGCCGCTTGCCATCGGTGCTCAACCGGTCGGTTATGTAACCCGTGGACCGCGAGATTTCGTCCAGGAGAGTGGGCAGGGAGGCGTTGCGATGGCCGGCACACAACACAGCGGCGGTTGCAAACCGAATCTGCCGAACTATGCCTGGCCGAGCTATGCCGCACATCCTAATTACTCTCAGGTCACGTATCCGAAATACTACAAACCGGACTGCTGGCCGAATATCGGACCGTTCTACCCGTATCCGCAGCCGCCGGTGGGCTGGAGAAAAACCACCTTGGAATGGCACGATGGAAAGTGGTGGTTGGATTTCGACGACGGTTCCGCCAAAGGCCCGTTCTCGCCGATCTTTCGGAGCAGATAAGGGTTGTTTTGGAATGGGTGGTTTATCCGAAAAAAGACACGAAAGGCACAAAGTTGCGCTTTTCGTGTCTTTTCGTGTTTCTTACCAACGACCAATCAGATGCCATTTTTCGCTAATAAACCCAATCAGAGCCGCGCACGCAGTAAGCGGTGCCCCCGGTGGTAACGTGAAAACTTCAAGTCATTTAAGCGACTTTTTACCAGTTCCTTTTTTCTTTTTCTTTTTGGGTGGTGGAAGTATATCGAACATTCCCTCATCGTCGTCCCAGTAATCGTAGACGTCATCGTCCTCCTCTCCATTCAGGGAATCCATGAAACCGGAAAACATGTCGTCAAAGGGCGTCTTGGGTTCCGGGATTTCGGAGAGAAGGTCGATCATTTCCAAAGCGACTTCGGCGGCTTCGGCCCCTTTGTTGCCCGCAGTCGGATCAATGGTTTTGTCTTTGGTCTGTTCCTTTGCACCGCTTCGAGCTTCCGCTTGCTCAACGGTGTTACAGGTCAAGACGCCGAAAACGACCGGCTTGTTGGTTTCCGTCGCAACTTTTGCGATTTCAAGACTCACGGCTCGGTTGATATGTTCATCATGAGACGTTTCCCCCTTAATGACCGCTCCGAGACAAATCACGGCCCGGCAATCGTCATCGTCGGCAAAACGACGTGCAATCAAAGGAATTTCGAACGCACCGGGAACCCAACCAATGCGAATATCCTCCTCGCGGACTTTGTATTTCCGCAACGTGGCCAAGGCACCGTCCAAAAGACGCTGCGTAATGGTCCGATTAAATTTCGAAACAACAACGGCAATGTACCCCCTCTCTGGCGGACAAGAGGTTCCTTCGTAAATAATCATTGATTGATCGGTTGTGGAGCTGAAAAACGAAAAACGACGACCGAAGAAACATTTTAACGGGTTTGCAGAAAAATGTCAACAAGTTACAAGTGGCCCCCAAAGGCACTGCCAGTCCGTCGACAAGTTTGTATCGAGACCGTCATTTCGCGATGCTCCATTCCGGCTTTTATTCATCTCCCCCAATAAAAGCCGGAATGAAGCGAAGCGAAATGACGGTAAAATCAGTAAAAATCGTAAACTTGTCGACGGACTGAAGGCACAAAGCAGTCCGTCGACAAGTTCCCGATAAACAGAGACGCAATCGGAAGATTGCGAGAGCGATTCAAAGAGCCGCAAGTGTAGGCGGTATTCCGCCGAAACTTGCGTTTTTTTTACGTGCTCGGTTTTCCGCGAACCGTGCCCCCCGTTAGCGACGGGACTCGCCCCGGGATGACGCCAGAAAACGAGCAAAAAATTTTTTTTCTTGAGAATTTTTCCTTTTTTGTCGATCTTGAGGGGGGGGTTTTGCGCAAACTTTCTCTAGCAACGGAAAAACGAAGATGTCTTCAGGAAAAGCGGTCGGTGCAATCGAATTGTCCAGTCTCGGAGTCGGTTATCAAGTTCAGGACAACGTTTTGAAAGCCGCGAAGGTCGATGTTTTGATTGCCCGAACGATCTGTAGCGGAAAATACCTGTTCGTGTTCGGCGGCGGAGTCAGCGATGTGGAAGCGGGTATGAGCACCGCAATCCAGACAGGTGGAGACGCCGTCGTGGATTTTCTGACGGTTGCCAATGCGTTTGAAGGGGTTTTTCCCGCTTTGGGACAGTCCGTCGTTCTTGCCCCCGACGAAATCGGAGCGTTGGGGATCGTCGAAACGTTCAGTGCCGTCAGTGCCCTGGTCGCCGCTGATTACGCCGGAAAAGCCGCCCGGGTAACGCTGTTTCGGCTTCATTTGGCAATGGCGATGGGGGGCAAAGGGCTGCTACTGCTGACCGGTTCGGTTGCCGACGTGACCGCAGCTGTTCGAGCGGCGACCGACGCTGTCCGGCAGCGTGGGCTTCTGGTCAGCGAAATCGTGATTCCCCGTCCCAGCCGCGAACTTTTCGCCGACTATATTTGACCGTAAAAGTTTTCGCCCGGAGGAATTCATCGGCAAGGCGTTCAATTCCTCCGGCGTGACCCAACGGACGGCGTATTGCGGTTCACTCAGCGGTCCGCAATCTTTCCCTTCGACGAACCGGAGCGTGATTTTGAATCGCGTTACGGTATGTTTGTGTGTGGCAATCTGCCGGCCGGTCGTAATACGGCGACCGGTCAATTCACCAAGTGTTTCTGTAACAAAACCGTCGTCCCGGCACCGCGGGAAATCCCATAGCCCCGCCCAGCGGACGCCGTCGGGATATTGCACCAGCAAAATCCTGCCCCGCTTGCGAACAAGCACCGCGATTTCCGTAACGGCTTCAACGTTCGGTTTCACTTTCGGGACCGGGATTTCCCGCTGCAAGCCAAGTCGGGCAGCCTGACACCACTCGAAGAGCGGGCAAGGCGTCTCACGTAAGCACTGCGGCTGCTTTAACGTGCAGACGCGGCTGCCGAGGTCCATGAGGGCCTGATTGAAACGCCCGACGTTCTTGTACGGCAGAATCTCTTCGGCAAACGTCCAGAGCCGTTTGTTCGTTTCCATTTCAAACGGGTTTGTCGTGAGACCAAGCAGTCGGCAGTGGAGCCGGATCGTGTTCGCTTCGAGGATCGGCAATCGTTGATCGTACGCAATGGAGAGAACCGCTCCGGCGGTGTACCGTCCGACGCCGGGCAGGGCCAACACTTCGTCGAATGTCTGCGGAAAGATGCCGCCATGTTTGCCGGCGATGACACCAGCCGCCTGATGAAGCTGCGAGGCACGGCGATAATAACCGAGACCCTCCCAATATCGGTACACCTCAGTAAGTTCCGCTGCGGCAAGGGATTCCACGTTGGGAAACCGCTGCAAAAAACGCCGGTAGTACCCTTCGACCGCCGCTACCGTCGTCTGTTGAAGCATGATTTCGCTGACCAGAATTTCGTACGGATTCCGGGTCCCACGCCAGGAAAGTTCACGGCTGTTCCGTGAAAACCAGGCAAAAACACGGCGACGAAGGGACGGCAGGGACATGGAAAATGGAAAATGAAGTTGCCGCACGGATTTGTTTTATCGAGTCAACCGCTCATTCAATTCCGCAACCAACTCTTCTTTTTTGAGCCATTGTAAGCCAAAACGGGCGATTTGCAAGATGAAACCCCCAAAGGGGTGATTTTCGCAGTCGATTGAAAAACCGGCGGATTCAGTCTACAATGAACCCGTTGCTACTTGTAGTTCTTCCGCTTTTGTCTCGAGCACGCCAATGTCCAGATTCGTCATTTTGAATTGTGCCTCCTCACCAAAATCTGTGGGTGGTTTTTTAGTAAAATGAAGCTAACTGCTTTTGTATCAAATACTTACAACTGTTTTTGTGGCCGAGAAAGTGAGGTTCAAATTTGACAGATATTTCCAGATGT
>Ga0209628_10003367_pt1 | contig 11175 bp, 10 predicted proteins | sample TergutCu122P4_FD_187285 | JGI IMG/M metagenome (GOLD analysis project Ga0209628, IMG submission 187285) | Cubitermes ugandensis P4 segment gut microbial communities from Kakamega Forest, Kenya - Cu122 P4 (SPAdes) (version 2) | ecosystem: Host-associated > Arthropoda: Insects > Digestive system...
GGCGGTAGACCGCTCCATTCGAACTATCAACACAACGGGCGCTGCTAAAGGTATCCTACGACTTCCACATCGCTGGCAACGGGTTGTATACAATGCTGGTGACTACATTGAAGGACAGTAAAACTTCGAAACATGTACCTGTTTTGTATCAGTTGTAAATAAATAGTTGCCACTATTAAAGTTCCAACCCTCGTATTTACCATCGCACCATCAAATCCATTACTTATCCTATCCTAACTCTGTTCATTTCTCTCTGCGCCAACAACTATTTTGACTCAGGAACCATTTTAATAATTACCCTTATGAAATAAACCAACAAATTAACTTGGAAAATTGTTGTATTTTATCAGTATTCCTGTAATAATAGCCCTCATGATGGTCTCTAAAGCGGCCGAAACATGTAGGTGATTAATAATATAGGTTAAAGCATATTTTATCAGTGTAAATTTATTGGTTTACTACATAAGTGTAAATATTTCTTAATGTACGGATATGGAACATATAAATTTCATTTCAATATTATCTTATCTTCTGATCTTTGGTTCTCAAACTCACGTTTTTTGCAGCAGATTTCCTGTTTTCTGTAAGCATATTACAGTGTCAGCTTATGTTAACATCGTTGCTAACATTACTGGCTTGTGTTCTGCTACTACTACTGCTACTACTACTACTACTACTGCTACTTTAAAGACTGGGCGTTCTGAAGAATTACAATTCAGAAATTGCCTAAATCTGATCACTTACCACCATTTAGCATCAATGTTAAAAGTGGAACTATACCTTTACTCCGCCATACACCTTAATGGTCTACACGGGACAGCTGTAACTGAATTACGGACAGCACAGTTAAATACACCAGTAAGAAATAAATACGCGCGCGCGCGCTCTCTCAAACGGCGCGGCATGACTACCATTATTTGCTTCGGAACTGGAGTGTGCATACAACTGCTATCTCGTGGCACTAACTAGAAATGTTTCCACCAGATCCGGCGTTTCAGTTGGTGGAAAGTTTCAACAGTCTCTTACATTTCAGTGACACAGGCCACGTACGTGTAAACTAAAATACACAAACGTTCTTTCCGTAAAACTTGCATCATTTTGGTACAGAGTTTCAAAATTAATTGTGAGGCAACACTTATTGAGGATAAAATCACAAACTCTGTTCCCCTTTACGAAATGAGTTTTATGTATACCATCTTGAGTCTTTGATTTTCATTTGACAACGGTAATTATGTAAATAACCTTCTAAACCCCGACATTTCAGCTACAGAGCGTGATGGGTGTATTTTGACTGTCATAACACATAATTTTGTTATCCATATGATTAATCCACTGATATTTATAACGGAGGTTGGATGTACCCCTAGATGTGGGACTGGAGTCATGAGCTTTACGTTATAAAGAATTATGGGACGTCAGTTCATTCGCGTGAAACTTCCTGTGTAGCGATGTTTAAGCCAAATGACCCTCCTCGTTCCAAGTCAGTCCATACACCGCTCTCTGATCACATGGTAGGGTCTGAGGGATGTCGAGAAGATGCAACTGGTGAGCAGAAATGACATTTTCTAGATAGCATTCTTATTTTCATCGTCACATTTCACCTGTCATTAGACAAACAAATTAGTAACAATGCGATTAGCTTCTCAATTTGAACTGTATCCCATTTTCACACATAATTTTTTTCCTGTTATTTTTATAACAGGAAAATTTCCAATATTTTAATAAAGAAATGCGATCGAATATTCTTCCTGATAGAGTTTAGTAGCAGTATATATCACAATTAAGTCCTTTTTGTTGGATGTAAAAAACTATGAGTACAGTTGCTTTCTCATTTACACAGTTTTTCAAGAACGACTCAAGTGATAATAGCGTAAGAAACTAGAAGCCGTTAATTAACCATAGTACCCTCATCCGCGATCAGATGTACGAAAGTGCCTATATCACTGATTACTACCCTGCACGATAATCCGTGGTGTTTATGATGAGTGTGGGAGGACGTCGATTACAGTTAAATAGTTGGAAGCAAAGTTCAAGGCACATGTTAAAATGCAGAATGTGAGCGAGGAACAATGTTTACGTGCCATGAAGTGCGAATTAAATGTTTTAAGCAGATCAGACGGTTCAGCAATGTTTACACAAGGTAGTTTCATTGTGTTGTATGGATTAAACATGACCATACAAATGCATGCATTAGTTGCCGGCTTCATTTATTTCTCCTCGCAAAATGTAAAGTGATGTGAGAGAGGCACATTGAAAGAAATTTGCCTGCTGTGTTAATCAGGTATTTACCACAACAGGCTTCGGTTTGATTATGTCACATTTTTCTAAACTTATTGAGCAACGACAAAACAAAATTTTGTACAGGTTAGAATTGTTGGACACGTTTGTTCGATTTTGTATTTTTATAGGTAGGGACTGAACCCTTGAGTGTTACTTCTTCCAGTATTGTTTGATAAAAATACTTGTGCATTGGTCATCTACCTCAAAAATAGACCTGTAGAGTACAGTATCTTGTACATAAGGTGCCCCGACTGCGAGAAGTATCGCAAATGGATTACCAAATGAATGGTGGGACTATTGAAGGTCCAAAGACGAGTAGCTTGTACCAACAACATCCTACTGCTAAACGTCCAAAATAGAAATTATGCTTAAGACAGTATGTTTCATATTAATAGAAGGTAGTCATGATCTTATGTGTAGTAAAGTACAATTGTAACCTAATGAATAACTAAAACTAATAAAAGCAGAACAAGGATGGGAAGTAAATGAAAGACACAAAATTAAAATGCATCCACTGATCTGTAATAGGTTCCACCTCCAGTATTTAAAAGCATGAACAGATCTTATGGTGTGCTCCAAAATTGGCAATAGAAGTCTGTGTACTTATGAATATAAATCAAGTATAGTTTTCTAGTGATTTAATAAATATGAAATTCAACTGTGAACACATAGGATTTCTAAAATGTGCTTGATTCAAATATTGTCTGCATGTTTGTTCCTTTTATATGTGTCACCTGGAAAGATTGTCACTTTCACTCATTGTGATGAAGAAAGTAAGTGGTATACACTGAATATGAATACTGAGTGACACTCAAACCAAGTCTGAACAATGCCCTTAATATCTGCATCTCCTCCTTAAAGAAAGTTTTGCTGATACTGTGTCACTAGTCTGTTCATTGGCAGTGTATGCAGAAAAAAAATGTTTACACTTCCTTACTGCAGTCAGTGACAGTTGTAATATGGCAGTGCATTTTTTGTTAGTATGAATAACAATAAATAAATATCACTTGTCAATCATGTATATGTATGAACATATACTCAGCTTTAAGTGTATGATTTGTGCTAATTTTTAAATGTTTGCTGATGCAAAACAAAAATAGAAAAATTCAGAAATGTGGGAGATTGAACCTGGGACTTTTCATTCATACTAAATCTGTAGTGTAATCCCCTCAGTCATCAGGCCTCAGTTGCTGGGAAGGCAATTTTGGAAATTAAGGCCCACTGGCTGCAACATTAAGACATGTGTCTCCATACTTTCTGCCTTCTTTCCATTGGTCCCATTCTCATTTAAATCCTTGATCCAAGTCTAATGACCTCTCCTTGTTCATAGATTAGCCAGAAAATCTGCATATGGAGCATCATATGACACCATTCTACTTTTTCATTGCAGGAGATACTGCAGTTGTGACTGCAGTATATGGACCTGTTGAAGTGAAGCCACAGCGGATATTACTAGATAAAGCAAGTGTAGAAGCACTGTATCGTCCTAAATCGGGCTTACCACGTTAGTAAATATAAGTTTAAAAATAAAATTATGCCTAGAATTAAATTAATGGATACTTAGCAGACCTGCTGTGCTATAGAGTTCACATTCAGCCAGTAAAAGTAGTGCATTTCATGGTTCAGTAATCATACCTCAAAAAGGTTGGCATGGTTGTTAATTTGACAGTATACAATACACTGGAAGTTATGGCTCACTTTTGAAAATATTTATGATGGTGAAGTTATTTCTGATTAATACAATCAGTGGTAAGGTTTCAAAATTAAAATGCCCAGAAGTGACATGCAGATTATGTTGAACTTAATGTGCAAGATTTGATGATAAGGGTTCAAAACTTTTTGTAAACTTCAGAGATAGTCGTATATTATTATCAACATATGAACATTTGTTTATTCTCTAGCTATTGCCTGTAACAGGAATGGAACATTAAGTATCAGCGTAACAACACTGGCACTTCCTACAATTTTGTGTGCCCTCTAGTCGTTGCCTCTTAACATAGAGTGTTGATGAGGGCAATACGCAGTACAAAATAGTGTCACCTAGAGCAAAGAACTGTGTGGGCTAGATTATACAGTGAGGGATCCTACTACATTGTTGTTACAATAGTGACATTTAGACAAAAGTTGCATGCTGTGGATTGGAGAGACAAGGAATTCAGACAGAATTTAGATGAGGGAATCCCTCTGGAAAACAGTCACTAGGAAGACAGAAGTGGGGATATAGATATTAAATTGCGAGAGTTTATGTTTGTGTACACACAAAAATGTGTTTACAGAATTAGTCCACTTGTTTGTCATACACCATGCATGTCTTGAAACTTGAGAACAGTTGCCCCCAAATTATTCATTACAGGTAAGGGATTCGATTCCTACTTCATTAGCATTGCAGTCAGTTGAGTGACTCTGCTAATTGTGTGCACAAAATAGCATACTGGAAACCCAGGATTAATCCCATATCTCACAAACACATTTTATTTTTTAGGTGTTCATGACAAGATGCGAGAGTTGCTGGTTCGAAATACATGTGAAACTGCGCTGCTTGCTACCCTTCACCCCAGAACATCAATATCAGTCATAGTACAAGAGATGCAAGATTCAGGTGGGGTAAGTGAAATATTCTATCCAACATAGCTTTTAGTATTTATTTACTTCTACAGATTATGCCAAAATGTGCTTGACAGCTTTAATGAAGTGAAGTGGAAATATAGAAAGCTGCTGTGACATGAAACCACTTGCATAATATGCAGAAACACTTCAAGTTTATCCACAGTTGGTAGCATGAGCTCCCATGCAGATGTCCCAACAATTCCCATATCCACCACACTGTATCTCAGTCCACCCTGTTTACTGCCTCTGTAATGGTGGAAAATTACCTGATGCTGTATCTACAGGATCACAGTGATGGGACTTCGATTTTGCAACCACCATGTTTCCATGCAGAGGTTTGTGCCTCTCTCAACACAGTTTCCTGGCAAATGGGTTGGACTTTGGAATAATTCCATGGCCCTCCACCATTCTCCAGATCCGACAATTTTAGATTTTAGTCTCTGGATTCATGAAGGATGTAGTGTATCTTCCACCATTGCTGAGAACAGCCCTCCATGAGCTGCAGCGTCACATCACATAGACAGTAAAGAAGGCAGGCTGAGACATACACTTCATCAAATATGGGAGGAATTAGACATTGGTGAGGCCCCTGCAGGGTAACCAGTGGATTTCATATTGAACACCTGTAGATAACCATGGTTTCATGATTTCAGCTTTTGCCACACCGTAAATGAGATCTTCGCTGTTCTGGGATGTTAAACAGCATTGATTTGTAGTTAGTTACCAGCATTTTTGGGCAACCTATCAGACTGCTTCATCCCTGACAATGGGACTGATAGGTTGTCCTGCAACATCAGTAACTAACTAACAATCAATGTTGTGTAACATCCCAGAAGAGAAAAGATCTCAAACTTGGTTTCTTCATATTTTTAAGTGGTTTCATTCCATTGTGCCTTCTTGTTTTTCCACATGTTATCAGTCCTCAGTGTGAACCAGCATAAAGCTCTTATGTTGCACAGGCTATCCTTGCCAATACATTGGTGTTAGGTGGAAGTCTGTTTTACTTTTTAGTGAAGTGGCTGCTTGCCAAAGAGGATTATTTCATTGCATTTTGTCAACTTGGGGTGTCAAGTTGTGTACTTCTTTGTTCTGCAATGATGAAAGTTGATGGAATCAACATTTATAGAATCCCCTTCTTTGGGGGGGGGGAGTAACAACATGCAGGATTGTAGCAATATCGCAGTAAATGAACAGTCTTACTATCTGTGTAGTAAGTAATTAATTTAATGTATTCTGAACTGTAATTCTAACGTAATGTTCTCTTAAAGCAAAAGTGCACTAGTATCACTGTATCATATAAACAATGATGAATGCACTCATATTTTATTAAATCACCACTTTATTAACACATACATGTTATGCTGGAGTTATGTATAGTGTTAATACAATGGTGATTTAATAATATATGAGTGCATTTGTTGGTGTTTACTTGATGTGTTCCAGTTTTTGTCTACCGCCCCATCACTCAGCTCAGAGGACTGTCTGGAATATTCTTGAACTGGTACTTTATACTAAGGACTTAAATACTCATATGCTGAATGAAATAAATATTTTTCTCATTACTTTGACAAGAGAAAAATAGTGAACTACTACCCGAACTTGGTTATGACATCATGAAAGGGACTGAATATTATGTGTCATAATGTGTCCTTATAATAATATCAACTTTGCCTGACATTCCCCAAATTATATGTATTACTGAACATCACTTAAATGAACAAGAAATTGAACCCCTATCTATTAAGAATTACACCCTTGGAGCAAAATACTGCAGGCATAACCTACAACAAGGGGGTTCATGTATTTTTGTTCACGAAGCTTTAACTTATTCTAATATTGAACTTGACAAATAGCAAAGAAAAAGACATGGAGACATGTGCGATCAAGATCAACTCACTGTCTGTTCTGATAACTATAATATGCATTTATAGATCACCTACTGATAACTTTACATTTTTTTTTAAAAATATGGATGCTGTTTTAAGCCTACATAGAAAAGCTGGAAATGAAATTATTATATGTGGAGATATAAATGTAGATTACCTGAATGAAAAATGTTACAAGTGCCATCAATTGGATACCTTACTCATTTCATACAACCTAATTAGCACTGTAAAATTTCCAACTAGAAGCGTAAACGGAACAAGCTCGACAATCGATAATATATTTATTGACAAAATACATGTAGATAACCATACCCTTCACCCTTTAATCAATGGTCTTTCTGATCATGATGGTCAAATACTACAGCTAAATAATATAAACATTTCAACACGATTAAATAAAACTAAGACCATACGTAATTTTAGTAAACATAACGTACAGAATTTCAAGATACACCTGAGTTATGAAATATGGGACACTATCTTTGGTAAACAGGATGTCAATGAAGTATTTAATAATTTTCATAATATCTTTTTAAGAATTTTTCACTCAAGTTTCCCTGAAAAGGAAACACAATTACAGGACAAAGACAAAACTTGGATTACAAAAGGTATACAAACCTCTATAAAAAATAAGAGAGATCTATATCTAAAATGTAGAAACTCCAACAATCACAAACTAAAAACCTACTATAAATCATACTGTAAATTATTAGCAAAAATAATAAGACAGGCTAAAGTTTTACATTATAGTAACCAAATCCTAAGATCTAACAATAAATCAAAAACTATCTGGGACATAGTAAAATCACAAACAGGTAAAAAGAAAATGATAGATGAAATGTCAATACTTGATGCTAATGGTTCACTAACACACAACAAACAGAAAATCGCAAACTCTTTTAATGACTATTTTTCTTCAATATCAGAGAATTTACTGCAATCACATCAGGATGACAGTAAGATGAAACTAACAAATTTAACATACAAACGTGATTCATCTGTAAATATTAGCAAGCCTTGTCCTAATATGAAATATAAATATGTATCAACACAAGAAATAGAAAAAATTATCAAATCTTTAAAATCAAAAACAGCCTATGGATATGATGGAGTCTCAACCAAAATTCTTAAATGGAGTGCCCCATATATAAGTGCCCCATTAACATATATATTTAATAAAGCACTAGAAAAAGGTGTATACCCAACTAGACTAAAGTACTCTACAATAGTACCAATTTTACAAAACGGGAGATAGATTGAACATGTCTAATTTCAGACCAGTTTCTTTGCTGCTATCCTTTTCAAAAATTCTAGAAATGATCATTTATAATAGGATTAAAACACATATTACTTTGTATAAAATATTGGTTGACGAACAATACGGTTTCAGAGATAACACATCTACAGATAATGCTGCCTATAATTTACTACTAAATATTACAACTGCATTAAATAACAAACAAATTGTGGGAGGAATTTTCTGTGACCTGGGTAAGGCTTGTGATTGTGTTAACAGTGAAATTTTGCTGTCAAAATTGGAACTGTATGGAATCGGGAATATTTGGGACGCTGCTAAAATCATACCTAAATGAACGATATCAAAGATTTGTTATAAAAGATACAACTAACAATCCTACATACTCGGAGTGGGTACTAGTAAAACATGGTGTTCCCCAAGGCTCGATCCTTGGTCCCTTACTTTTTTTGCTTAATATAAATGACTTGCCACTGGCTATTTGGGAAAAATGCCAGACCAATACTTTATGCTGACGACACCAGCATTATAATTGTTAACCCAAACCCCTCACCCTTTGTTAATAATGTAAAAGAAACCTTTACGGCTATAACTACCTGGTTCAAGACCAATCATCTATCACTAAATCTTGATAAAACTACATTTTTACAATTCCGCACCAAGAATAGTCAAAAACTTGACTTTAATGTATCATTATCAAAAGACCTAATTTCAAAAAAATTTAGTATAAAATTTCTTGGTCTATTTATTGATAAGACACTAACAAGGAAGAGCTATATCACATATTTATCAAAACGGCTAGGTTCGGCATGCTATGCAATTAGAACTATTGTACCAGACCTATCGACAGACATACTTACAATGGTTTACTATGCATATGTCCACTCATTAATGTCATACGGTATAATTTTGGGGGGGAACTCTGCCCATTCAATGGAGATCTTCAGGATTCAGAAAAGAGTAATACGTATCATAACCAAATCAAGTAACAGGGCCTCATGCTGCCAGTTGTTTAAACAACTGGAAATATTGCCCCTCCAATCCCAATACATATTTTCCACTTTATTGTTTGTAATAAAAAATAAAAACTTATTTGCAACTAATCAAAATTTTCACACAATTAATACGAGATATAACTCAGACTTACATCTTCCAACCTGTAACCTAACACTCTTTCAGAAGGGAGCATACTTCTCTGGGATAAAGTTGTTCAGTCATTTACCACGAACATATAATGTTACAGTTAACAATGGGGAATTAATTGGTGCCACAAAATATCCGAGGTTGTGGGTGAGGTGTCGCCTAAACTGATGCCATTATGACCGTGTTTGACTGTACTTTCAACACAGGCCAAAACTCACCTTTCATATAACTTACTTTTAAGTTAGCACTGCCATAGCCCGCATAATCGTGGTTGAAACATGGTCTCATGTGTGAGGGACCGTCACAGGATGGATGGTCACATGTATGAAACACATTAACTGTTTAAAGTTCAGTGGTTACTATATGTACCACCACATTCAACATTCAGAAGCTGCATTGTACCCAGCCAGTATATTATAAACAGTGGTTATTTCCCTCTACATAATTAATTTACTGGTCTTTGTAATGGAGATGCAGCGTTTTTGCCATTCATTAAATGTAAGTGTGATTTGGTTAAATAATCTCACTACAAAATTTGTTATCCCATTTGGAACTCAGAATTTTATTTCTATTAGTAATGGAGGATTTAACTTAGCCTTAGAAGGGTGGTAATATTCACATAGTGTGAAGTTCCCTGACTGTAGTTATGACTTGAAACTAATGATGCACAGAGTGGAGGGCACAAAGTCTGTGTGCATGAAATATGTCACTGCTTGAGCTGTTACTGGGAGGAAATTTTGCCTTGCTGTATGTTTGGATGACATCTTTTGTGTGGTACAAACACTACCTGTGAACACAGACTGATATTCACCTCTGTGAGAACCTCAAATCTCAAAGCAGTATTCTTTTGATGACCTATAACTGAGGAGGGTAGGTAGAATAGAATAGAATACAAGAAGGCTGGTCATTGCAGTGACCTCTGCACTTTGAACATAGTGAAGTATCCTGCTGACAGAGATGTCCGCAAAGTCATCTGTTTTCATAATGAAGGAGAGTAGATGCTACGGTGCAGGTGCAGAATGCACTGTTCCTTTCTTTCATTCATTCTGATTTTCCCTCTCATGCTTTAACACTCACCACCCACACAGTTTTTATCCTACCAGTATAAAATTACTTTGTATCATTTCACTGTTTCAGCTCTTGGCATGTGCAGTGAACTCAGCTTGTCTTGCCCTCATGAATTCTGGAATTGCAATGAAGTTTTTGGTTGCAGCAGTCAGCTGCATGATTGATCATGAAGATAAAACACTTATTGATCCAGACTGTAAGCAACTTAAGGTAAGATATTCATTCAGCCAATGTCATGGTATAGGAGATACTTTATTAGTGTGCAGTATAATCATCTTCCCTTCGGAACTTTGTGATTTAGCGACGCACTTTGACTTCATATTCAGAAGGGCCAGGTTTGAAACTCCACTTTGTGACTTGCTTTGCTGACCTTTATTATGCTTTTTCTCAGCCCATATATGCACCTTAAAATGGGTCATGGCTTTCTCCTTGAATGTCCTTTCTAATTCATCATCATCATCATTTTGCCTTGCATGTGACAGAATTCACCCATGATAAGTGGGTCTCTGTCACCACAGCATGGTGCATCCTCAGGTTGCAGATGGAGGAACAGCCTACAGTATAGAGTGTAGCTGTGAATATATTGAATAAGCAATCACAGACAGCCGACAAGGGATGGTCCTCCAGCTTGGGTGTTGGGTGAAGTGCTAACAACTCCTCACCTTAAGAAAGTATTGTAACCGGCCTGGGTCCATAGTTCAAATCTTGGACTAGGCAATCAATAAGATATGAGACAAAACTGGTCATCTGGCCATTGGCTGGTTATATTGCATAGGAAAGGTAAAGTTTTGTTTTTGGTTTGAATTGCACGGAGGGGTTTAGTAGTTAATATCTCACTTGCGTCTGGCAGGCTATATAGGTAGAGTGCTGGTACGCCTCCTTTCCATGTAAGGTTTGTATTCTCTTACTTATAGCACTGGCCCGCTGTGCACAGAT
>Ga0209628_10003369_pt1 | contig 11173 bp, 8 predicted proteins | sample TergutCu122P4_FD_187285 | JGI IMG/M metagenome (GOLD analysis project Ga0209628, IMG submission 187285) | Cubitermes ugandensis P4 segment gut microbial communities from Kakamega Forest, Kenya - Cu122 P4 (SPAdes) (version 2) | ecosystem: Host-associated > Arthropoda: Insects > Digestive system >...
AACACAACAGGCGCTGCTAAAGGTATCCTACGACTTCCACATCGCTGGCAACGGGTTGTACACAATGCTGGTGACTACAGTCAAGGACAGTAAAACTTCCAAACATGTATCCATTTTGTATCAGTTGTAAATAAATAGTTGCCACTATTAAAGTTCCAACCCTCGTAAATATTATTTTTTATAAAATATTTATGGAACAACAGAATATGCAGCAATGCAGCCACATTTACATGAATAAAACCGAGTTTAGGGATATGGCGCCACAAAACATATCTTTGAAGTCTGATAGTCCCCAGCTCTTCCTTCTATAAGTCATCAAGTACAATGTCTTACACATATTCCATTTTAGTTTCTATTGAAAACTTAATTTCATATTTTTAATGTTATTTGAAAACATAGCCAATTGAACTCAAATATTTAAGATCCCTGCTGGGCCACCACAACTGAATGTTATTTTTGATAAAGGCAGTTACATTCACATCCCAGAGCCTTAGGTGGTTGAGAGACTGTGACATATATTTTTCCATATGCACAATGTTAAAATAGGGAGGGTGGTTCAAGACAATCTATTCTGACCAATAAAATATATTATTCACACGTAATAAACATTTACAAAAAGTATCATATGACAAATGATAATTTAAGGAGCATGCACCTCCCCTTGAACTGTATGTATGTCATCTGGATTACCATCTTTAATGTCCAACAATAGAGATGATGATGCATGGGTCACTGAAAATGACTTTAAGAAACCAAGCAGTGAAGTTTGCTAAGAAAAATACTTCTCTTTCAAAATCTACTTGTAACAAGCAAGCATCCTTATATTCCTTGTCCAGTTATTGCTGGTTGCTGCTCATTCAATCCTCAAACACTCTGATGCAGTTTCAATCAGCCCAAGCCCCCATCAAACATTAAAATCATCATGGTCCTCTTTGTAGTTTCAGGTTCCTCAGTTTCTTCTAGGGTGCTTTGCTGCCTTCTTTTAGGAAGGTGGTCAAGGGTGAACTCCCGATAATTTAGTTCAGCACCTCACAGACATCTTCAGCATCATATGCACAAATCTGGGTGCTTGGTTTAATAAAAGGCATAAAGGAGAAAAAGACAGAAGTGCAGAATGATGTAAAGTTGAGACAATATAAGGTGGGAGGAAGACTGCACTAATAAAAACAACATAGAGGTATGCCATATATAACATGACAATGAGATCTCAATTCTGACAGTCTATTAATCTATTACAGATTATGCAATTTTTCTCTAATTATCACTGTGTAAAGCTTGAAGATGGCTTCATGTGGGCCCAAACATGTAGCTGTGACTGCATTTTAACAATTAAGATCTGTGTTTCATGGCTACTTATTATTAATTTCACACATAAAATGCTACAGGACAGACCAAATTATGTTAGTAACATTTTCCTTGTTACAAGCGCCTGCATCAAATCTAATAAAAAATGTACATTCTAAAGTAAAGACTGCAGAATTATTTTAAGAACTATTCCTTAGCTCAAACTGCTTACATCATTGTTGCAAGAACCTTTTTCTGCACAGCATAACATAAGCTAAGTTTGGGAATCGGAGAATTTCTGAATGGAGGCAGAGATACTTCACACCATCCAAGCCAGGTTCAATCACCAAATTCCTGGTGGAACCTTCAATATGCTTTGTTCATACCTTGCTCTTTTGATCACCAGTGTAAATATGGCACATTTTAAAATACACTTTATTGATAACTTCCCAGCATGCTACCAATGTGGACAAACATAATGCATACATACACACACAAGAAACTACTAGTATGAAGTAAAAATCAAGCAGCAATAAGTGTGAAAGAGATATGTGAAGAAATATTATTCACTACAAAACCAATAACAAAACTGTAATTGCCACATTACAATGGACACAGGTTAGATAATGCAGCACAGTAAAACTGTTAGAATTAAAATGACGTGGTTCTGGTCTATAAATCACACACTGATTAACCTCATGAGACCACAACTATATGAGATAATGAGCACAATTACCTGAACTACATCAGACAGGATGTTCAAGCCTGGCTTTTTGTATTTAAGCACAGCTCCAACTGAAGCAAACAATTACTTGTTTCAGAAGTGGGACACATTCGTGTGATACTGATACCACTTCCAAGCTATCCAACTACAAGTGGTGTTGCTCTCATACAAATAAGCTACTATGTCAACTCTGGTTCACAAGAAACCCTTATAATTCATATGCACTTCTAATCTTGTCTTATTCTGTACAAAATCCCTGACAATGTTAAACATAAACAGAAAATAAATACTTAAACATTATGTCACAGGAGGAATGCAAAAAATTTCAGAAATTACACAGCCATATTTTGCACTTACAAAGACACTAAAAAAAAATTACATACCGTCTATATGGTTTTATAATTTCTGTTTTTGCATAGGGTCTGAGGCATTACACTGTAGCTTTCAGAACATGAAAATGCATGACCTCTGAAATACAACCTAGAACTTGCCACCAGTTTTGATTAAAAATTCCTTCTAAAATTATCTTCAATTCACCAGGATATGCATAAAAAAAGTGGGGCACCACAACATTTACAAACAAGCATATCAACACACATGAGGGATCAAAAAAGATGTTCACTTTGCTAATGACCATTTACCCATGCATTTTAGAGTACCTGTACTTCTGAAGTATGATTGGCATGTCACAATCTGAAATTAAGGTCTTAAGACAGACCAGAAACAAACTGGTGGGTAAGCAAATATTACAGAAATTGCATCCAAGCATTTTGATTCCAAAAAGAATGAATTAAGAGGAGTTACAGCAGCAGTGAATATCAAACCCACAACTAATATGGCAGAAGCAGGCACTGCCTGTATACTTCTGTGCTTATCTTGCACTATGGACACAGAGAGGAACAAGCATTTACATACTTTTAACTTAAACACCTTTGACTCTACACCAGGAAAATGATGATCAATAAAATTTATTCAGTCCACTGTCTGTTTGTACATTCCTGAAAGAATGCAAAACTTACATATGACTTGGCTGTGATTGAGTACCACTTGGTCATCACTGTCCGTAAGTGGAAGAAAATTAATAGCGCAAATGAAGCACATTATAAAATTGCTATACTCTCTTAGACAACCAGGATGATAAACCATATTAAATATGACAGGTAATTCTTTACATGTTTTAACTATTACTTGCAAACAATAGGCTACACAAATTTTCACAGCTCTCCTCTCAATGTAACATGAACAGAGAATAATCACACCAATCTCTCAAACCAAGAAACCTACTCTTATGGAAACAAATTGTGAACACATCCAAAAGCATGCAATTAAAGTATGAAGGGAATGCAAGATGAGAATGGGAGTTCTCATGTTTTGCTCTTCTGGTACATGAAATGGAATGCTTATCAACCCCTGAAATGCTCTTAAACTGACATGTAAAGTATAAACACAGACAAATTCATGCATCTCCTCCTAAGACCATACAGCCTACAGTGTTGTATGTTCCCTGCCTACAAATGTAGAATAAGAATTCCTTATGTCAGACAAACAAATCCTGGGCACCAGGTTACTGTGATGACTAAATTTTGTACAGTGGTGCCTAATATTTTTGGGTCCTCAGAATAGAAGCTGCTTCATGTCACCATTCTAGCACCATGATTGTGAGGTGGTTCCTAAACACTTGGAAAATTTATACATCCCTGCGTTACATATCAAACATGCTTCCAGTGTGTTATACAATTGTTATAATGTTTCCTGCTCCATATTTTACTTCCTCTTGACAATCTCTCAATATTGTATCTTTCTTTCATGCATAAATAAAAATGCATGTGTCAAAATATTCAAATTTAATTAGAAATGTATTTATAAGAAAAGCAGTACATCTCTAAAGGATGCATATGGATTATTGACATATGGTGGTCATACTTACAAAATCATACACCAAAAGGTTAAAGGACAAACGAGAATCTAATTCAAACTATGAAGAAGAAATAAAAGACAGTCATAATTTATTTACTTCTGTATTAATCCCATCTCCATAAGAGTGCAATACTTATCCATGACATTCAATGATACTCTTGACTCAAAGCATAGACAAGTCATATTTTCTCACTATTTGCTGTAAGATTTGTAAAATTTTAAACAATAAGGTTGTTTCAAGGATCTCTGACCTCAAAAAGGTATTCTGTATCTGAACATATCAAAACACTTTACAGAGGTTATGTAAAGGTGATGTCAAAATAAATGACTCACTGACTAACCAACCATCCAGAAACTAAATATCTATAAGAAAATAAAATGCTCTGAAAATAATAATGTACACTAAAATGTTGATGTATAGAAAGTAATGTTATGTACACCATATCAGCCACAAAACATAAGCTGTTAGTTTTGCTGGTTACTATCCATGCTTCCTTCAGTTGCTGCAACATGGACAGTGAAGAAGTGTGGCTTCTTCACTGTTAGGGGCACAATTTGTACTGGTTGGACTAATACTGGGCAGAACTATTACCACATTTACCTGAATGCAAGATGACTCTAATCAGAGAAGACCCCGCAAACAAAATGCGTGCAAAAGAAAAATGTATTCATCCAAATCTAACATGACCCTATTTTAAAAAAAAAAGCTATGTAAAAATATTTACTTCTTAAAAAACCCTTCCCAATCACTTTCGGCAATATGTGCTGCCAAGCCATTATGACCCACACCGACTAAATAATATATTTATATTGCTTAGTTTATAAACTTACCTTAACCATATTCACCAAAGGCATTATTAGTGGCATTCAGAATTTTAAATATGGTTTTTTGGGTTGTGTCTATGATCTGATCAGTCTGAGTTCATGACTTTTATGGTTTTTAATTTACGGAATGGCCCAGGTTTTAGTTTTGAGTGTTGTAGTTAATTTTTAATTTTTCGATAGCCATTTTTCTGTTTCTACCCCCTGGACTCGATCTATTCTCAGATGCATATCTTAACAAGTTACCATTTCTTTGGTGCCCAGTGACTGGGAATAGCTAGGTCTAGCATTTGAGTAAAAACGGTATGTACCAGAGGACAATAAGTCATATTAAATGGTGACATAAAAATGATTTAGTGAACTAATAACAACTAGATGCATTAACACTGTGACTGACATATTTTATACACTGATTTCCATCTGGGTATGGCTTGGATGAGCTATTACACATCGGCATACATTTCAAGTAAAGTTCAGAGTACAGCCCTGTGCAGCACAAGTCATGGACCTATTGCTTATGGACTTACAAAACATATTCCATGTTTGATTCAGAGTAGTTTATCATGACTGACTTTGTGGTTTACCTCAGACCACTGTTATCACGTAAGTGGGTGACTGTACCAGTCTCTGTAATTCACACATTCAGCCCCCTTCATAACTTAGGAGTAACAGACAAACTACATTCATTAATGCACAAATACCCAGTTAAGTACAAAAAACAGTGATACTGTCACAGATAAGAATTACAAATGCACAGCTCAGCAACGAATGATAAAGGAGTGTCTTGGATTTATATTCTAATGATGGTTGGCACGTTTCAGGAAGTAAGACAAAACATCATTTTTTAATGCCGAGGCCTTGCAGGTAATGGTCATAAAAGCCTATGCATCTCATTATGGCGTTCAGAAATATCAAATATATACAAACCTGTCTCTGTAATGTGTCATGACTTCTGCCCATGTACCAAATTTATCACATTTCCAAGATGGACTTGAAATTCATACCGATGATACACATCTTTTATTGAATATATCTCTCCTAATTTGATTCATTTCTTCTGTGTACTTGATAAACAATATATGCCTAAATATCATCAAATTAAAACTATGCATACAACATTACCAGTTTCATTATCTCCTCAACATTTCAGACATTAACATATCTATCCTCAGAAAGAACACGCAGTCAACAAAAAGAAATTACTGATAATATAGCTAAATACGATATTAGTTGACTACTTAATTTCCTCTATGTATATCCATGTATTCAATGATCATACTTCTGGAGCCTTTACATTTTAGGAATATTATTAATTACAGGTGTTTTTATTAACGTGTTAACATTAAAATTAGTGAACAGAAGTGTTCATTGAGTTTCATGTAAGCCGTAACTTTCTACATCCTGTTACACCTTACAATATCAAACAGTCCGTAGGCACATTTATTTTTTACTACTTATACCTATTTGGCATATGGTTCCTCACATTCACATATTCCACAAAAACAGAGAAGTGGTAAGTGGTCATGTGGTTGTCCAATTATTACTGTTCGTCTCTTATGTCCCTGGTGTACATTTTGTAATGAAGCTACCTTGGCAGGTTAGTCAGTCGTTTCTTGATTGCAAATGACAGCTGTGATAGAATCGACTACATTGCCAAAATCAAACTGAGCACAAAACGTACACCAGGGACATGCAATATATGTAACTAGGAGACACAGCTGACCACTATGCTGTTTGTGTGGAATATACCAATAAGAAGACAACATATATGAAATGGGCAGAAGTTGTACAAAATCAATGTAGCTATGGACTGTTCACTACTCCAACATGTAATAAATGTAGGAAGATATTACCTGTACAAAGCTTGAAGAACAGTGCTATCATTTAATAATTTTAATATTAACATTTTACTGAACAGAATACCTATAATACAAAATAGCCCTATGATATACAGGCTCCATATACAAGGATATGCAGACAGAAAATTCAATAGTGGACTAATACTGCATACAACAACATGTACTCGGCATTTTCTGTGTATTGAATATGCTCTACCTGAAGATGGAAATGGTAATATCCAAAACACACACAAGATAATTAAACATACATTATTATACAAATATTGTAAACAATATTGCATTGTTATAAATATACAGTGTAGAAAAAATGTTACTTTCAAGGTGTTTAAAGCATACATTATGTACCCTACTTATCTGTTAGTAAAAAGGTATAGGGAAATGAGGAGAAAAGCCCTGCAAGTAGCATCACAACATTATTATGTCGCTTGGCAATAAAGACATAAAAGTTAGAATGAGTGGGGAGGTTTGAAGTACACAAAAGAAGAAGAGAAATCAATTTATTGTCAGTTGTGTATATCTTTTTACCTGTATTTTAACAACAGCTATGGATCTTTAGTCTTCATGGCTTTCTATTATACTGATATCCCACTTAAGTTTTCTTGTTTGGAACAACTCTGTAATTTTGTAATTTCACTGTAATGTTCTTTCACCCATCATTAATTTAAAAGATAAGTCTGTGTTTAACCACTTTCTCACTTTCAAGCAGAAGATAACAATTTGTTTTAATTAATAATACACTAACTATGTCATAAAACAGAAATGTTTAAATTCTGAAAGGACAGGATACAATTATAAACCACAAGATTACATGCACATTTGAAACTTTACACTTCACATTCTTTATAACTTTGCATATAATGATGTAAGTAAACACAAGGGAAGTGGTATGTATGGTGCTCAAACCCAACTATGAGGGTTATCCAGAAAATAAGTTCCGTTTGCGAATATTGCCACTGCAGCGCTGTGGTCACGATGGTGTGCATGCGTGCCGAGTTTTTTATTCTTCGTCAAGGCACGGATGCAATTTGCAGACATTTGAACAGTGTTTACACATTGTGCTGTGTGTTTATTATGTTTAAGAAAATAGAGAATCCCGCCGCATGTGAAATGCGGTCTGTAATCCGTTTCTTGAATGTGAAGAACATGAAACCGGCTGAAATTCATCAACAACTTTGTGACGTGTATGGAGAACATGCCATGAGTAGTTCAATGGTACGGAGATGGGTGCGACTGTTTAATGAAAGATGCGAAAATGTGCATTATGATCAGCGGAGCGGCCGACCGTCAGTGGTGAATGAAGATTTGGTGTGTGCAGTTGAAGAGAAGATCAGAGAGAACAGACAATTCACCATTACATCACTTTCCCTGCATTTTCCTCAAATTTCACGATCACTTCTTCACGAAATTGTGTCTGATGAACTTGGGTTTCGGAAATTGTGTGCATGCTGGGTGCCGAAGATGCTAACGGAAGAACACAAATTGAAACGGCAGGCCAGTGCGTTGGACTTTCTGACACGATACAGTGAGGAAGGCGATAACTTCTTGAGCCGTTCAGTCACAGGGGACGAGACATGGGTGTCGCGTGCAACCCCTGAATCGAAGCAGCAGTCCATGGAGTGGAGGCACACTTCATCGCCAACAAAGACAAAATTCAAGCAGACCACTTCAACTCGGAAGATCATGGGCACAGTGTTTTGGGACAGAAAAGGCGTTCTGCTTGTGGACTTCTTGCCTCAAGGCTCCACAATCAACGTAAGTGTCTACTGCAACACTTAAAAAATTGTGCCGCACGTTAAAGAATAAGCGACATGGTATGCTTAGCCGGGGTGTTGTGATGATTCATGACGCCTACCCACACACTGCCGCCGCAACGCAAAATCTCATCACAACATTGGGCTGGGAACATTTTGATAATCCCCCCTACAGCCCAGACTTAGCACCAAGTGATTTTCATTTGTTCCTGCATCTTAATTCCTTCCTTGCTTGCCAGCGGTTCCACGACGACGAGGTCAAAGAAGCCATTACCACGTGCTTTGCATCATTCTACAATGAAGGGATACAAAACCTGGTGCAATGCTATGCCAAGTGCCTCAACAATGGTGGAAACTATGTCCAAAAGTAGTGTACGGTGTGTACATCAAATGGCAATATGCATGGTTTGTAATATATTCTTGTTTTTTTCTTAATAGCCCATCGGAACTTACTTTCTGGATAACCTATGTACTATGAAATATGTTTTGCCTTACTACTGAACTACTCACATGTAAAATCCAATTACTGACATTGTCCCCATTTACCAAGTTCACTGACCCACAACACGATGGATCAGTACAACATTTATAAAAATGATATTTTTCCACTTTCACAGAGAAGAAAAATCTGGTGACTACCAAGCATGATGGAACAAGAATGATGCACAATTTTGAATACTTAAACAAGTAGTGCCATATTCCTAGAATGTAATCAGTAATTTGTCTTTATCAACTGATTTTTTGTTTAACGCTTTGGCCGAAGGGCTGAAAATTTTAATTTCTGTGCACCCTTTATGTAAAACGTGAATATTTTATGAACAAAAAAAGGTAACATTATGAAATATATAGCATTTTGTACAAAAAAAAAAAAAAAAAAAAAAAAGGAGATTGTACAGCATATCTCAAAAAACACATTAAGTACACTGGTTGACTACATATACGGAATATGCTCATTGGGTGGTAGCAGTACTTGTGTCCTAGATATATGATGTGCACTGTATAATTACAAGCTGAAAATTCCATTGTAGGAAAATTATATTTTGACACTTTCACTTTTCTGTTCTACGTCAGACAGATAAAAACTTCTCCAACCCTAACACAGTGGATGATCAAAGCCCTGAAATTAATAAACTGTACAAACTGATATTTCTCAAATGGCAGGAGGATATTCCTATTTACGTAAGATTATGGATACATATTTACTGGAATACTTGGACTTGTTCAATATATCTCAAACAATTTAATTCCAAATTTCAGTCCATTCTAACTTCCTGGCTCCATGCCAAAGAAATTATCCCTTTCACTGTTCTTTAATTCCACCATGCATTCACATCACCATACATTCCCCGTTTGTTCATGCATCACGTTAATTCCCGCACCACGACCTGCAGCCACAAAGGAAAGTTACAGACTGTTCAGTGATGACAAAACCACACACTTTAAATTCAACATTACAGACATAGCTACTTTCCCTTCTTTCTCTCTGTCAGCACTGTTAATCCTGACAGACATATGAGTGACAATGACAGAATCCTTTATGCCTCCTGAAAGTACATAGTGATTAAAAAGGATAACTTCAGGGCCATGCCATGGATCAGGTGGTTATCTGCCCAGCCTCTCACCACAGAAGCCTGGGTTCACTCCCAGGTCAGTCCATGTGGAATATGTAGTGGACAAAGTGGCAGTGGCTAGATTTTTCTCCAAGTACTTTGGTTTTCCCCTGCCAATATCATTCCACCAATGCCCCATACTCCTTTCATTCACCTATTACTGATGCTATGAAATCTTAGCAACTGACAATACTGTTAAATAATACACTTAAAGAAATAACAACAGAGAAAACACCTGACAACTGAGCTGGCATGGACGATTTATAAACTAAAAGCAAAAAGCACAAAATTAAAAATGTGTACTACAAAGAAACAGTGGAGTGACATCTAAAGTTTTGTCATCACATCAGATGAGGGTCACTGCCACACTGCACATCTGTAGTCAAATCAGAGGGTTTCAACTGACCAGGTGAAATTTTGAAGTCTTGTGGCCAGTGATAAGATAAACTGGATTTCAAACAGGGCCAACATACTAAGAAAAAAAAAATCTGTAACAATATGCGTTGCAATTGCACATTATGTCTATAGCACTCCCCGTAAATGTGACAGAAGCAATGCTGGGTAAGCACACAGACCCCTAGTTGTGTAACTCCAGGAACACAGGCATGACCTCACAGAGGGTACTCTACAAAAATTTAAACTGGTGCAACATGCTTACAAAGACCACCACTATATAGGCTGAAATGAAGTGATGGTTTTTGAAACTGAAATAGCAGAAATATAAAACACAAGAAATCAATGCACAAAGTGTGTTTGACAGATCCAGTTCACCAAACTACTTTTTAAGTACTGCCCATACAAAATCCCCTGATTGGTAAGGTAGAGAGCAAGTAACAAAGAAGCCTGTATGATCTGGTACATTCTTCATGCTTATTTCTGTATTTTCTTTTGTAAATTCAAATTCTGATTATATCTCGAGATCAGAACACAGGACGAAGTCACAGTATGAAGATTGATAATAGTTCCATTGAAAGGGTGGAACGAAGAGTTCAAATATTTGGGAACAACGTTACCATATCAAAATTCTATTCAGGGAGAAATTAAGAGCAGATTGAAGTTTGGGAATGCTTGTTATTATTCGGTACAGAATCTTTTGTCTTCCAGTCTGCTATCCAAAAAGTTAAAGGTCAAGATATATAGAACTATAATATTGCCCGTTGTTCTGTATGGGTGTGAAACTTGGTCACTGACATTGAGGGAGGAACG
>Ga0209628_10003370_pt1 | contig 11173 bp, 8 predicted proteins | sample TergutCu122P4_FD_187285 | JGI IMG/M metagenome (GOLD analysis project Ga0209628, IMG submission 187285) | Cubitermes ugandensis P4 segment gut microbial communities from Kakamega Forest, Kenya - Cu122 P4 (SPAdes) (version 2) | ecosystem: Host-associated > Arthropoda: Insects > Digestive system >...
ATGAATTATTCAGCTCATTCATCATCATCATCATCATCATCATCATCATCTGTTGTAACTACGTACATAACCTGCAGGGTTTGGTCTGAGCTTGCATTCTCATGGTATGAGCGGCAGGCTTTTTCACTGACTGAGGACATTAAATTTCTATAGGCTGTAGATTGTCCTAGGTGAGGAATTCTATTGAACAGTGCCAGCAACTTATTGTGTATTGAATATTGTACTTTACATAGGTTTAGCAGTGTGATTTTCAGTCTTTTATAAAAGGAAACAAATCATGAAAACAGCTTATTGTCTGTTTCCAGTAAGTATCCTGAGGTGCAGGTTTTTCAGGTTAGGGAAAAAGAAACCAAAAAAAAAAATAGTGGTATGCTCACTTGGTATCAACAAGGTATTTCCAAATATCCTGAATCTGAGCTTATCAATACATTGTCATAATGTCGATTCTAACTTCCCATTACATTTGCTCCCTTCACCCTAACATGTGCATTATATTTTGATATACAGCTGCAGATATAAGTAGCAAGCAGTTTGTACCTATACACCCATTGTATCTTCTTGTAAATGAGCTGTAAGAATTGGCTTTTGGTTTCTCCCTTGTTGGGTTCCATATGAGGAGCTTTTTTCTACTCTGATGACTCCTGACTGATGTTTTCTTGTTGGGATTAGTATTTTATCACTCTGATGAATGGTACTGTATTTTCTACTACCAAAACTTAATGATGAAAAATATTAGTCAGTATGTATGAATGTATGATAGGTTTGTATAATCCAGTGTTGTGCTAGTCATGTGTTCGGTTGATGTTAGCTCTTGGGTAGGAATAAAAAAGTTTGTATTTGTGTCTATTCGTATGATAAGAATTAATAATACCAATAGTGTTTGTTCATGTTTTACGTAACAGGTCATAAGCTTGTTTAAAAAACATGAAAAGGTTCTAAATAAATAAGCCTGAGAATTGGGTTGTTACCCCTGCATGTTTTCATAGTTCCTTGACAGTTTATGGGATACTTGACTGAAACATAATACATACAGCAACGAAGGTAAAACTCCAGGACACTTTGTGCCGAGACAACACCCCGTCATCCCCTTTGGACTGTGTGTCTCTCCCTCCAAGCTGTGAACCAGATGTGTCTGACACCCTGAGGCACAATGGAACCTGCCAACCAATCATCATTCTTTAATAAATGATTATGAACTTTCTCCTATGTATGCTGTCCCTGAAATATTTGTTTTTGTGACACAAATCTCTGTAGCATGAAATGTTAAATGAAAAACCAAGGATATATGACAATATGTAGCACTAAAACTTGTTACATTCTTATATCTAGTCAATAAGGTGCATTGTTTAATCAGTGTTCATTAATTTATTAATTTAAAAAGTAGCCAGTAAGTTTCTGAATCAAGTGGTTCTGATTATTACATTAATTGAGAGGCTATACGTATTTGAGAGGAGGAGGAGGAGGAGGAGGAGGATGATGATGATGATAATAATAATAATAATAATAATAATAATAATAATAATAATAATAATAATAACAACAATAACAACAATAACAACAACAACAACAACAACAACAACACCTACACCTACACCTACACCTACAAATTATGCACAAAGGGTACATGCACAAGTTTACAAAGGGAGAAATAAGGCATTATGCCATAGACAAGAATAAATAAATAAATAAATAACAAAAAGAAATAAGAAGGTATAGGTACCTTAACATGAAGCTGCAGATTGGAGCTGGAGATTGCTGTGTTCTGGTGTATGACACCTCGTATCTTGTAGAAGTGAACTGACCTTACAAAGCCTGTAAAACATCTGGACACTCCTACCCGACTACACAGAACCAAATAAAAAACAGTAGTCAGCAGTCAGCACTATGAAAACCTTAAATCATAGTTTGTGTTTGTTTACAGTGAAACTTGCTTTAGACATTCCTGATTACATTAGAAGATTTCCTGCCACAGACAACAGGATAATGTACTACCAAAATCTTCCCATATGATTGATGGACACATTACCCTTTTAATATGTTTCTCACATAAGAACTTTCCACCTGTTTGATATGTCTTCCATGTCAAAGTTTTAAGCAATTTTTCCTAGTTTTCGTTCATTGAGTCTGTTTCCAGCATACAGTGTTGAAGTGATGCTGTCAGTTGAATGGTCAGATACAGGTGAGAATGTATTCACACTCTTACTGATCTGAAACTGCTGCAAATTACACAGATTCAGCATACATATGCAACCATCTCAGCTCAATCAATTTAAACACTTCTATAATTTGCATTTTCCAGACTAATCATTCATGGACTCCATAACTTCAAAGAACATACATGGTCATTACGTTCTTAGTATCAGTTCAAAAAATACATAGTATCCATGTTGTGTAACATTATTGATTCACTTTATCATAAAATTTATATGTAATAATGTAATTAAATTAAAATCCATAATATACAACACAGTTACTTAATAAAATATATTAAATTAATTTGTTGAAATCTAAACTAGATGTGGATGACTACATGTGTGTAGTAATTTCTCAAAAACAAAACAAAACAACAAATGGAATTTTCATTCTTACACTTCTAGGAGGTTGTCCACTTAATAAGTCTGATTTGTTGAATTTTTCTGAAAACACCTTAAGCAAGTTTCACTGTGCATAAATTTTTACATTTTTTGGCACCTGAATTAATGACCTAATCTAACAAACCCTTCCCTTTTATTTACCCAAATGCATGTAGAAATAGCTGACTGGATGTCCCATGCATTTACATGTGCAGGTCATGTGTTTGCTTACATACCTGTATACTAGACTTACAACTAGAATTGTGTTAACAGTTAAACTGGATGTATCTTGAAATGTTATAATTTGGGTTATTACTCTACCTAGAATGTACAAGAGCTGCTAATGTGACATATAATACAGAAATGCAAATGCTGATGTAAAATGCAATAGTTCCCAGATATTGGCAGTGCATCATGTCACTTCAGTGATGTTTGGGTGGGTTCTGACATTTCAGAGGAATGTGCTATCTTTGTCTTCGTGGTGACTGAAATGGGTTTTGGTGAATGCTAAAGTGTTGGAACTAACTTATTATTCCACACATGTAAGAACCCAAGGGACTGCCATTTGAGTATGTCAAGTATTGACAGTTTTATGAAAATTAAATTCTTGGACTTAAACACTTAAAACATAATATGGGCAGCAAGTGCTAGTGACAGATTTCATGTTTCAGCTGTTTTCTGTATCCTGCTGTAGGCATTATAGTTTCTAGTAAAATTAACATGCTAAAATTCTCCAAATACAGTACTTGAAATTTATCTTGTAGCCCCCTTTCAAATCTGTATCTTATTATGCCTGAATTATGTATAATCCTTCAATTACCAGCTCTTATTTCAAAACTGCTTTATTTAAATGCATTTACTGTCAGACAGTAACTCTTACACTAGACAAACAGTTAAACAACTGGACTGATTCTGTGAAATGTCTGTGTGTTGTGAGGTCTGAGGCTGATGTAGGGGCATCTGTGAAGATTGTTGCTTTCTGGAAAGTGATGCCAAGTGGTTTGATAGAAATTGACTGACATTTTAGAGGAACTTGCATCCATGATCAGGGTAGAAGAGTGCCAATTATCAGACAACAGGTATCGCAACCCAGAAGATGAAAATTTTGACTCTTACCACTGTGAGAGCCTCATATCTTACTGGGAATTATTCTGCAAAAAGTCATTTAAGTACTACCACATTCCACTCAGTAGCTTCAAGTGTATCATAGTAAATCAGTTGAAGGAACACTAGTGTGGGGCTAAATCAAACAAGTATTGTGATTGTTGCAATACTGATATTTATTTCTTTACTCTATTATCTAAAAATCACTCTCTTAAAAGTACTGGTGAGAAGTTACTTCATAATGATGCAAGGTACATTTTTATGGCAAAATGTTAGACCATTGGCAGAAACATGGTGCCTAAAAGCAAAAACCACAGCAAAACTTAATTCTACAGAAATGGACTTCTGGCGATGCTCAGCTCGTATTTCCAGGAAAGACAAAATTAGAAATAATGTTATTAAGAAAAAAATGAACATGACAAGATCCCTTTTAGAAGACATAAAAACTAAACAGCTTCAATGGTACGGACATGTCCAAAGGATGGAGGAGGGGAGACTACCAAAAGAAGAACTGGAATGGCGACCATCCGGGAGAAGGAAGCGAGGCAGCCCCAAACTTACCTGGGCAGAGGGGATTAGAGGAATGATGGGAGAAAAGGGATTAAAGGAAGAAGATTGGGCTGATAGAAACAATTGGAGGAGAAAGATTGCATGATTGCGAAATGGGCGCAGGAAGATGTGGAAACATTGGACAACCTGCTAAATAATAATATTAGACCATTTCTTTATCAACTAATGAACTGCAGTAAACTTTCCAAAACTTTTAAGGCAGAAATTACTGTTGACTGTTTCATAGGCACTAATTCATAATGGGTAAGCTTCTTCGATATCAAGAAAGGCAATTCGCCATGGTTTTGGCCTTCGTGTTTAACATTCACACTGGACCTGGACTTCTGATTGAAGCCTGACATTTTTTTTCTGCATAATTCTGATGACCTAAGGCTTATCATCAATCATTAATATTTTACAAAAGGGTCAGCTTATTTTAGCTCTCTTTCTAAGAAGTTGGGCAAATTTTTTTCACGTTTCGTGCTTGTCACCAATATTTGTAATTGGTCACAAGCTTTATATTCAAATCTGCAATCAGAATCATTTCTCAAAATATGAGTCACTATGCTCATAATGGAATGAAATAGTGTCAGTAATGTCTTACACTCAATAGGAATTGCTTATCCACCTCAAAATTTTATGCATTATTTATTCATTATAAAAAGGCTTTTCATTCCAAAGAATACAACATGTTAGGAACAATGTGTACAAATAACTAGCCTGTTTATATTCTTGAGTCAGGTGTGACAGTGGGCTAATAAGGCTGAAACATTTCATCTGCGTAATTCTTTATAGTGATGTACAGTCATGTGCTTAACGAAATTTTCCTTGTCATTAGTTCAAACATTGGAATGCGTTCCATTAATACAGAAAAATAAAACCCGTTTTATTAACATTTTTAGTACTTTATGGTATGCATGTAAAATTGGTTGAAAAGCACTAAAAATGAGAATATTGAATGAAAATCCAAACAGTAGCACAAGAATACAAGATAATACCAAAGCCAATTAAAGAATGGAAAAACTAATAATTTGCACAGGAATTGCAAATTTGTTGTCTCAGTTTTCAAAGAAATGTTTCAAAGATTCAACTTGAGCTTCATTAACAGCCATCTTCTTCTTAATTAAGTCAGCATATGTGACATTTAACTCTGCAAAGTATGCTTTCACTTGCTGAGCAACATCTAGCATATGATCTTTAATTAACTGACTTGTCTCCTCGCCTTTCTTCAGTTTACATTCTTCCTCTTGAAGGCCTGAGCTAATTCAGCACAACTTGCCCATTTATCATATACCTTCTTAAGATTGTGTTTCATCTCTGTTTCTCCTGCTGTATTTCTTCTTTTATGTTGGCAATCTCTATGTCCTCCACCCTCTTTGCAGCATTGTTGTACTCTTCAGTGGCTGTAAACTTCAACTCAACTGCCTTTCTTTCTGTTTTCTTATTCTCCTCTCGAAATCATTCAGCTTTGTCTGTAATTCTGTCCTGATGTTGTCCATCTGATTCAGAATGTCTTGCATGGTTCGATAAGCATCTATGTGCAGGACGTTCACTGGCATTTTTAAAAGATTCAACTGTGGAAGCATAGTATTTAATAAAGATGGCACTGTCAGCAACATCATTGGTCTTTGACTCATTCATCAGTTTGACTATCGGCAGATCATCTGCATACACCAACTTCTAGCAGGTATCACAGCAAGCCCGGTCCATATCAGTGCTCTCCTCCAACCCTCTGTACTCTATTTCACCATGTTTCCTATCCTCAAGAATAATGCTGCAATTATCTACAACGTTTATTGTACCCACACTTTTCAGCATCAGTGTATCCAATTGCTGGACAGAATTATCAGTCTGGTTATTTAATTGGCATAATGGAAAAAAAGAAAAAGAATCATAATCATATGCACATGCATTTCTGAGATATGCAGAATGGTTGTAGAATTCTTACATGCATTCATTAACATAACAGCCTTAATTTGATATAATTTATCTTACTCATTGCATAGTTATTATAATTTTCCAGGTATTAGAAATTTATACCTCATGTACATCTTAGTATACCTAGCAACCTTATAGATAGACCTAGCCATGTAATGTGACACTTGATATAATGCCGCCTTTCCCTGCTTCACATTCTGTTCCCATTTTATCACTGCTTGCATAACATGTATGTATAATCTAAAAAACCAACAAGACATCAATTATTTATGGCTGAGCTCTCAGAATCGTTGCTGTGTGCTGCCAGTTGATAGAATAGTGACACTTAATTGATTAGTCATCCTAGTCAGTTGCAGTTTAACAGAATTTTATGGGTATCCAGTGCCAAATATTGCAGCTTTTACTGTTCACTCTTTACACTTCAGTAGTATATTTTAAGGTCAACGTGTATTATACTAATAAAGATTTAAACATGAAGGTTTTTACACATGCCTGATGACATTTTCAGTACCTGATTGCTAAAAGAAATCTTAGATTGCAGGCCAAGCACACTGAGTTAGGATAATCCTAAATCTCTGATAACATTACCAGCATCTCACTGAACAGAGAAGTGTTAGATGACAGGTCAAGCAAATAAGTTATTATGATTATCAGGGAGATAAAAGTAACTCTGTTGCCTGATAAGATCCTGTTTATGTTTCTTACAGCTGGCAGTGCTAGGATTGCAAAAAATGTTTAACTGTACAGTTTTTTCCATGTTTGTGCTGAGAGTTGGATATACTTCAGTAAGAAGGAACTACAGCGCATCTTGAAAGTTACTGTCTACTTGGCATGATTATGTTTGAATTCTGAGTTTATTGGCTGATATGTCAAAAATTTTAATAAATAATAATGTCACAGTTGTGATCTGGTTCAGTTTTACTTTATGGTTATAGTGTTTGCCGTGGATTATGCACGGAATAGGCATGGCTGAATACATGGAGCTGGTATATCTACAAACAAACTTGAAGTGCTGTCCCCAACTGCTTTACATGTAGAATGTACCTGTCAAAGAATGGTAAATTAGCCAGTGTTTAAATAATTGGCCAGCACTGTTTGATCGCTACACACAAGAATTATAACGTGTTTGTAACTCTTAATTTGTACCTAAGACACCCAGGTGCAACTTGGTTTCTCTTTCCCAGTATACAGTTAAGAGAAATCGAAATAATCTGTTGTGGCTTTTGGAAATTTTAGTATCTTTCATGATCATATACTTTTTGCAATATCTCATGACCCAAGTCATGCAGAATTTATTTATTTGAAAACCTTCCTGTTAAGTTGATCCTTGCTGAGGTGACATAGGGTAAATATAAGCAGTTTTATGACTTACCCTACTGTGTAACTTGAAATTCTAAATTGTTCATGGAGTTATTTGTTTACTCTGCTGTCATCGGCAGTTCTCCATAAATATCTCGATTATTGAGTGAAAATTAAGACTTGAAGCTTGTAGTAACAAAAAACTCATTGGATGATATAGTATGTGTCTGTTATACTGCATGTTATACAGGTGCCCAAAACCACATTAAATACATCATAATAGACAAAGGTTGGCAGCGTCCATTGTGCCCCACTTTATTATTGTGTATATGAACAGCCTTAATGGATGACTGCTATATGGACTGCAGGCAGACATGACATACTGAGTTGATGGATAAGTCATAAGTCGCCAGCATGCCAAGTGATTGTGTTTAGTAGAGGTTAAGTTGTGTCCTTTTCACTCTTTTCTGGAATGCAATCTGTAATTGTAACACAGTAAAGGTTGAATGCCATAAGTCACAACTAAGTTTTATGTTATGTTACTATATAACCTTAATGTGCAACATGTTTCAGCTTAAGTACAAAAATGCCATCATCAAGTAAAATTACAGTACCAAATAACAGTTATCATGTAAACTACATTAATTGTTTGTGTCGTTGTATACGATCTTCATAAGATAAAATAAGCTTCAATTGTATCATCATCGGAAGTAAACAAATTTGTTTTGTCATAATTCATTAACTTTGAGACCTGGTTCAAGTCATTTTCACAAAAGGATTTGCCTTTGCACCAAGCATGGTCTGACATGTTTGCATCTGCTACTAAAATGATTAAATTCTCTAAGATATGTCACCTGGTTTCAGCTGTTTCCTCATGGCTGACTGTAAAAACCTTCCTACACAGACTATTAAATCTTACTCTCAACAAAAATATCTGTTTACCCTCTGAAAACGTTCTTCCAGCTTATCTAGCAAATACAGCTGGCAAGTTGTCCTTTAACTGCCTGGCAGGAATGTGATATTCTACCAAAAAAAAAAAAAGTTTGTAAACAGTCGAATAAACAGCTGCTGTTACAGCAGGCAACTTCTGCCATCTGTTTTAATGTTTTACATATTAACTTTCACATTAAGAGATGCTTGTATTTTAGTTCTGAAAGACTAGCTTATATTATAAAACAGACCAGTCTGTAAGGTGTTCATGTAGACTGGAGTAATATGTAGTTCAGAACATTCCACACAACTGTATGTCGTGTTAACTTGAGCCTTATCTGTATTCATACACCTAATAAGAAAGAAATACCAACAAATTTACAGATGTATAGACTGGAATATTCCATGTCTCTGAGTTGGTTACTAACTCATTACAGAGGCAGGTGAGACTGTCATAACAAGCATTGGCAGATATACATGGCAGTAATGTGTTTGGTCTGTAGCAGTGAATTGACAGTATCAGTTGCTTGTACTGAAACCAAGGAAAAGAACCCCACTTATTGTTTCCAGCCACATCTATTTCAAGCTGTTCTGTGTCTGACATACTTCCTCTATTGGCATGCATTTGTTTAACCATTCTTTAGTGAAAACCATGCTCTTCGGGCTGTTTTATGCATACTATATGTGGGTGGAGGGAAACAAGAGTAGACAGAAATTGGGCAGCATCTAGTGCTATCATCCACAGAATTTATAGGATTCTTTTTTTCCAAGGCTTCAATATAGTTTGTGACAACTTTTTACTATCACTGTGTAATTAGCATATTGTGGGTATCAGGGGCTCTTTCCTTGGGGGCAAAGGAGCTAGAACCTGAAGCTGGTCATTCATGTCCATTTAGTACCAGCTCAGTAATGTGTGGAGATATACCTCCACTACCCTCCAGGCTTAATTAGACACAGGTTTAAATGGCCACCCCACCAATATATGCTACTGAAAGGCTCTACTTCATTCACATCTGGCAGAATATTCTTCAGTTAACTATTTGAACATATTTATAAAATTTTCTGGAGGAAGCAGCTGTTTCAGTTACAGAGTTGAAATTGAATGTTTTGAAAACGTGCTGTCTCTCTGTCATTAGGTTATAGTTTCATGTCACCAAGAGACATCATATTGCTTGAAATTGGGTATTCACTTTGTTTCCCTGCCTTTAATTCTCATTAAAGAATGCTGATTTACTTAAATTTAATACTCTTCATTTTAATCATTTTTAAATCCCAGCTATTTTTGTTTCAGGCAGATAATTTTGTTTCCTGCAGTTTTTACCAAGGAAAATTAAATAAGAAATATTCATATGAAATTGCACAATGCAGAGTTCTTTAAGTCATGGGATACCAACCTATTTAACTGTTTGTCCTACAACTTGGGTGTTTGTTTTCCAGCCAGCAATTAAACACATATTGTGCATTGCAGGAATGTCAGAAATGTCACGTGGTATAGATAATAAATTCTGATTTGAATACTGTACTGCTTGATGCAAAGTGGGAAAAATGTTGGCATGGGGTGGCTTTCCTTTGTCTATACTTCTAACACTGTGTAAGACAGAGGTCATCCCATGGTGCAGGCAGTTAAGAATTGGTTTTTTACTATAGAACCCTGGAGTTCAGTCCCGAGTGTCTACATATGAAATTTATTGTGAGAAAAGTGTCATTGGACCAGGTTTATCCCTGAATTTCTTCCGTTTTCCCTTGCTAAACATAATTTTATCTTTACTTCAGACTGATCTCTCTCTGCAGCCAGAGATGTGTAATGGTCATTGATCAGGCAGTACATATCACAGCCACAGCCTATGGGCTTCATTTCTGACTCAGCATATGGCTAGTCACAGAGTTTGGTTAAATAAAGCAAGATAGAGGAAAAATTAAATATTTACAATTACAAGTTGATCCCTCTGGTAGGACTGCTGTTATAAATAGCTGTGGTTTCTGTCTGCAGTCCATAGCTATGAAACTCAAATTTTGTGTTGCGTGTGCTGCAAAGTACAAGTAAAAATACATGCACTGGGGGCTGTACTGAACTGTACAATTGCATTGGTCCCCAGGGAAGAAGTGACTGAGGCATGTATGATCATTATCCTAAACATATTACCATATTATTATTATTATTATTATTATTATTATTATTACAATTATTATTATCATGATGCTCTGTACAAAGATTTAGAAGTTATAGCAGAACATTAAATTATTGGATTTAGCACTTTAGCAGTGTTGTGATTTCCTCCCCCCCTCCCAGCAGGTCCTCTCTGTTTGTGACTCTCCAGTTGATTATGCACTTCAGACACCTAGACATAGATGGGAGTATAATATTAAAATCAGTCTCAAGGAAATAGTGTGTGAATGCTCTAATGAGCTTTCTTTATCCAACCATTGTCATTATGGTTGGTTGACTTGCAGAAATTAAGATTTAATTTGTAACATTATGAATCTGTCACACATTTGGTATGACTGGTGACTGGGCATCAGCCTGTCGCAGGGCCTGTACCAAGACATGGCAGGCCAGTTGCAGAACCAGAAACACAGACATAATTCATACCCACTGCAATGTACGAGCGGTCAGTGAGTGAATGCGCTGTAAGTTGCGCGGACATTTTTATCTACTTATTCTTTGTTGTTGTTGTTGTTGTTGTTGTTGTCGTCGTCGCAGTCATCGTCATAATCGTCATCATCATCGGTACAGTGGCTGGCTAGGGGCCTGATGATTGGGCCAAGAAATGTTTTGCGTC
>Ga0209628_10003371_pt1 | contig 11172 bp, 7 predicted proteins | sample TergutCu122P4_FD_187285 | JGI IMG/M metagenome (GOLD analysis project Ga0209628, IMG submission 187285) | Cubitermes ugandensis P4 segment gut microbial communities from Kakamega Forest, Kenya - Cu122 P4 (SPAdes) (version 2) | ecosystem: Host-associated > Arthropoda: Insects > Digestive system >...
CTTGTTTATGCCGCATCTCATTTTCAGTTTACCCTGCTGTGGATGAATGAAGTATCTAAGTTACTGGGAGTTGCAAGCCTTTTTGCAAGTGCCTTTTGTCTGGTGTTGAACAAACATGACAGAAGTTGAAAGAACTATTTTAAGACAAGATATCCTTTATTCAGTGTTATGTATGGCATAAAATACTAGATAAGTGATGATTTAATGAAGCTTACCTGTTTCAGGTAACAAAGGTGTTCCTAGGTGCCCATGCACTTCTAGCTAATGGCTGTGTAATGTCTCGCGCTGGTTCGTCACAGGTGGCATTGCTAGCTCACTCTTGCAATGTTCCTGTCCTAGTGTGCTGCGAAACGCACAAATTCTGCGAGAGGGTGCAGACAGATTCAGTTGTTTACAATGAGCTTGGTGTGTACATTTAACAAGCTTTTTATATCTTCCTTCTAGCAGTATTTTAAATGAGATTATATTAGCATCAAAATTACTACTGTGGGTGCAGAAACATATATAGTCCACAGTAAAGCCTATTGATGATGTACTTTAGTTATTTTTATATATTTTGCTATATTGTTTTGTGGGGCACACTTGAAAAATAAACTAAAACCTGGGTTTCATAGAACAGAACATGCTATTTGTCCATTCTTCTGTCAGCTTGGTGTATGTTGACCAGCCATAAGGTAGCTTACACCAATGATTCATGACAAACCAGTAACATTGTTCAGTTACAGATGTACTTATGTGTAAGTGGTTCCTGCCAGGATGTACTTATGGGTAAATGGGTCCTGTCCTCGGCTTGAGAATCACTAGTACACTGCTGTGATAGTTTGCAGTTGATTGTGATGTCACTTCACTTCCATTGTGCTTAATCATGGCATTATTTTCATAATCTGAACTCAGCAGCTGTAAATACAGATCTTAAGTTGAGGTTCCAAGACAGTTGAGGGACTGGATTTTTATGCATGAAATGCAGCAAAATCATAACATCATAAGTTTAGAAAAATCATACATTATTTATATCGGAGTTTGGCAGTGGGACTACAAAAATGAGCACAAAGTGCAGTAAAATTAATTTTAACCATTAGTTGTTCCGTAGAACTGTCAGTATTGCATTGATCTGGAAAGAGTTAATCACTTTTAGTTAAGCTCTAAGTTTTAAGGGATGACTTGTGTGGATTTTTCAAGAAACTGAATTACATTTCATATTCAGTAGAACTGGTAATGCAGAAATGGAGGTGTGGAAAATTTTAATTTTGCATTATGATAGTTTTCTCCTGTATCACCTCTGAAGAATACAAGACCCTTTACTGGGTGATCATGCCATACATGTACAGTTATGCGGTTGGCTAGAACCACAGCTACCACTTCTGCCTGACATTCTGTTAGTGGGTGAGGCAGAACTTAAACATGATGGTATTGACAACACAAGGAATTCTCTTGGGTGCAGCAGAATCCCCACAAAGTAGCACAAAGTAATTTGCAGCAGAGCTTTTCAGTAAATTTATAGAGTGGAATCCCAGGCAATTGCCTTGTTGGAGCTCATGTTATCAGAGGACTTCTAACTGATAGGTTTATAGTAGTTTTGTAGAAAGTTAACTGCCACTGTATGTAGAGAGTGTGCATTTTGCAACAAGAGGGAGAGAGTGGACACAACATAATTGTGTGCCTCTGCATTTCAACAGAGGACTTTATGGAATACTTGAACTAGAATTATCAAAGAAGTTGGATTGAAAGAAGTGGTACAGTGGCATGGCCATTAGATTTCTTCCCAGGCACTCACATGCAATCTAGGGTGTACCACAACTGTCAGCTGGAAACAAAACAGCAGTTGGTTTCACAGTATCCTTCAGGGTGTGGAGTACATGTTAATAATTCAGAGAATGAGCTTTACAAGCTTCACCTTGTGCACTTGAGTCAGACAGAGGCTTTTAAGTGCAGAACAAATGGGTTTTGTCATTCTCAGACATTTTAGAACACCAAATACGGTATTTGTGACAACATACTGATAACAGTTGTAACAAGTTGCAAAGCCTCACTGCTTTGTTATAGCATTCTGCAGCCATCACCACATCTCTTAAATTAAGAGAATATAAGTTGGAAGATCCTCGAGAGCTCAAGGGGAAAGTGATGGAAGTGAAGAGAAGAAAGGAGGAGAATTAGGGAGGGCATCAGGTTACTCTATGGCATTTCCGTGTGTTGACATATTGCAGTGGTATATCAGTGAAAGAGGCTTTGCATATAGTGACATTATAGCTGCATACTCAGACATACTCCTTTCAGGACCTTAACCTCTCTGACCATTGCAGCCCACTCCTCCCTCACAGCCTTCCGCCTCATCCTTCTGACCCCTGTGTATCGATGCAGGACCTTAGCTTCTCTGACTGTCACACCCCACTCCTTCCTCACAGCCTGCAGCCTTCTTCTTCTGACCCCCCATATGTCTAAGGTGATTCACCACATTGCTGAACCACCCTTACCCATGTCTCATTACACCTGCAAGAAAAACTTTGTGCTGAGGATAAGTACAAATGGCCATCATAAACAAACAAATAGTATGTACTGGTTTTTAAAATACAGTAGAACTCCACTTTTCCAGATTAATTGGGATGGGAAGCCATCCAGATATGCAGAAAATCTGGATAATTGGATTTTTCTTTGAAAATAGGCTACATTGGCAATTTGAAGTTTGGCTGTTACTATTTACAGTATGTACCTGCATGTAAACCTTTTGACCATGTTTAATTTGAAGTTCTAGAAGCCATAATACTGTACTGTACTTGATCTGATAACCAGTAATTTCAAAGCAAGTTAGTTTTGTAGAATTCTTGACAAATTTACCCAACGGTACAAGCCAATCTGGATAAGTGGAGTTCTACTGTAAATGCAGTGAAAGCTATTGTAGGGGTACCTTATTTGTTACATGTTATGAGAGCAAACCATAAAATATCTTACATGTGTATGTGCTTATTTTTATTATACATGCATCATTTACCGTCCATTAGTGCAGATAATCAGGAATACACTGTACAATTTGGGACTTAGCTTTGTGGCAGGATGTGAAAAGAGTTTAGGTAAAGCAAACAGATGGACATATGAAATGACATGCATTTTCTTTTGGATAGGTGATCCTGACGAGCTCATTCCAACAGATTTTTATGTGAAGGAATACCCTTTGTCAAAGTGGAAGAGCATTGGAAGTCTGACGCCACTGAACCTCACGTATGATGTGACGCCACCTGACCTCGTAACAGCTGTAGTCACAGAGCTGGCAATCCTTCCATGCACCAGTGTACCCGTCATCCTCCGAATCAAGCCCACAGAGACTGGCTGCTAGGTATATATTCACACAGAGATAAAACCAGGAACCATATTCCAAATAATCATTAACCTTTAGAAGCCTAACGACATATATATATGTCGTACCGCAGCGCTAACCTCCAGACGCTACATTTTAAATATTTATTCAACAAATATACATACTGAATATTTTAAACATGCTGCATAATCTCTGTTTTTTCTCTTCAAAATGCCGTTTATTTCATAATGCTACCTTGTTTGGTTCCTGTATTATTCGCATTTTACCTACAGGGTGTGCTAAAATTTAAATGTAAAATTCCGGCTCCAAAAGGTTAAACGCTGGATACCATAACAGATACTTAATGACAAATCAAGAGGTTGTTGATTTAGTTGGTGAAAATTTTCTTAGTCTATTACTTACTGTGTGTAGCATACATGCTGAAGATGCAGTGGAAGAGAGATCAGCTTCTGTAAATGTCATCAGTATGGCTACATTTTTCCATAAATTTCTTGTATATTTGGTTTTGTGTGCTGGAAATCAATTTACATTGTCAGCTGAAATTTTTATTAAAGATTATACAAGACTTGACACATAAAGAGGGAATTATTAATATTTTGTTCTGAGTAAATGATGTAAGCAAGAGGTGAACCGTATTAAGTGTCGAAGCTAATCAAGTACACTGAGGTTGGGTTTTTCAAACCTTTATTACATCTCCAACTCATTTTGGTTTGTCTGGGTCATTATCAAGGAGTACAGTATGACAAAAAGTGGACGCACTAGAGGTTTACGTACAGAATTACATACAAATATCCTATGAAATGATGTAAAAATGAACAATAAAAGTATGCAATCCATGATTTAATACTTGATGCAAGTTGTACTCTAGTGATATTTTGGGTTCTGTGTAAACTACTTTGTAATAAATATTGCATCTAGACAGGACCGGCTGTAAGCATCAGCAAGGAATCCAGTGTCTGGGGTGACACTTACATGGACAGCATTCTAGCCATGCCCCGCCACCCCCATCGATGAGTATACCAGCTGTAATTTTTTTTTTTTGTAACTACAAATTTTGTTTGTCGTGCTTGTCTAAAATTTGAGCTGTCCAAAACAATTGGTGCAAAATGCAGCAAGTGTGAATAAACACTAAAACAAAAAGAAGGTAGGAGGTTGCCCAAAACATAGAGCTGTTGCTGCCTGTAAAATAGATGAATATTGGTGAATGTATGTAGAGGCTAAAAATGAGTAAAAATTGATCAGATGCAAACATGTTGGACATGTTGAAGGTGTAGTAAAGTAGTTGGGAATCATAACTCATAGCACTTAGTTGGTTGGCTTTAATTACTTGTTAAGATCTAACATTGTAGAAGTGCTACATTACAAGACTGTTGTTTGTCCTTTTAACAGATGATTGAGTTATGTCACTTTGTAGTGATTACCATCACTTGAATGGGAATTACTGCTTCATTCTTAAGGATAGACCTACATGTAGCTGAGATGTGGTTGAAATGGGCCATGGAATGTTCAGGTAGAACCAGAGGACTTGGGGGCTGACATCAAGACTGATCAGGGTCAACAAGTAAAGACTTCTTTTGTGGGCCAGGTAAAGAGAAAGTGGACATATATGCATTGTCCTTCAAGAGAACATCCACCTGCTGTCGTCTGGTGAATGAGATTTGCCATGACAGTCTTGTTCACTATCCATGATGGGATAACTGCCTAAGTAACACAGTCTGTGTGTGAATATTCCAGCCAGGGTATTAGCGTCATTTCGATGGATATGGTGACTGACCCATGTTTGTGCTATGTTCATTCATAACTGATTTTTCTAGATAATAGACACACGTGTCAGTACTGCACTTGGATGCGGATCTTTGTGGAGGGTCGGGTTGTTCACATGTATACCAAGGCTCTTTTGTACAGAATGCTGTATATCCCCTGTGTTTACAAAGGTTGTCCTTGACGGGCCAAAGGAAATTGCTGATTCTGTTTGGCAGGAGACCCACAGGGTTAGATTTCTGGACTAAAACATTGCTACTGTTTTTTATGGCAGATATAACAGGAGGCATAAATGCTACTGAACTAGGATTATCTGTACATAGTTTAACCTCTACTCTTCTATTACTTTTGTATAATTTAGGCTAAAGAATTGTTAGAGGACTAAACATACATCTGTAAACATAATCTAACCTAAAGTAACCAACAGCACATTCCAACATACATTTCTGTCATTTCAAGCATCACACATGGACCATGTCGTTAGCCAGATCACAGCTTGAACAAGGAACATGGTTGCTCCCATAGAATGTCTTTGTCGCTGTTTTTGGAAAGTTCATTTCTTCTTGTTTGTTATTGGTCCAAACAGTGCTCTTTTCTGCTCCTTGTCTCTGGTTCTGATTGGTTGTTGTTTTCCAAAACCCATTCCCTCCCCCATTCTTATAGAAACCGACCTACATTCCAATTTTTGTCACATCCACACTGCAGGCAGAGACAGCAGGTGCCTCTGAGTTTTTGGTAATTGCCTGTTTTGTCTACACATTTGCAACCGAAAATATGACCATCCTACCTTTCAGCAGTTTGAAAACTCTGAATCTTACCATTCAGTGATTGCTATTAGCAAAGAGTGCTTTAAAAGCACAGAGGGCAGCTGCAGTTCCAGCGTCAATTGCACTCGGGTTCTTGAAATGAAAATAGTGTTTTAGCTTGGCACATACATTGCCGGTTGTGGTAGAACTAATGATAAACAGTGTAATCAAAATATATGTCCTTCCAAAACATCCAGTTACCACAGAATCTTCACAATTCATCATAAAAGTGCATCGAAACATACGTGTATGTTGATTTTCAACATGTGTTTGTTAGAACTATAAGTATTTCCAGTCAGCATTTGTTCAAATCTTTATTTGATCTCTAGCATCTGTATATGACATCACTGCATTGACAGTTCTGTGCCACACACCTGGTCAAGTGCTGCATTTTTAAATATGTGTACTGTTGCTATCAAGATTGTATGTGACCACCATCTCTGTAGAACCAGGAGATATAATCCCCTATTCCTGGGAGATACAGTTATTATACATGAATAAATTATAGCCATGAACCCCATACGATGGGGATTTAACATGCCCATTCTCACATTATTTGGAAACTGGCATTGAAACAACATGCAGTGAATGTATTAATGGCACTAATGAATATGAGGGAATTCTGATCATTGAATTATTTATGATATTAACATATAAGATCGCTAAACCCAGATTGTTGGCAACGTTATATGCAAAGAGATGTACACCGAATATTGCATGCTGTAAAAATTTTGATTTTCACCAGCCACACTTAGGCTGTAAGTCTTATGGTTGCTGTAATTGTGTACTTTAGTGATGTTTACAGCCGAGTTAAAATGTGTCTGGATTCAACATGAATTGTTCGTGTGCAGATATTTGTTTCTCAGATATGAAGACTATATTATTTTTACTGTGATAATGGTCTTGTCACAGTCAGTACCACAGAGTAGGGGTCTAGCTCTGTGCTGGACAGATGACACCCACAATTAGGGGTATATTGCCAATATGTTGTCTGTATCTTCATTCATTATTATTTTACTAGCATATTGTGCAGAATGGAAAAGGAGGTTATAATCTGTTTATTAAGTATACTGTGTTTATATTTCCTTCCCCACATACTGTAGTCATAAAGCAATTTAATTCTTTGGTACTGAGTGTGAAGTGGTTCCAGCATAGTTCTGCCTATGATCATGCACCAGCCAACATTGTGTTTGTGACCTGATGTCACTGCTGTGCATCAGTGAATGTGTGAGTATCTACTCCAGCATTCTTCCATGCATCACTACACTCCATATAATTTTGAGGTAGATGACCAGAGAAGTTTTGTTCACAGTGTTTAGTGTACATAAAGTTGGAAATATTCTTAGAGTATGTTCTATTCTCCGTGCATTAATCAGATCCAAAAATATATAAATAACCAACAAAATGCCTTTAATAGTCTGTGATGTATTTTATTCACATTAGTCTTACCAACATATTTCGGCCAGTATCCCAGCCATCTTCATTTGCGGATCTTGGTGGAGGGTCGGGTTGATCACATGTATACCAAGGCTCTTTTGTACTGAATGTTGTATATCCACTGTGTTTACAAAGGTTGTCCTTGACTTGCCAAAGGAAATTTCTGACTGTATTTGGCAGGAGACCCACAGGGTTAGATTTCTGGATTAAAACATTGCTTCTGTTTTTTATGGCAGATATGAGAGGAGGCATAAGTGCTACTGAACTAGGATTATCTGTACATAGTTTAACCTCTGCTCTTCTATTACTTTTGTATAATTTAGGCTAAAGAATTGTTAGAGAACTAAACATATATCTGTAAACATAATCTAACCTGAAGTAACCAACAGAACATTCCAACATACATTTCTGTCATTGCAAGCATCACACATGGACCGTGTCATTAGCCAGATCACAGTATGAACAAGGAACATGGTTGCTCCCATAGAATGTCCTTTACACTGTTTCTGAAGTGTTTCTTTCATCTTGTTTGTTATTGGTCCAAACAGCACTCTGTCTTCTGCTCCATGTCTCTGGTTCTGATTGGTGGTTGTTTTCCACAACCTAGTCCCTCCCAAAATCTTCAGGGTTATGTTCTTATTACAAGATTACAATTGTGGTTAACACTGTCACCATCACTCCATAATAATTAAAATTATGTTATTTAAGGTTAAAATTATTTAAATATTAAAAGTGATTTTGTTGGTTATTTATGTATTCTTAGAGTGTCAATTTTGTATTTGTTAGATGATAGTGTGATGTATCAGTTTTTTCAGTGATGGATTATTGGCAAAAATGCTATGTAGTTGGGCCAGCTTGTGACAAAGTATTTAACCACATGACAATACAGAATTTTCTGCATAACCTTACTTTGTGGCTGATGAGCTGTAGGGTTTTATAATAGACATTGACATAGTATGGTGCACCGGGGGTGTTTTGAAGTCAGTTGACAGAGTTTCCTACAACCCAAGTGTAAATGATAAAACAAGACACACGATTGCTTATGGATTACTCTGCAGTGTAGTACACAGGTTGTACCAAGGCATTCTTTACTTGTGAATTATTGTGTTGTTTCATTTGTACCCATTAGAAAAGTATGGCTTCCACTGCAGTGGGTGTCTCAGAACTTGCAAATGCTCAACAGCCTTATGTGGGGGTATCATGTAGTGAATTTCACTGAAATGGATCAAGAAATGTAGGAAGCATTGGTAGAAATTTATTTACAGCTGTAACGTATGACTGCCATTGAGTCAATTTCATGAAACATGCAGTCACTAAATTTTTGTGTATGGAATTTTTTTCCAAATCAGATGAAAACTTATAACATAGGACAGAAAAATGTATAAAACAGGTCAGAATTGCATTGATACTGTTAAGTTATGCCTGCTAAACCTTTGTGGTGCAGACAACTTGGCAAAGTTTGGTATGTGTGCAGGCAACATGAAATTCAATACACAGAATGCAGCTTGAATAAGTATACTTATAACTATATGTATAATTTTACTCATGTATTTTTGTGTACATCATGTACTATAAAAATATGCTGATAAGAGTAGCAAAAATTTATAAAAACATAATTCACAGTGTAAGCTAGGCTGTATCTTGTTTTGGTGCATTTTACAACATGAATGTCTCCATAAATAAACAGCTCATAAATTGTCAGAGTTTCTTTGGCCTTCGTCTCAACTTTGCCAGAGAAAGAGTTAAAAGATGTTTTCTTATTTCAAGTGTCAGTGCAGGCAACATAACTCTGTGTTGCAGGCAAAATGCTGCCCATGAGCTACGGGTTTAAGCGGCCCTGCTTGAAGTGAAGTGTAGCTTTGACCTCACCATTTTTCATGGAACTCACAACTACTCATTGGCAGTATGCAAACATCTACTATACTGAATTTTACCCAAATCAATCAAGAAATGTTGAAGGTACAGTTATAAAGTCATTTATACCCATAAGTGACATGCCTGCCACCACTTGCTGGAAAATGTTTTACATAACTTCTAAACCAAATTTTGTGAAAATCCAGTAAACGGTTTAGTTGCGTACTATTACAGGTAGCCGGGCAGAGTGACTTGGGAGTCCACACAAGGCATTCTCCGCATGCACAGATATTTTTTGTGCCCACGCGGTGCTTTTTCTGGAATAAAGACCAGTCATTTCCCTAAACCTCATTAACCTGCTGGTCTTTGTATGTAAATAATGTGAGGTTTCAACGAGTTGGTAGTGTGCCACAGAACGTGTTTAGTTCAACGCGATAGTGCCACGACTACACAAACGTTCTTATTATGTCGTCACTTTCGCTGTGTGTGTGTTTGTATGTGTACGTGCGCGCTAGTACGTAAATAGCGTGAACGAAGTCCACTGTTATCGATAATTCTGATGTATATGATAATACTTATATCCCGATTGTGTCAGCGTTGTGCGGTTCGAAGGCCGCACGTTGCGTTTGTTTATCTTGAGTGCGAAGGCCGCATTTTCATAACAGCTGAAATCTGATCACGCACTCTGATAAAAGGATGCGCGCTCTCAGTCGCGTACCAATTGTACGCTGTAAAGCTGGAGTACCCAATTATTTCTGGTAGAGGGCGACACAACTGTTATTGTGGCCCTGTCCGAGGGCTGCCCGTAAAAAATCAGTGGTTGACTTAATCGCCTTTGCCACTGTTTCGATATCCCTGCTGTCAGGCAAAAAAATATGAAACATACTGTGCTGTTCAAAGCTTGGACTTAACATAGAGGTCAGATATGGATTCTGCTCACACCATATGTATGCGTGTTATGCAGTGTCATTAAACATGCATTGCACTGTGCATGTTCGAAATAATTTAGGTGTTTACAATCACCGGTGATATTTGTATCGAAGTTTATCCATATTGAAGACTGCTGGTTTCTGGGGTGTGACACCGATAGTTCGTCAGCAGTACCTCGGATGATCCTGCTGCGTCCATCTTCAGGGCAGAAGATGTAGGCAGCAAGCATGATTTCAGGCTTCCGCCTCGAAGTAGATGAGAACAGCGCTCTGCTGGTTATTACGCATCTAGTAATGGTAATTCCGTACCGACATTTCGGGGCAACCTACCGCAACGTCGGTAAGGATCTAAACCCCTTAAAGATGGAACCGATAGGTTGTCCCGAAACGTCGGTAAGGAATAACCACTGCTCGCTGTTTAATAACCAAGAAGAGCGCAGTTCTCATGTAGGCAGCATGTTATCCAATGGTTCGGTGCCTGCCTACTAAACTACACGGTGTCACTGCCGTTAGGTCATCCATTTCGATTGGTGTATGCCAACAGACATCAACCGACATGTTATTCGGAACAGTCATTGTAAATGCTGTGGAAATGTTATCGTCTTGCCTTGACGTCACGGACAGGTTGTAAAATTCTTGTCTGCCTAACGAACCAACTGACCATGACTTGACCTTGGACCCGGTGAATTTTTTCCTCCATTTATTTACTTATTTCGTTCTTCTTGACGCTTCATCCCGATTCGAACCTTTTTGTCTTTTCTATCGCGTAAGTTTTCGAAAGTCATGTTCAGAGAAGGTGTAGGTGATGCTGAATAGGGCATCAGGCCATGCTGAAACATTACTTCTGCAGTTTAACGCGCACGAACGCGGACAAACCTGAATACTCATGACAGTATAGAGCACGGTTGAAAACAATTGGCCAGTTAAGGCAAGCCGTATAGATCTAAAAGGCTGGTGTTGTCGGGTCAGTTGCACTGCAATATTCCGTTTGCCGGCCGGGATGAGTAAGCGCACTGAATGATACGATGCTGCTTGTGTGGTCATTGCCTTAGCCCTGTATTAAAAAAAAGGGGGG
>Ga0209628_10003372_pt1 | contig 11172 bp, 6 predicted proteins | sample TergutCu122P4_FD_187285 | JGI IMG/M metagenome (GOLD analysis project Ga0209628, IMG submission 187285) | Cubitermes ugandensis P4 segment gut microbial communities from Kakamega Forest, Kenya - Cu122 P4 (SPAdes) (version 2) | ecosystem: Host-associated > Arthropoda: Insects > Digestive system >...
AGCTACTTGAATAAAAAAGTAGCGGCTCCAGGTCTAGAAAACAGAGATTAACGGCCGTGGGGACCCGTTGCGTTGACCACGTGACACCCCTCTATCCGCAAAAGTTGGCACTAACTTCGCCGACCGGCGGCGGCCGCTCTGTCGGTATAGTTCGCTCACGGACTAAGGCCATGGAGTTTGTTTAGTTTGTTTGTTTTATGTGCTTGCCGACAGTATATGTGAGACCCTGACATAACAATGTAACAGTCATAAAGGAACAAGTTAATGAACATCTGCCACAAAACACTTAAACAACAAGTGTAATAATACAATAAAAGCACATGTGAAATTGGTAGAAAGAAGCAAAAAGAAGACACAGCCATAAGTAAATACAGTGCAGTCAACAAAGGCTGTGGGCATTACAACACACAGAAAAGACTGCTGATATAAACCATCCACTAAATTGGGAGACAGTGATAGAGATCTGATAGCAATGGCATTTGTTTATAATTTAATAAGACATAACAAGTGTAGGGTGCTGGTATATGCAATATTTATATCTAACTTATGTGACTTGGCCTTCAAGGCTGCTTTTACACATTTATCCACCAGTTGCAAGAGAGGCACAGTGTTCAGTAGAAGGAACGCCACTTCAAAGGCAAAGTCTGTGTGCCAGTTACCACAAAGTAAACCACCAAATGCACACAATTTGTCAGAATCACAATAATGTTTTAATATATCAACTTCTACATGTTTCAGGCCTCACTGGCCCATCATCAGAGAGTGCACAGTTGCTTAAAACAATCATTCAATCTTTTTATCATCTTCAGTATGTAGCAGAACTGTCATGAATTCATCAATGTGTGATTTATAGTAGATGGATTTGTGCACAGTAATTGTAGCAGCCTGCTGTTTTGAATTTGTTCATGGTACTCACTCACTACTGCTCACTCATTTTTTATCGCAGAGACAGAAGTAAACAACTATAAAACACTATCTGGAATTTCTTCAAAAAGTTCTGACTAGTGACAGAAGTACAAAGCAAGTTATTTTCATTCAAACTGCAATCCCAGTTACAAATGGGCATATTTCATGTTTCTTAGTCCTGTAATTTAATATGCACGATTTTGACACTCTAATATAACCACAAAAGTTAAAACCTCAGAAGGCATGGTTGTGTTGCTTCATGTGCAGGTTAATTTAGACACTATTACCAACACCTAAATCTACAATGATACCTGAAATATAATATTACATAACATCCAACTAACGTCACTCTTCTCTTAGTACTTCACTATACCATTCCCTTGAAATCAGACATAAACTACTATAGAAATGCTTCCTAATGAAACATATAATATATAATATATTTCACTAACATGATACTTAAAATCAGATTGGCTCAAATGGATCTGGTTTCAATTAAACAGGACAAGCCATACTGGGTATCAGATCTCTTATGCATCTAAATTTGGTGACATTTAGTTTGGATCAAGTGAAGAATTTAAGCATTACATACAACATCACACACCCAAAGTTAAAAGTACCAACATGTTTGAGTTATTATTTCTTGCATGTAAAGCTAATAACCCTTACTTTCATACTGTTGAGTATTCTGGACATCTTTCCGCAGCAGTAACTGCAAAATTAACCATGAGGCCAGAGTTAAAAAGAACACACTGGTATTTAGAAGTATGATTCTTCACAGTAAAAGTTCAAAGAAAGTAATTAAACTGTCACCCTTAGCAACATAATTACATTAACTCTGAAAATATATAACATACTGAATGAAACAGTAAGTTTCTAACCTACAAACTGTAAGTCAACTGAACAAACAGTTTATTTTATCGCACACAGCTAACATGGGATCTGGTACTGTGCACCTAACTTCATAAGTACATAAAATGTGGAAGGCAATGTCCACATAAGTAAAAAATTCACAATAAAAAAAACTCGTTCATACACACACTGTACATCATACCAAGTCTCATGCACACTCCTGTTAGTGAATGAAATACATCGAAAACATCACACACTGTGAAGTAGCAAGACTGCTTTATTATTTTAAAACCATAATCAAGGTTAAAAACATGAGAGGATTTTAACAGCGTTTTCAAAGTATGAACTTGCCAGGGCTTTTTTTTTTTTTTTTTTTTTTTTTTTTTGCTTTTGTTGGTTCTGTTGAACCGTTATAATCTATATATCGGACACAATAACCATTTTTTTCCACAATTTTTAAAAAGAAAGATTTATTATGTTCTTCTGCCTGTTTAAATAGCAGTTATTTTTACACGCATATACTTTTAGGCCTAAAGCGCCCTCCCGTGATAACTTCTACCAAGGCTTCTTCGGTGTTTTATGCCTTGGAAACAACACGAGACGCCTCAACGCACGCAAAGCACACGATTTACGTAACACATACACGGTACTAACCATGACAACAAAATGAAAGACACATTCGCAAGAACCGCCAACTACTAAGCACACATTCTCCCTCACATGCTTGTACCATAACCTGCTAAATATTTTAAAAACCCGCCAACAGGTGTCTCTCATAACATGCGAGGTTGCTGGCATAGTGCATTGTGGGAGTCGCAGGGAATTCTGTGTTCATGGAAAGCGAAAGCTATCGTAGTGGCTTTGGTTTTTGTATGAAATATAGATAAAAATAAGGATACTATAATCTACAATATTTCGTTGTAGGAATGTCAACACAAGATCGTGTATTTTAGACATCACAGGATATATATTTTTAAACGGTAAGAGTTTCATGAGATAAGGTTTGTCATACTGGAAACATATTCTGGGAATCATGTGAGTGGGAACACTAGAAATTTTATACAAATCCATGAAAGCTATGCTTTCTCTCTTCTGTGTAGTAGATAATAGTTATGACACAATGGTCAATGTTTTTACTGCTGCACCCTGTTGTTTGCAATTATGTTATACCAGTTTTCATAAAACCTTTACCTGCACTTTTCTTATGAGACATTCTTATCCCAGCAGAATATTCAATACATACTACTCACATTTCCATAATTCTTCAACTAAACAGTTTGGAATATAAAGGTACTCAGATTGGTGGCAATTATGTAGCAACCATACATCAAAATCACTGGAAAACAGTATTTGACAAATGTGATTTGCATTTGCAGTTCATGAATAAGTGAACACATAACAGTATGCTTTAGTGACAGATGTGTATCACCATTTTTCAAACTGTGATGGTGATGATATGGTAATAATGATGATAATGCTGATGCTAATAATAATAATAGTAATATTTTTCACATTTGTAGTTTGCAAGATATGAGCTAAGTTTTCTACATACAGTAATCATTCTTCTCTGTTGTAGAACATGAAAGCTCATACATTAATAAAACTCATCTCCACATTGTAATTACATTATCATAATGTTATATTCTTTGTTTTATGTTCTCAGGTGAATTGCAAGTATTAAATGTATCTGTTTTATTGTCAATACATATTCCACATACCATTTTTAAGTGTATGTTTTAGTACCATTTTACTGCAATGTATAAGCAAGAATACATATTGCTGAAATACATCATGCAGTGGATTAATTTGATGAGATACTGAGAGAAACTATGTAAATGGCAGATTTACAAGAAATTGAGGTACGTGTATTTTAACAGATGTAGGCTATTGAAATCAGAGCTTTTCCTTTAGCTGAAAGTGATTTGGATGTTCCAGATTCTGGAGTACAGTGTTTTTTCAACTTTTGCAACAGCAACAATGGAAGGAATGTATGTAAGTATAGCATGATTGGAAAATTTTGGTATGCATATTACGTGTGTAAATTTAACAACATGGTAGACAGTGAAGCAGAAATGGGGTGTTGCATATGTGTGAGCTAGATGTTCAAATTGCTCTTAAGCAGGAGTGTGATGGAGACCTTCATGCTGGTTCATTGGAAATTGTACCTGTAGGTTCAACACATTGAAGAAATATCCTGGATGCAAGCCAGAACACCCACATTATGTGACATTTGTGAGTTTTGAAGTTCCCATAGCACTGTTATTGATACCATTCATCTGAGATATGACACTTTATAACTGGGTATCAGTTTCCAGTATTGTGAGGCAACATAGTAGCCTCATCTTCAAGGGGCAAGGCATCATTCTTGATAGACATCTTAACAGTTGAAAATGAAGCCACTACATTGTCATGAAACATCACAAACTGTTCACCCAGTGGCACATCATCATATCTCAGAAGAATGGGTTTCTAAGATGTGACATTTGTTTCTGTGTTAAAAATTATTGTACCCAACCCATAACTCTAACCTGAAGCTTCAGATAGAGGTAGTTAATGTTAGGAGGATTTGTTTGATAATTTCATAAGTTGTTTACCAATTCTGATTATGTTATATGACATTCATTTGGATAACAGGAGAACTATGAATGGTGAATTTTTAAAGATGGGAAAGGTAGCAGTCGTGGACATAGTACAAAGTATTCTTGTGTTTATAGCAGGGCTAAAAATTGTAGGTATTAAGGTGTTTCTTCCAGGAACCTGCACAAGTAACTTCAAAAATTACAACTGTGTACCCATACCATCCATGTTCCTGTGGTAACATTGAAAGAAATTAATGTTAAAAGATGAATCTGTTTTTATACAAGTAAGAATAACAATCTTGCTTGCAGCATGAATCATTGGAACTGTACTGTATAACATAGTCAACAGAATGAGGATATATTCTCAGATAATACCATAGACGTAGTTCCACATAAATAACCATTAGCTTGAAATTTATTAATAGTCACCACTTGTATCAGAATGGATTTACCACATTCTTCTTCCAAATAACCTAAAGTACTAGCTGAATATTTAATAGACAGTGTCTGCTGTACTCTGGATGACTTGTTAATTAATGAATAACTGATAATTCTTGCCCTCTTTGGTAATGTGAGAAATTAGAAGTGTTTTATTTAATGATAAACTCACTTGGTAAAATTATGGAGTGTTAGTGATAGGGGAGAGAAATGTGTATGGAGTATGTCATTTCAGTACTCTGTTTTTATTAGTACTAGAGTTACTTCCTCATCATAAGTTTATGTGTCTACAATGTTACTGGTAACAATTGTAAACAATTAAAATTGTGAAGTTTTGTGGCCTATAATGGCATAATGTTCATACCATATTTTGTGGACATAGTCAACTGGTTCAGAAGTTGAAAGAGAGGATAAACCAGTGTATTGATCTAGTAAGCAAGTTTTAACTGCCTTGCTGGTTATCCTGAGATGTCATGGGTCAATAAATTTAAAAAAAAAAAAGGTATATATTATCCTGAATTAAGTCAGATATTCAAACAGTAAAGTAAAGGAAATTGATTCTGGATGAATTTTAGAACACCAAGCCACCAGGTAAGTGTTAAGTGTTAAAGTAGACTAACGGTATAATATGAAATGCATTTGTTCCAGTTTTGTAGTTTCTAAAATGTAAGTTAGGAGGGTAATACAGTGCACTCTTGATTATCTCTGTCCCATTTGTTTGAGATTGTTTTGTTCAAGCCGATGCCTTAAAAGATTTTTTGAGTCTTCACTGAAAGGGGAAATTTTTATTTCTTTACAGTCTAACTTACTAGTGTACCTTCTCCTTTTTTTCTACTTCTGTACTGTACACAATGAAATTTCAATACAATGTTACATACATAGCACTATTTATACAGTACGCATATCATACTATGTAAGTAATCATTTGTCCTTAATTGTCATAATCTGCTTTTCAGTAATGTAAGGCAAGCTCAATCCCATTCACCTCAGACTACCAGGATTCTGCTGTACTTGTTTTGTATTTTCATATTTTTAATTGGTATTACATAATCAGCTTATTTGATTGTTGCTCATAAGCTTATGCATTAGAAACATATAACATTTGGAAATCTATAAATGCATCAGTTAGTTCTAGATGAGAGGATTTGAGAGCTATTTTTCAGCCTACATACTTAATGCTGAATTAGAAGAGGCACCATTACTTTACAACCACTCTTGCATAGCTGTGCTCTAAAGAAATTGTCTCTCTCGCAGGAGGTGGTGAGTCTTGTGGAAGCTGTAGATGCGTCAAGTCCAACCAAAGATTTGGTACCTGATCTTCAGAACTCTGTTAAAAACCAGCTTTTGTTGCAAGCCTTACCTCCATATGTTCCTCCAGAAGCACCCAATCAACACTACAGTTCTGATCAGTTCTTCTCTTGCAGAGACTGTGGGGACAAGTAAGTGACATGTATCACACGTTTTAAAGTAACGTACATATTGATTATTGATGGTTCATTTGCACCAAAAATCCTTTTAGATCAGTTAATCATATAGACATCAACATTCATAGTTTTACATATAGGGGCTTTATTTTACCTTGACACACATGTCATTCCACACTGAGACCATTTTATGTAAGAGAGACAGTACAGTGATCGCTGCTGTTCCAGTTTGCCATGAGTGAAGATGTATATGTTTTAGTGGATTGTATTGCAGTTAATATTAGGTTGCTACTCACCACATTTAACTAAGTGCTGTAAAGAGTTTCATTTGGTCTGCAGACACATGTCTAACAAACAGATTCATTGGACATCAAAATCCTGCTGGTGACACTGAAAATGCTTTCTTTCTGATATACTCATGGCCAGGATTATTGCCATACAGTTTATTCTTTAAGATGCCTCGGAAGTGAGAAACACGTGGGTTTAGATCTGGTAAATGAAGAGAGCACAAACTTCTGCTTATTATCCTGTTACCAAAAACACTAAACAATGCACAGGATAGTTTGTAGCATGAGCTGTTGAAATGTCTTGCTGAAAATGGGCCCGGTAATCCTAGTTGCACTTGTAGCACATCACACGTAACCGTAGCATCATGTAATGACACTTTGTGGATTAATATGGGAAACCTGTTATTCTAAGAGTTCACTTAGCCACTTGGTTCAAACCAAGCTTCACCCCTAAACAGAACAAGTGTGGGGCCTGTTTCTCCATGATGTACCCCATGAAGGTACCAGTTCACAACATTCAATCTTGCCTCATGGTCTGTGTAATAGAGTGTGTGAACTACAATTCCCCTACACAGATGCAGTTAGCCCATATCTTGCTGCCTAGAATGGAACCTGTTGCTTAAAAACTTTTCACATGTTTGTGAGTTGTTGACATGTACATGACACTTCCTGTAGCAACTATATTCAGTGTATGGATCATGCAGAATGAGCACAGAGAGTAGCGGAGAACTCATACACTCTGCAATAAACAGCATGGGAGCAAGCTGCTCAGTGGGCTTGTTTGCATCAGTGGGTATGCTGGTGGGAAGTGACTAGCAATTGTCACCATGAAAAATAATGATTCTATATAATCTGAGTTACAGGTAAAATGTTTTATTTGTTTCCAAGGGAATTTAAATGAGAATATATCCTGTGTTTCAGCTTGTTTGATTAAAATTAACATAAATTAAATTTAAAAAAAAGAAAGAAAAGTCACATGAGCATATTAATTTTTTCAAATTTCTGGCCTTATCATCAGATATATTCTGTTTGAAATGTGTCACTGTCACTTTAAATTTTCATGGTTGTTAAATTAAATTGCCATATAATAACATTTTTTTTAGCACTAGCTGACAATTTTACTGCTTTACAGTCTTACTGGTGGAGAACTTGTGTGTTGACTAGTGAGAGGAGAGGATGTAAACACAACAAGATATAAGTAACAGTAGTAAAAGTAAACACTTCAAGAATACGTCTGTAAACATAAAACATAAAGGCGTTATTAAAATGTAACTATAATATAAGCAAAATGTGTTTTCTTTAAAACATGGCCAACAGGATATAATTATTCATATATTAAGTTAATTACAGAAGTTGTGATATATTCTTATAATGTAAAACAAACTTGGTTTACATTCCCTTGGCCTAGTGAAAAAGTTAAAGAAATAAACATATTCATCTCCTGCAGAACTTACACACTCCATATGTAACTTCTTGGCCTATTCAACCACAAATTTTAACAAATTTTTAAAAATTTTAACAAATGATTTTAATCCCAAGCTTGTCTCATTTATTTTATCATTGAATTATTTACATATTACCATTTTATTGTAACATTTACTTTGTAATGTGGAATCCCACAAGTATTGAGATTTAAATATTATGAGTTGCATTTGCCTATAAATTTCAAGTCTGTATACACCTGATGAAGGATAAAGTAATCCGAAACATGTGTGGTTCTGGTAAAATATAGTTTTGTTGACTGATCATTTGTTGTTTTAATTTATTGAATTGATGTTTATAAATTTCCGATAATACACATGGTGGTGGTAAATATATTCATGTACACTAGTTTTGGCATAACAGGCAGAGGATATGTTAGTCGGTGAACAGATGCCCTAAATTTAGTGGGACAGCCCCAGACCTGGGTTCATCTTTTGTTCAGATTTTAAATTCGGATCAATATTGACCTTTACTCTGCAGGAAAAGGCATTTAAATCTGGGGGAGCAGGTTACCGATTCAAAGTTGAGGATGTGAACTGTTATTGTTATTACTGTTGAAGATATATATATATATGTTGCTGTATGTTTCGCTGTTGAGTGTCTGACTGCTGAAAAGACTCCTCTGTAAAGGAATATTATTTACTCAAAGAAATTTTAGTTTCTGTTCAACATGTGTTACAGTTTGTGGTGTCTAATGCATAAAGAGTTGATGATTTGTGTGAAGTCAGAAAGATCCAGTATTCAGTTAAAATTACTGAATATAAGGTGGTCTGCAATAAATTACAAAGGAGTTTCAAGAAATAAGGTAACATAAGCCCTGATGATAAGGACTTAAGTGTGACCTTCATATCTAATGGCACATGAGTAGCAGATTCCACACATGAGATCTCCACATAATTGCCGTTAACAGTTAATAAGTAGTCTCAAATGGCACCAAGGCTTGTGTCCCAGTGTAGAAGAAATCGATTTCAATTGTGTGTATGCTTTCTTCATGCAAGCACCTGTTACAATCACTTGCCAGCCAGATGCTTCATAAGGGGTCAAAAGAGATAGGAATCATTGGGCACCAAATTGGAACTGTAGGGTGGGTGGTCTGTAACTTCCCTGCTGTTGCACCATTACCAGTAATGAGAGTGGCTTGCAGCATGGGGCCAGTGATTTCCATCTCTGAGATACCTATAGCAGTGCCTAACTGGCAGGTGATTTGCAATAGACAGTGACATAAGTCAAGCTGTTATTTCCTGGCTACAGACACTTGACGTGAATTTCTTCTATGCCATGATAGCAGCCTTGGTGCAATGGTGGGACAGAGGCTAATGTGAACCATCAATTACCCACGTGCCATGTATACACTGATGTCAGAATAAATTCCTTGGCATTACAGTGTGTTACCTCACTTTTTGAAACTTCCTTATATCACAGTACATTAACTGAACTTAATATATATGTACTTCAGTGTCTTTTTGTACATGTACACTGATAGAAGCCTGTTACATATTTTGGAAATCCACATTACAGTGTTTTATTTTTAAATTCAGTGTACTGAAAGTTTTTTAAATTGATATCAGTATTTTATGGCATTTTGTAGTAATCTATATATACATCATATAATTTAATTGTGTGTTGCTTTGACAGATTCCTTCTGGAGTCCAGCTTATTGCATCACATAGAGCGTCGTAGTGTTTCTATCTTATATGGATGTCGTACGTGTGCACAGACTGTGTTGTTCTATAATCGTTGTGCTCTGTTGGCTCACTTACGTGGACACCAAGTTGAGCCAAGTGATGATGTTGCAAGTGAAAACATTCATATCGCACAAGAGAAGATGACTGTTGGACCATTTTCAGTTATGAATGATGATGATGATGTACAACTGGAACCTGATGTTGTATCTCTGTCACCCCTTCCAAAAAATAAGATACAGCTCGGTCCATTTACCCCAGTGCTCATGGATGGCTGTGGACGTCTTATTCATGAAGAAAACAGTCAGAAACAGAAGTCACAGGAAGGGGTTCCGAATCTAAATAATGAGGTCAGTAATTAAAATTTACAGAATTGTGTGCAGTGGACATCAGGGTAACGTAATGTGCAAAGAGACTCAAACACTAGATGGAAGAGTGTGGTTGACTGTATGCTACACTCTCTTCTGTCTGCTACATGTAAAATTGGAGGCTGGCCAGGCCTATAGCTATGCTGAGCTCATGCACTAGGTCTGTGTATGCTGTGTTAGAAATAACCTTACCACTGCCTGTGATGCCTTGTGCATATTTTCTTTCTCCCCTTGTGACCTTGAGCTGAACTCACCACATTACTTAGAGGCGGTCTGTGTTTGCAGCAGTACTGAATGTCGCCATTGCATTCAGGGCCACTGCAGAATAATGTCTTTAGAAAGTAGTATTTATTGGTACATTTTTTTGTACACATAGTAGTAAACAAATGGGTTATGAGTCAAATGTTGAGAGACTGAATACTGTAATATCTAGGGACTTATCTACGTAGGTAATTCTGAATTCATAAAATGAAGGACTATAATATTTTGCTCAACATATGAAATACCAGTTCTTCATTGGGTATCACTTAGAATCTGTCATGTTTCTGGTAAAGAAAGGTACAGTTGTCCTTATACATGCCACATGGGGAATGGAGATTTAGCTTCACTAATTCTTAAACTCAGCACTAGATGGAGGTGAGCGATCAGCCTCATGCCCCAGCGGCTTCATTCCCACCATCCCCATTACCCATTGAACAGGAAACTGGGTGGGACCTAGAACCAGTCTGCACAGTTTGGAGAAAGGTGCAGTCTCTTGCTCCTGCCAGGATTTGAATCTCAGATTGTCCAGCCGGTAGCCTAGTTGCTAAACTGACTATTCTGCCATGGTTCTAACATGGTTATGTGTAATAGTAAAGAGAATGAAGGCTGGACACTACTGTATAAATATAGTAAGATTTTTGTGTTTGTGTCTGTAACAGGGACAGTTTTCTACAGACGGGATCCTTAGATTATTTCCATGATGAGTGCGAATGTACAATTATTTGTGAGCACAAGGACTGAATGTGGTCTGCACACACACACACACACACACACACACACACACAGAAGAGTCTCATTTTTCATGATTAATTGGAGCTGATAAGTCCGTCCAGAACATCGGAATTTATTTTCAATGTAAAACACCTATTTGGTTACAAGTACTTATGAAGTAC
>Ga0209628_10003373_pt1 | contig 11172 bp, 4 predicted proteins | sample TergutCu122P4_FD_187285 | JGI IMG/M metagenome (GOLD analysis project Ga0209628, IMG submission 187285) | Cubitermes ugandensis P4 segment gut microbial communities from Kakamega Forest, Kenya - Cu122 P4 (SPAdes) (version 2) | ecosystem: Host-associated > Arthropoda: Insects > Digestive system >...
ATTATCTCCGTAAGCGTTCAACTTTGGATATAGGTGTTTTGGGTTATATCGGTATAGTTTAACATAAGGAACACCCTCCCGAAGTTTGGTCCGTTCCTCCTGTGACACCCTGTATAGTAAAAGCTAAATTGTCCTTTGTGCATGCTATGAAGGTATACAGAGGGAATGGAGGCAACTCCACTCATTCTTAACCTCAGCACTACATGGATGTAAGTGGACAGCCTCATGCCCTGGCCACCCTACTTCCAGGGACACAGCCGCCAGTACCCATTGAGCAGGAGGTTAGGTGGGACCCAGATCCAATTTGGACATTTTGGAGAAGAGCAAATCTTCTGATCTGCTGGGATTCATACCCTAGATCATCCAGCCTGCAGCCTAATGCTATACTGACTATGCTATCCTGGATCATTTTAACATGTAGTAAGGAACTACAGTAGATCAAAGATCAGGGAAGCGGCAGTCAAAAACACAACTATATTTGTAGGTACAATAATCTACCAACTACATGTTTCGGCCTTGATAGGCCATCTTCAGGTTGGGATACAACGTCAGAGGAAAATATCTATCATAAGTATAGGTATGGGGGGACTGCCGCTTCCCCGATCTTTGATCTACTGTAGTTTTGATATACACAATGGGGATGACACACCTTGAGATGTAGTAAGGAAAGTAAACTAGAAATTATACTGAACTACCAAAGAAAACATTTATACATTGGCAGGGGGCATAAATGTGAATGTTCAAAGAAGATTTCTTCAATAAACAGGATATTTGGTAAATAACAGTGCAAGCAAATTTCCTAGTACTGTTAGCCAATGTGTTTCCCCATTTCCACTACACCCACTAAACTTTAAACTAAATGATGGAGTCTCATGAAACTTTGTGTAGGTTTATCAACCACTACCAGGCACTCCAGATTTGCACTTTAAATTTTCTACAAAATTTTGGTGCCAAGTAGTTACATTTCTAGTTAAAAGTTAAGCTTCTGAAATACAAAGCCTTTTTTGGTTGTTTCTTCCCTACTGATTATTGTAATTTATTTCAGGATGATAATTCAGATGGAATTGGTGATCTCCGTGGTCTTGGTAAACAGGCATTTTATTTTACATCCTTGGGAGTTCAAGTTGTGAGACTGAACTCTATATTTGAAGCGGAGCATTATCCTGAAGGCTACATTCAAGTCCAGAATTTGACAGCTATTTCATCCTTTCTTGGAAACATGAAAGACTTCAGTTTTGCTGTTAACATGTTACACAAAAGGAATATTTCTGTTGTACTTGATCTTCCTTTGAGTCCATTCATAAAGCAGTTGTCTGTAAGTGAGAAGGTAATGCTAACAGAAACAGATATTACTGCTGAGAAGAACACATGGCTTTTTTCTATGGACTCAACCAGTGAAAATGAAACAGAGAGAAAGTCAAATACAGAAGCACCAAATGGAATAAAGCAAATAGAAGCACACAGTGATAATATGGTAAGTGCTGCAATAAGCTACTGGTTAAAGAATGGAGTAGATGGAATCTATTTAAAAGGTTTGGAGTATTTAGTAGATGAGCCTGACTTTGCATCATTAATACAGGAATGGAGAAGGGTTACTAAAAGTTTTAACAAGGGTATAGACAAAGAGAAGATTGTCATGTGTAGCATGGATGTTCTAAATGCTCTAGATCTTGAGGATAACTCCAGTAAAGTTGATGCTGTTCTGAACAGTATGGATCTCATTGATGTTAGCCTGGATATTGTGACTAATGGAACTGAAGGCTTGAAGACTCAGGTGAATAAAGTGGTTAAAGGAGTATTGTTTAAGAAGCCAGGCTATCCATGGATTCACTGGAATATTGGTAACATTGACACCAGGAGACTGGCATCACAGTTACCCATAGGAAATGCTACACTTGCTGCGGTCTTGTTTGAAATGATGCTTCCTGGCACACCATCAATCTTCTATGGAGATGAAATTGGTCTTCAAGAGATAAAGGATCCAGAAGGAGAGGTAAACTATTTATGTTCTTTTCTCCTAACTACTATTTAATTACAGAATGATCCACTCATGTGACATATATTAAACACTAGCAACACAGTTGTTATAGTGTCATCTAGGAATGTTTATCATAAGCCTGACTATGGCTGTACACTGTAATTAGTTATTTTTAAGGCTATTCCATATTATTAAGTTCTATATGTAGGTATAGCGCTTGCAGTGTCCTAAGTGTTCAGCTGTATATGTGGGACAAACCAGTATACCATTCATCACCAGGTTTAAAGAACATCATAATGCTCTCAGAACAAATTCATGGCATTCAAAATATGCAGACCACCTGTTAGAAAAAACCACACCTTTGGACCAATACAAAATACAATGATCATAGTATCAAAAATCCAAAAAGGAAGACACCTAGACACAGTGGAAAAGTTCCATATATATATATATATATATATATATATATAAAGCTACAGAACTTGGTATATAGTTGAACTACCAACACACAATAGTTCTGAATCCAATTTTGAAACAATCACTGACCTACAGACCTGCACAGAGGCTAGCCCCATGATGTTCACCAAGACCACAGCAGCTAAGTGTCAGTACTGAAGCAGCCATTGTGGCAGGCATACCTGTGAAAATGTACAAAAAGGGTAAGGAGCTGCCTCATACAAGTATTGCCTCTAGTTATTTATATGCAGACTGGTTGACTGAGATTGCAGAGATCATCATTATATTTCTGCACCACATTTGCTGTACAGATGGCAAACATGGCATCCTTCCTATCCATGTAACATAGCACCACACTGAAAACCACTGTTAAACACATGGTGCCACATTCCACATTCACTTTATTAAACATGGCCTGTATTTGGTAATTGTATAATATAAGTTCAAATGTTTAACAAAGAGTTCAGGTCTGAGAACCAGTATTTGGTTTCATGAATCCTATTATACAAGCTATATAGAGACTGGACAGAGAGGGGAGTGTGGTGACAATATGTATTACATTATACAAAAACATGTACATAACTTATCACTTAAGGATGATGTATTATACAACATGACGGTTTGACTGTAGTTTAGATATAAGACAGTATTAGATATGTAAATCACCTGACCATTTATTGATAATATACTGTGTAGAAGTGTAAAGAATTGATTCATGCAAGCATTACACCTAGATATGGAACAGGCTTGAAAGTAACTATAATAGCAACATGTACAACCAGAGCACGGTTTATAATAAATATTATTGGATGACACTTGCAAGAGCGGGGTTATTGGTTAATATATCCGTGTGTATATACTGATATATTGAACACAGTTGTATGCACCATACATATATTAAGGCCATGATCATCAGTTTCAATTCTGCATTCTTAAGCTGGTTCTTTCAATATATACTCCTGTTACTTTCAGAGAAAAGACATAAGCCACATACATCACTTGCCTCCAATACACTGGTCAGCCCAGTATCCAGGCCTTGGTTTCACTCAGCCAAACTCACTGCCATGGCTTCCTTCCTCCAGTGCTTGGTCAAATGTGGCAGTTGGGCATCAATCAATAATACAGTCAATTTCCAAACTTCGAGAAGAGGCACCATCCATTTATATGGATGGAATATATAAGGAAAATGAAAAATTACCAAATTATGAAATCAGGTATGCACAACACTTATAGATTTGGCACATTGCAAATGCTAGATGCCAGTTAGAATATAATGTACTACACAATTCAGGCTACACCATGTATAACCATGTGTCCATGGCACATGGTTATACACAGTAACACCCGCTCCTAATAAAACTCAAGTTACCTAATGTTGGGTCCGTATGCAGTTCACATGGCATTTATTAAAGGATTAACTGATCTTACTTTGTGCTTCCATGAACATTGTATATACCAGAATATCAAATTGTGAATTTGATATTCAGAGGACCGTGCATCGTGATATGCTAGTTACGTTGACTGTCTGCTAGCAGACAGTCGACATAACTAGCATGACAAATACCTATTGCTGTGTATACAGTGTTGAGACTCCTGATGATGGACAGTAGATCTGTCTGAAACATGTAGAGTTCTTTATCAAAATAAACTTGAGAAATAATGCATCTCGTTGGCTTTTGTTATAAGAATAAGAATCAAAATGTGACTAAATCTACAGTGTGCCTCTAATATGCATTTTGGAGTTCGAGGAGGATGAGAAACACAGTCAGTCAAGTATACACAAAAATACTGTTCACTTAAATGTCTGGAATTACAAAATTAAAAAAAAAAAAAAACTCAAATTTTATAAAGTAATGGCTGTTGCTTTGCTGTTACATGGGAGGTAGAATTTAGCACCTAACAGAGGAGATAAAGGTGAACCACAACAGCTGAAATGAAATTTCTAAGAAGATTTACTGGTCATACCATATGAGATGAAATGAGCCATAAAACTATTTGAAATGAGATACAAATATTTGACATATGGAATGGGATCAGAGACAAGAAAAACAGTTGGCATAAACAGCTTGCAAGAAAGAGCATGTGCTGAATAGTTTGACAAGCTCTGGTGTATATGTTGAATGGATGTAAATGTTGGCTGCCCACAAAAACAGGAGGACAAATTAGTAGCATTCTTATGTGACCAGAACGGGCCTTAGGAACTACCCTGACCTATGATGATGATGATTCATCATCTGCATATTCAGTATCATCATTCTGCGATTCAGTTTATTGCATTAGGCAGGCTTATGGGTCCAATATTATGGTAGACACTGACAACTGTCATATTTAAATTTACCTTGCATCTTTTAAAATAGAGAAAAGTTTCATAATAAATATGTCTTTGTGTAGGAAAGTCCATATTTTTATTTAGAACTCACCCACCTGGTCTAATGAAAACTAGTTTGAAGTCATCACATAAAGGTTGTTTATCATTTCAACTTTATGGCTGTAACATTATTTATGTTTGGTTTTTACATGTGTCTAAGCCAGTTTTATAGGAACAGCAGCACCTATCAGCATACTTACTCCATAACTGTAGCTGTTTTTGGTACTTTTTAAGATTTTGGTAATGTTGAACTGTATCTCTTTATAATTTCCAGGACTGTAGACGGTGACATCATGATTGTTGAACGATACTATCCTCGTCGTCATTCATATGTGAGCGTGTGTAACTTTGGAAACCAAACACAAACAAAGGATCTGTCCTTTGCTTATTATGGAGGAGAAGTTATAGCTGACCTGCGAGGGAGAGTCGGAAGCTACTTGACCTTTCATGCTCTAACACTATTTGCTGGAGAGTCCATACTTATAAAACTAGACAAGTAGTATAAGTGCTTTTACCCCCCTAAAAGTATGTTTGCCAGTACTCTAATGAAAGAAATAAACATGACAGCCAAAGTGTACAGGCAGATGTGCATCTTTTGACAAGTTTTCCAGCATGTAGTTATAGCTTGCCACTATGTATACTAGCTAATACCACCTGAAAAAAAAAAGCAGTGAGTAGGATTATCTTTGCTTGTTTTTACTGTTCATATTCGAGAATGTTTCATGTAATCAATAAATATACATATTTTCAAGCACACCCTCTTTTGTTGTTTGTTGTGTACTGTATACCATAATTACAGTAAATCAATTTAGTTATTTGTGTCCTCATTTCAGTTCTGTCCCTCAGTTTTTCTTTCAATTTAACCAAATAAACAGCATCTTACAGCAAATTCTGATTGCCTTGAAGAACCAATTTAGTTTATATAAATATACAGTTCCACAAATAAAAGGTTTGAATTATATGTTGTATTCATATGAAACAAAAATCTATAGGGTACACAGTGCAGTACAAGGAATGTTGGAAGGCATAGTTGGCGGTCAGTACACTAAGAAATCGAAATTGCACTCATGCAGAAATCAGGTGGAGACAGAACTTGGAATATACCTGATATCATTCGGGCATGAATTTTTTGTCTTTTGTTTGCCACCCAAAAACATACAGATTAAATTATACAGATCTATAACTTTGCCCGCTGTTTTATGTGCAGGTGAAACTTGGTCTTTCACACTACAGGAAAAACAGATGTTGAAGGTATTCGAGAGTAGGGTAATAAGGACAACATTAGTGAAATGCTGGCAATTGCAAAATCAGAAGCATCACCAAGTATTGTTAAAGGTAACGGTAAAGGTAAAGTTCACCCTAGAACTGGCCACGAAGGTCCAGAGGGGGAGTAGAGGTATAGCTCTACTCTTTCTTTAACCTTGGCACTAGATGGGGTGGGTGGTCAATGCCACGCCCTGGCCGCTTTACTCCGGGAAAGAGACCCGGTACCCATTGTCTAGGAGGCTGGGTGGGCCCCAGGGCCAGTCTGGATGGGTGCGGAAAATCTCGTCCCCACCGGGATTCGATCCCCGGACCGTCCAGCCCATAGCGAGTTACTATACCGACAATACTATCCCGGCCCACCCAAGGATTGTCAGGATCATCATATCAACAGAATGAGAGAGCCAAGGTATGTGGTATGTATGGGGGCGACGCAAGGTGCATACAGAGTTTAGGTAGGAAAACATCTAGTAATAGGCTAATTGGAAGACCTAGACATAAATAGGAGGAGAATATTAAAATGGGTCTTAAAGAAACAGGATGGGACGGCATGGACTGGATTGAATTGGCTCAAGATAGGGGCAAGTGGCAGTCTCTTGTGACTGAGGTAATGAACCTTTGGGGTGCACAATATACGGGCACATTCCTGTCTAGGTGAGGAATTATTAAAGTCTCAAAACTGACTCTGCTCCATGAACTGTGTTCCTTAGTTAGGTGGAGATTTAAATACAGCTTCATGTAATATTTTGTTAGGATTATCAAATAACAAGACAATCAGTGACAAGAGAAAATTTCAAACCGCCTTGGAGGCCATGCATAGATCAGAGAATAATAGCAGAAAGGTTAGGTAAATAAGGTGTGAGGGTTTGGAATGTATTCAACGAGCTCCCTTAAATTCCAGTGACAAGCTTTCATGAACACAGTAATAAACATTTGTGCCCAGAAAAACAGGACTTTTTGACCCACTGAGTAAATGTACACTCTGTCCAACAAAAATCCATCGGTCTGAAATTTTCTATGTCCCAAACCGGAAGTGACGTGCGGTACAGATGCCATCATAATTCGAGTCGTTTTACTTTCCCCATATTTGCACATTCGTGGTGTTTCTCTGTCTTCCATTCATTACAATCAATCACACCGCGTATATATTAACTGAAGACAACGATACATTTGCTTCATTTGAAATTAAAATATTAATTAAACTTCAGTAACTTTCCCAGGTGTGAGGTTATATATACAATTTGTATTTTGTGAATGTATTAATGTAATATGTGGGTCCTGTATGTATTGTGTCAACACAAAATATCTGCACAAATTACCTAACTGTTGCCATTACTGTAAAACTGTTATTTCTCACAAATGGTTTTCAGACCATGCATTATGCTTTAATGAACACCCATTAAAGGAGAAGATTATTTGTTCAAAATATCTTTAATAAGTAGATTATGTTGAACATGGTAATCTATGTACAGTGAAATGATAGGTATTTTACACATGCAACTTTTTCCATTTAGACCCATTTAGACATATTACAAAAAAATATTAAAAATATGATTACATAACTAAAGGACACTGCACATGCACTTGTGAACACAAAGCATCAGTAACAAATCTGTGCATCAAAGGAAAGAAAAGGGGTTCATATTTTGTCTTAAATATTGTACCAGTATCACAGTAGCTCTTTAGTTCTAACTGCTTACAAATATGGTATATCAATTAGCTGATGTAAATATAACATCTAAATTGTTTGTGGTGACTGTTTGCAAATTAAGTCTTTTCAGGAAATCAGTTGTGTGTAGACTCAGTTTATATCCACCATTTTGGAGACTCTCTGCCCCATCATTGGGAGTTTGACAAGATAAGTGTCATGGTCATACACTGTATTTGTATCCACAGTATGCTCTTGGGAGTTATGTCCTGCCCAAGCATGGACCACTGTGGTAATTTTGCATGGAGCCACACCTGGGTCCAAAAGCAGATTCTTCATACAAACGCAATGTGAGGCTGCATCACTCATTATGCTAATCCCATATAATGGAAAAAGAGACAGTCTCTGGAAATGTGGATGCAAACTCTATCTTCAAACAGCTCATCACCCAAAAAGGCTTCACAGATGCTGAAAAATTTTAATATGATTCCTTTTGATTGTTTCATATGGTTATTTTTACATGACTGACATAAACAGAAGAAATTTACCTCTTATTAGTAAGTGAACAAAACAGACACTTCATGTAGGAAGGTATACAACCAACAATCCCTTCTTAATGCCTCTTAAAACAGAAACAGATCCGACACACAGTATTGTCATACAAAACGTAAGTATGTACTAACATCTAGCTTATTTCACATTAATGTCTATATGGATAAAACCGAGTATCAGCAAAATTATGATTAAAAATATAAACTTGAGCAATTGATTTTTCTTACAATGACATGGGAAAAAATAACATAAAACATCGAAAACAAGATTTACATACATATTTAACATCTATATTATAAGACTTAATCTAAATCAAGATTATGGGAAACAGAAAATGGCACCCTGAGAATCAGAAGCTTGCAATGCTTCAGGTTTGACAGATGATGTTAATTCAGAAAAAAGTTGAGGCATTTTACAACTAAGGGTCATTAATGTACAAATAGTGTGTCTCAACATCGGCTTTTCCATTAAATAACAATGGCCTGTCAAATTGGCACATAAGGGTTTAAAGCAGTTCACTGCATGCTACCTACAAATAAGAACCTTGGATTCCATCTTTGATTTAGTTATTATAAATGGTGTAAGCATGCTGACACAGTTCAGTATTGGAGATGGAACTACTGCATACTGATGTGCTATCCAATTCAGCAGCAGAGATGACAGACAGAAAAAATCAGAGCTGCAAAATTCATTCTTATGGCTTTGATATTTCTATATACAAAATCTGTATAATATAATTAACTTCCATTCATATATATATATAAATATATATGCAGCATATCAAAGGAATTTCAACCCACACTCTCCTACAGTTATTTAATTGATATAGAAATCTCTCTAAGAAACAAAATCACTTTTCAAAATGGGAACCTTCACAACTTTTGTTCTTACAAAAATCTGCTGTATGTTTGTGTCTTATGGACAAAAGTACTTTTCTGGGTCAGTGTTCAGCCAAGGAAGCTAGTGTAACTTTAACAAATGACACATGACTTTTATTTTGATAATCTGTTTAATAGCTTGTACCTGCCTGACAGCCAATCAGGTTTCAAGATCATTTACACTTGACGGCTTAAGGTCTGATACTGTCATCATTATGTACTTTATACCAACATATCATGAAATTGTAAGAAGACAGAGACTTCTACCATGGCTTACACTGTATGTCCGTCGGCATCTTAACTTTGCTTGTGGTCATCAGAATCCCGCCTAGACTCTCTAAAAAAGCACACTGTCTCCTCATAGGCAGGGTTTTCAGTAACAATGTGTTAAAATTAACAGGACTCTAGCTAAAGAATAATCATAATTTATACCACGTTCCTGCAATGTATATATTTACAAAATCTATTACATTGCCAGCACTCCTTTATTTAGAGCAGCCAATCTCCCAGAGTAGAATAATTTGGATCACTTAACGAAAATAAGGGCAAAATGGCAACTCTAATCCTGTGAATTTTGACAGTGTAATATTACACAGGCACTGTCAAAGTTACCTTCAGAAATAAATGACAGTTTACACACTGCAGAAATTCAGTCAGTGTATTCCATTGGAACATTACATCATAAGCCTGTTTGTATTCCATGAGATTCTTAAAATCAATAGTACAGTATGGAGTTGCAAGCATCATTCAGAAGTGAATGCCCAACTATTTTTAAAGATTATCAGCTAAGAAACATTTTCTTTGGGTCAGTAATATTTAGTCTTCCCCAATAAGATCAAAAGTTCTGAGATATTCCAAACAATTACAAATTTCTGAGTAACTCCAGTATAGTTGAGCCTAAAATAGCAGGACAACTGGACTTCAAATTATCACTTTAAGACTGACTTCACTGACTTTTGATAGGAAACAAATCTGGCAAAATCTCTCATACAGTGCTCTAACAGTCTACATTTCATAAAATATCCTTCTGCTTTAAAAATATACACTGTAACACACACTTGAATAAATGGCAGCTGGATTTATCGGTGGGTTGCTGTGCCTAACATGCCTACAGCAAGGAACACAATGATTGTATATGAAGTAATGTCCAGAAATTTGATTAATATGTCTCGAATAACACAAAGTTCATGAACAGATTACAAAATTGAATTCCTACAGTCCAATAAGTCAGATGTTTCCAGAATACTGTTAACTAAATGCAAAGCCACAAAACAACTGAGGAAAATCATAATTGAGGAACATTAAAAGTGGGTTCTGTTGTACATGTGTTTACATTGCCTACATTTCCTAGGTGAAGATGGTATTATTTCATGTGTTCTGTAAACTATTGGAATGTGTGTATTTATCTTTTGGGACATTAAAAATGTCACAAGTACAATTGTATCAATTGAAATTTCATGTGAAAAAAATGCAATACTGTATGTAAATTCTGCATAGTACTGTAGTACAACTAACCAACTAACACATTCTCACACTGCGTGGTAGTTAAATCTTCTTTGTACTGATTGAAAAAATTTTTACTGAATATATCACTCTCCAAACTGTTAGGACTATGCAAGTGGCCTGGTTAATAAAACATTGCAATTCAACTTCACACTCTTACATTTGATTCTAATTTGGTCCTTACATGGTAATTTGAAGATAATGGGACATATCTTCCTTGTGTTTTCCTATTTCTATTGCCTTTAATGCTTGTATTTTTAATCTGATATCAATATTTTTAATATTGTTAACAGTTACTTCTCAGAGGTGTTAAACAACCATCATATCAGAACCCTTTTATTACCAACTGATGCACATAATGTTAAAAAACACAGAGTTATTAAAACATTCTAAAATAAATAAAAACGCTCCAACATGTTTCGGTTTACACAGAAACCATCTTCAGGGAGCTAAAGTCAGTGCTTGGCTAAAAATTACACATTTGGTTAACAGTATCTGCGTAAAAGATGTGCAGGGCGTTGTCAGT
>Ga0209628_10003374_pt1 | contig 11172 bp, 14 predicted proteins | sample TergutCu122P4_FD_187285 | JGI IMG/M metagenome (GOLD analysis project Ga0209628, IMG submission 187285) | Cubitermes ugandensis P4 segment gut microbial communities from Kakamega Forest, Kenya - Cu122 P4 (SPAdes) (version 2) | ecosystem: Host-associated > Arthropoda: Insects > Digestive system...
GTTAAAGGGGAAGGGGATCAGAAAAAGAAGAAAACAAAAAAATATTGAAGAGTGTTATACGCCTGCCTGCAAAGAAGCTTCGTACTTTTCCATCGTGAACGAAAAAGAGATATTTGACTTATTATTAACGTATTAATTTTTTTAAACAAAATGGACGAATTAAAAAATTGGGGTTTGGAGGAAATGAACCCGACAGACGAAAACGGGGTAAACGGAGGCGTGCTGTATCCGTGGGACGAGTCGTCGTTGATTGTATGTTGCTACAACATTCCGCCGATAGAGATCCTGTATTAATTTCGGAGGAAATAAAAATTCTTCTGAAAAGACGAGAAAAAAAACTTGCAAGTTTTCAGAGGTCTCCGAACGGCCTTAACAGTCCGGAAGCGGAAAGCCGAAAAGCTTTGACAGAGTAGGCAAAAACAAACAAATTATTATTAACGTATTAAAATTTTTAAAAGTATGAACAAATTAGATGTAAACGCTTTAGGCGTTGTGGAACTCGATCAGGCAGCAATGCTTGAGGTGGATGGTGGGAACATGTTTCTTGTAGCATTTTTAATTGGTTTTGCCATTGGTTATATTGAAGAAAAAAGTTGTGGGCAATTAATTATTTAAGTTTATGAACAGATTTGATTTGAACGCCTTAGGCGTAAGTGAGATGAGTCAAGCAGAAATGCTTGAAGTGGATGGAGGTTTTGATCCTGTTGATATCGGCCTTCTTTTATGTGCTATATTTTCAATAGGTTATATGATGGGCGCTGACAGAGCTGCTATGGACAGGTAGATGTGAAACTAAAAATTATTATTAACATTTAAACAATTAGAATTATGGATATTAAATTAAATGGTATACAAGAGTTACCAATGGACTTATTAATTGACATTTATGGTGGATCAATGTCGATGGAAAGTTTTCTTATAGGTTGTGGACTTACGATATTGTGTCCTGTGGCTGGAGTTGGCTACTGGGTTGGATATGCATGCAATTCATAAGAGATATGATACTGATAGCAATTGGAGCAAGCTTAGCTATTATAGCACGTACTTGCAAGAACAAAAAAGTAAGATTAGTTTTGTTAATATGTTCACTAATCATTATTCTTTCAAGTATTTTCGTGCCTAGACAATTAATGGATGGCTTTCTATTATTCAAATGATTTTTAATAAGTTGCTCGCCTATAGCGTGAGCAACTTATTTTGCACTTCGTACATGAATAATAACGATTGAGAAGTAACTTTAAACCAGTCGGCTGCCCGAATTCGGGCAGCCGGCTGGTTTAATGCTTCAACAAACCAGCTTCAAGCCCACACCTCGAACAGTAACAATTTGAACATCAGGATCATCTTGCAGATATTTGCGCAGCTTGGCAGCTACTACATCCAAATTGCGGGAGGCACAATAATCGTTAACGCCCCAAAATTCATTCAAAATATCATCCCGATCTACCACATCGCCTTTGCGTTCGCTCAGGAATTGCAGAATTTGGGCTTCGCGAACAGTGAGCGGCTTTGTGATACCGTGAATGACCAATTGATGTTTTTTCGCATCAAAAAGAAAATGTCCAATTTTATAGGCTGCCGAAAATGCGCTGTTTTTCAATTCAACAAACCGGTTTACTCGCCGCATTACGGCTTGAATCCGCAAATGCAATTCGCCTACAACAACCGGTTTTGCCAAAAAATCGTCGATTCCCAGTTCGTAACCTCTTATTTTATCTTCATTCGACGATAAACCGGTGGCGAAAAATATCGGAACGTAGGAGTCTTCTTTTCTGATTTTTTCCGCCATTTCATAACCGTTCATTTCAGGCATATCAACGTCCGAAACAATGATGTCAGGTTCAAATGTTTTATACATTCTGTAGCCTTCCTTTCCGTTTGCGGCTATTTGAATATTGTAACTTCCCATAAACGTTAAGATGGTTTTCTCGCTTTCGGCAAGTTCTACATTGTCTTCTACAAGAAGAAGTTTAATTTTTTCCATGCAATTTATTTTGTGTTGTTAAAAGTATAAACTATTATAATTCTTCTTCCTGAAATGTTTCGGGAAGTATGATGATGAAGGTGCTGCCTTCGTTTTCGATGCTGAAAACGCGAACATCGCCTCCGTGCGCGACGGCGACTGCTTTCACAAAACTCAGCCCCAGTCCGAAACCGGTAGCGCCGTCTTTTCGACCGACTGCTGCTCCACGCTCAAATTTATTGAATACAGTATGTAAATTTTGTGGCGAAATACCGAATCCGTCGTCTTTAACACTGATAACTAACTGATTGTTTAACGTTTCACATCCGATGGTTATATGTACCGGATTGCCGGAATATTTAATTGCGTTGTCTATCAAGTTTATAATGGCTCTTTTCAGTTGGATGCCATCGGCATAAAATAAGTTTTCTTTCAAATGACAAGATGTTATTATATGGAGTTCTTTGCTGTTTTCAACGGAACAGGCGTCTTTGATTTCGGCAATAAATCGGGGAATATCTATTTCTATCTTTTTGAGCACGAACGTTTTGGTTTCCATTTTAGCCATGGATAGAGTTTTATCAATGAATTCCAATATGTTATCAATATTTTTGTCTGCTATACGGGCATATTTTTCTTTCTCACTTTGATTGATTTGTCCTGTTTCAAGAATAAAAACAGAGTTCTTGATAATACCCAGCGGTGATTTCATATCATGCACCAGCGTTTGGATAAAATCATTCTTTAATTGATTGATTCTTCGTTGATTAATTGAATCTTTGGTGAGTAGAAAAATCAATATGCCTATCGCGATGAAGCCGATGAGTGTGCCTGTCAACAACACAATCATCTTCTTGATGATAGCCGGAAGGCCGATATCCGCAATCACCTGCACGCGCTGACCATTCACAATCAGCATCGAATTGCTCCGAAAAACGTTTGTCGCTTGTAATAACATCGAATCGCCACGCTGGGCTATAATAACCTGATTGGAATCTCGATAGATTAGACTGTAATTGATGTCTATTTCTGCTTTGCGAAGTTCATCGTGAAAGAGACAGTCGAGGGTGTCGAGATTGAAATAACACCCTTTCCAAAAAGTAACTTGTTGGTGAATTCCTGCTTCTGCTACTTCTGCTGTATTTCCGTATGCATTGATAACTACAGCCTCTTTATTTACACTTTGCTTCAATCTGATAGCGACGTCTTTGTCTATTGAGTTCTTTAGAAGCTGCTGAACCTTTTCACATAAATCTGTTTTTTTTGCTTGGTACAGGTTATAAGTCAAAATACTTTGTAAGGCGTAAAACCCCGCAATTGCGATAATGAACATTGTCCAAATTGCTTTGTTACTTATTTTCATATTTATATTTTAAATGATAGATAATTATCCTGATATTTTTTTTGATGAAAACAAGTGCAATATTATGAATATAAATTGAAGTTGCCAAATTTTTACTGATAAAAATTGAAAAATACGATGATGCTCCCCGTTTGTCATACCAAAAACAGCCGGTCTTTAAGTCGTGCTTTGCCGGTTTTACAATGCAAATTGATAACATATTTTCTTATCAATAAAATCCGGGAATGTTAATTAGGTTAATTTTGAAGGTCGAAGATTTAACCTAAAAACAACATTATTCTAACCTGACCTTTTGCGGCATGACTGTACTTTTGCATCGTCAATGAGACAAATTAAATATAAATAAAATTTTTAAAACAAATGAAATGAAAAAGTTTAAAGAAAAAAGAAACGGCGGGTTGAATGAGAAAAACATTCAAGGTGTGAAAGAATTATCTCTTCAAGAAATGAGAGAAATTAATGGAGGAAAACAAATTCCTATTTTTGATCACGATGGAAATATCATGTATTATATTGATATAGAATAAAAAAATAAATTACCTTTATTATAAATTATTAAAACAAATTAAAATTATGTACCTGTTTGAAAGTATTCAAAGAATCAGTCGTATTCACGACCTGATCAAAAGAGAGGCTACCGGCACGCCCGAACAATTTGCCGACCGTTTGAACATCAGCAAACGGACTTTGTATGTCATACTCGAAGAAATACGCAGTTTCGGCGCCGTAATCCGATACGACCGCTTTCGGCTGACGTATTTTTATGCTAACGGCTTTGAAGTCGTCCTGTCGATAAGACCAACGCTCACTGATACAAACTATTTGCAGGCATGAACAGCGTCATACAAAGAAAAGTAGCGACAACCGACCGGAACAAGTATTTGCTTCATACGGGAGATTTTATGGAAATAGAGACCGGCGACGGTAAATATCTGTTCCTGTCGGAGACGCTTCAGTTTTTCAAAGTTGCCAATCCTTCGGTCGGCGAATATCTCCGCCTCTGTCGTGCAGCAGATACGGAAAATACTTCGCTCACGCCGGACGAAATCAAAAATATCGGCGGCGCCCTGTCTCGAAAGCCGATTGTTGCAGAAGTAGCTGAACCCCAAACACCCTATAATTTTCTGATTTTGAACTTGACAAACAGTTGCAATCTGGCATGTAAATACTGTTTTGCAGAAACAGCCGCACATGGCAAAACCATGTCGTTAGATGTTGCCAAACAAGCTGTTATCAATATGCTGAATCACGCGGATGCCTCAAACGGGTATTCGATTTATTTCTTCGGAGGCGAACCCCTGATGAAAAAGGAACTGGTGCGGCAAATCACAGCATTCGCTTATGATGAAATCGTGGTGAAACTCGGAAAAAAGGTAAATTTTTTGCTCAACACCAACGGAACGCTGATAACTCGAGAGATTGCCGAATTTTTTCATCATTATCATTTTAAGGTAACAATCAGCCTCGACGGACACAAGGCGTATCACAATTCCAATCGAGTCTATCACAGCGGTAAAGGCAGTTTCGACCAGGTGATGCAGGGATTGGAAACGCTGAAATCGCAGGGCGTAAACACCGATTGCCGCGCCACTCTCAGCCCCGAAACGGGAGATCTGGTATCCCTGTTCCGTTTTTTTGAATCTCTGCAAGTGCCATATACCTGCTCGTTCACCTTACCTTCAAAATATAAATCGAACCGCGAGGTAACGCTTTTTGACACGGATAAACTGGCTTCGGTGGAGAATGAATTGAAAAAAGTGATGGATTTTTTTTATCAAAAATTATTGATCGGGGAACCGTTCTATTATACGGGATTGAATCACGGGTTACTGACATTGAAACATAAAAAAATCAGAACACATTCGTGCGAAGCAGGTCGAGGCAGTATGACGGTCGATGAAGAAGGGCATTATTATGCTTGTCAGAATATGATACCTTATAAAGAATCAGTTCTCGGAAATATAACAGAAGGAATTTCCGCAGAAAAACAGGAAAAATACGGTGTGAAAAATTTGAGCGCACTTGCGCATTGTCACTCTTGCCCGATTCGCAATTTATGTGCCGGCGGCTGCGAAGTGCAGCGGCTATACGACGACGAAAATGCAAAAAATCAGATGTGCAGACTGTTTCTCCTCGAATGGAAAAATCGGCTTTATCTGTATGCGAAAATCAAAAATATACAAAAACAGTAATAAATAGAAATAATGAAAAAATTCGGTTTAATATTTGTTATATGCTTTAATATGAGTTTTTTATATGCTCAACACCAGTGGACGCTGTCGGATTGTATCCGGTATGCAATGGATAACAATCTGGAAATTAAACGTCAAAAAATAGAGACTGAAAGGCGAGAAATACAACTGAATACCGACCGGATGAGTCGACTGCCCGATTTAAATGTGAACGGTACGCAAAAATTTGATTTCGGGCGTTCGCTGACCCGCGAAAACACTTACGAAGATATAAATTCACGCAACAGCGCCTTTTCGCTCACCACCGAAGCGGTACTTTTCGATGGACTGAAAACGGAAAATACCATTGCTTATCGGAAATTGGAATTGAATATCAATCAACTGAATGACGAAAAAGTGAAAAACGATATTTCGCTTCGCATCGCAACACTTTATTTTCAAATCCTGCTGAATAAGGAAGTCTTAAACATAGCTCAAGAACAGATTGCATTGAGCGGCGAACTCAAAAATGTTACAGAAATATTGGTTGCCAACGGCAAAGCGCCCGGCTCACAAATGTATGACGTTCAGGCGCAAGCAGCCAACGATGAATTGAATGTAACCAAAGCTGAAAACGAACTCCGGCTGTCGATTGTGGATATGGTACAACTGCTTGAAATAGATAATATGGCGGGATTCGACATTGATTCGATACGCGAAAATTCAATTGATTTTATGCTGGAGAATCCGACTCAAATTTATGAAGCCGCGCAAACAGTAATGCCCGAAATACGCAGTGCGGATTTGGGCGTTGAAAGCGGAGAAAGAGCCGTTAAAATATCAAAATCCGGTTATTATCCGACCGTCTCGTTTGCAGCGGGCATCAGCAGCTATTATTATAATTTCAGCAATACGGAAAATGAATCCTTTAACAAGCAGTTCAATAACAATATGCAAAAAACGATATATTTTACGCTGAGAATCCCGCTCTTTAACCGTTTTGCAACCCGAAATGCTGTCCGTACGGCACGCAGAAACCTTGCAGAAAATCGGTTAGTGAAAGAACAAACACACAAAACACTGTTTAAAGAAATACAAAAAGCCTATTACGATGCGCTCTCCGCAAGGGAAAAATACGCTTCCACAGAAAAATCCGTTTTCGCCAATGCCGAAGCGCTGCGCTATGCGCTGGAAAAATATAATGCAGGCAGTTTCACGCTGTATGAATATAACGATATAAAGCTCAAACTGGCTTCGAGCCGGTCGGAAATGTCGAAAGCCAAATACGAATTTTTGTTGCAACGCAAACTGCTCGATTTTTATGCCGGAAAAAATATTCAATAGATTATTCATTATAAATTATAAAAATTATGTTATTACCATCGGAATATATTAAAAACAGTATTGATGCTTACATCGACAAGCATCCTACCAAATCCCAGAAAATTTACTGGGTCGTGTTGGCGGCAATTGTGATTGCCATTGTCTCATTACCATTTATCTACGTGGATATTTCGGTACGCGACACAGGCATTGTTCGACCTGCTGCCGAAAAGACACAAATCATGTCGCCGATAACCGAATTTGTAGATTCCATTTATGTAACGGAAGGTGAGAGCATTAAATCGGGAGATACGATCCTGACATTCCGCGCCAACGCCTCGGATTATAAAATTAATTATCAGCAAAGCCGGTTACGTGATTTGCAACAGCATATCCACGACTTGCAATATTTGAGCAAAGGCGAAAAACCGGCTGTGTTTCAATCGGATGCGCGTCGGGGGGAATATGCCTATTTTCAACAACAGAAGTCGGAATATGAGACCAATTCCCGCAAAAGCTTCAAAGAATGGGAACGCAACAAAACGCTCTTTGAAAAACAGGTTATCTCCGAAGAAGTGTTTGATAAATTTGCATACGAAAATGAGAAAGCCGTAAAACAACTCGCTACCCTCGATGATAACCAAATCAGCAAATGGCAAACCGACTTGAACGCTTACATGAATCTCTACAACGAAATGATGTCGAACCTGAAACTCGAAAAGAAGGACAAAGATCTTTATGTGATAACAAGCCCCGTCAGTGGAACGATTGAACAGTTCAGAGGCTTTTACAAAGGCAGCAATATTCAGGCAGGTTCGCAAGTGGCTGTGATTAGCCCCGATTCGACATTGTTTATTGAAGTGTATATGTCGCCGCGCAACATCGGGTATATCAAAAAGAGTATGCCGGTGAATATACAGATAGAATCGTTCAACTACAATGAATGGGGAACCATATCGGGTACTGTAACGGATATTTCGTCGGACTTTTTCGCGGACGAAACCGGCGGAAGAACTTATTACAAAGTTAAATGCAATTTGGAAAAAGATTTTTTGACGCACCGAAAAGGGATGCGCGGCAATCTAAAAAAGGGAATGAGCGTTTCGGCGCATTTTATGATAAACCGTAAATCGCTTTTTGACATACTCTATCAAAAAATGGACGATTGGATCAATCCAGGTCAATATATAGTATCCCAAAATATAACAAAAATAAAGTAATTTTTTGAATTTAATTAAAGAATGATGAACAAGAAAAAATTAATCGTCAGACAACAAGATATAAGCGACTGCGGGGCAGCCTGCATGGGTTCCATACTCGCTTATTATGGGTTAAAATATCCCATCGCGCGCATCCGCCAGCAAATATTTACAGACCGCAAAGGTACCAATGTGCTCGGTATCATCGAAGGAGCTCAAAAACTGGGGTTTGAAGCCAAAGGCGTAAAAGCCACACTCGAAAACCTGAAAGATATTCCGAAACCGGCGATCGCACACGTGATTATCAATAAGATTCTTCACCATTTTGTGGTCATTTATAAAGTTACAAAAACGCACATCGAATACATGGATCCGGGAGAACAAAAATTCTTTAAGGTGAAACATGAAGAATTTAAAAATATCTGGACAGGCGTTTTGATTTTGCTGCATCCTACAGAAACATTCCGGAAAGGCAATCTGAAAAAGAGTAATTTGCACAGTTTTATGGAACTGTTACGTCCGCATAAAAGTGTGATGTTTCAAGCCTTGTTCGGCGCTGTAATATACAGTATTTTGGGACTTTCTACAGCCGTATTTGTCGGGAAAATAACCGATTATGTGCTGGTAGACAGAAATTTGAACTTGCTGAATATGATGGGATTGATAATGATAGCCATATTGCTGTTGCGAACGTTTATCGGCGCTATGAAAAGTATCCTTGCTTTGAAAACCGGACAGCAAATCGACGCTTCGCTCATTCTCGGTTATTACAAGCATTTGATGACTCTCCCTCAGAATTTTTTTGACACCATGCGCGTGGGTGAAATCATTTCTCGTGTGAATGATGCCGTGAAAATCCGAACTTTCATCAACAATGTTTCGTTAGACCTCGTGGTCAGTTTCCTGATTTTAATTTTTACGCTTTGTCTGATGTTTGTCTTTTCCTGGAAATTAGCGGTAATTACATTAGTGGCAGCGCCGTTATTTCTAATCATTTACTGGCTTTTCAATAAACTGAATAAGAAATATCAACGTAAAATCATGGAAAGTGGCGCTGAACTCGAATCCCAACTGGTGGAATCGTTGAACGCCGTTTCCACAATCAAACGCTTCGGCATTGAAAATTTTGCCAATCTGAAAACAGAAATGAAATTTGTGGGCTTGTTAGGAAACACTTTTAGCAGTATTTACGGCTCGATTGTGGCTAATGGCGGTATCGAATTTGTTTCTACTGGTATTACAATTGCTGTTCTATGGGCTGGAAGCATTTTTGTCGTCAATCAGGAATTGACGCCCGGCGCTCTGATGCTGTTTTATTCACTGATTGGCTATATTCTGGGTCCGATTGGTAAATTGATTTCATCGAATCAAACCATGCAGGATGCTTTGATCGCTTCCGACCGTCTTTTTCAAATTATGGACTTGGAACGCGAAGAAGAAGACGAACGCAAAAAAATCCCTTTGTCGCGAGATAAGGTCGGCGATATTGTTTTTGAAAATGTGAATTTCCGATATGGTTCGCGCAAACAGGTTTTTGAAGCCCTCAATCTCACCATAGAAAAAGGCAAAACAACCGCTATTACCGGCGAAAGCGGTTCAGGGAAAACAACGCTTATTTCGCTTTTGCAAAATATTTACCCCATCAAATCAGGAACCATCAAAATCGGAAATTATGACATAGCACAAATTCGCAACGAGTTTCTCCGGAATATAGTTAGTACTGTGCCCCAACAGATTGAACTCTTTGCCGGTTCAATTGCCGAAAATATTGCGCTTGGCGATTTTGAACCGAATATGGAACGCATTATTGACATCAGTAAAAAATTGGGAATTAACGAATTTGTGGAAAAATTGCCGAACTCTTATGCTACCTATATCGGCGAACACGGGGCTTCTCTTTCCGGTGGAGAAAAACAACGAATTGCAATTGCCAGAGCTATGTATAAAAATCCCGATATTTTAATCTTTGACGAAGCCACATCTTCGCTCGATTCTATTTCCGAAAAATATGTGAAAGCGGCGCTGGATGCGCTTGCGGCCGAAGGTAAGACCGTCATTATCATAGCGCATAGACTCAGTACCGTCAAAAATGCCGACAAAATCATTGTCCTCGAAAACGGAAAGTTGGCAGAAGAAGGTACGCATACGAAATTAGTTGATAATAAAGGAATTTACTATAAACTTTGGACAGAACAAATAACATTATAAAATAAATGATTCAGTGCTATAAAACTGCACTGAATCACCGTAATTTTGCATCAAATTTAAACAACATATATTATAATTTTTTTAAATATTTACAAATATGAACAGAACAAGTATTTTCAGAGTAGCGTTGATTGTTTTAGTATCAACCATCAGTGTGGCTTCCTTCGCAACCGAAAAGAGCGAGAAAGCAAAATTCTATCGTAACAATTTAGGTACGAAAGAAGTAGAAGCAAGTCAGGTGATTTGTGAATTGGACGAAACGGGAAAATATCTGATCCGTACGTTTCGGTACGACTACACGTATGACACGCAAAACCGTGTCGTCGAAAAGCGAATTTTCAAATGGGACAGCGATTATAACGCATGGCACGCTACCCAAAAATTGAGTTATAACTACGGTCCCGAAGCGGTAACTATCGAGCTGGCGTATTGGAACAATACAAAGCAATCGTTTGACGATGTTTCCGAAAGATCCATATATTATCTCAAAGATAATATTTTGACTTCTTGCGCCAGCTATAACCGCAAATCTCCCACCGACGAATGGACTCTGGTGAAATTTTTAACGATGGAGAATGCGTCTGTTGTTTTCCTCAATTACCAAAACAACAATCTCATAGCGGAAAAATAAAAAGCATTCGGGGAATATTGGCGCGAACGCATAAACGCACGAAGGCGCGAAAGGATTTCTTTGCTTTCCTTTCGTGCATTCGTGCCTTCGTGCCTTCGCGCTTTCAGCCCAACATTACAACATTTTATCATTAATACAACACTATCAGCTATTAACTACCCTTTCACAATCCTCTTGATATCATTCAGCTTATTGAGGGCTTCGATGGGAGTGAGGTTGTTGATGTCCAAGTTTTTGATTTCGTCGCGGATCTGGCTGAGGGTGGGGTCGTCTAATTGGAAGAAGCTCAGTTGATACCCTTCGCCCTTTGATGC
>Ga0209628_10003375_pt1 | contig 11169 bp, 7 predicted proteins | sample TergutCu122P4_FD_187285 | JGI IMG/M metagenome (GOLD analysis project Ga0209628, IMG submission 187285) | Cubitermes ugandensis P4 segment gut microbial communities from Kakamega Forest, Kenya - Cu122 P4 (SPAdes) (version 2) | ecosystem: Host-associated > Arthropoda: Insects > Digestive system >...
TGTGTGTGTGTGTGTGATGTTTGGAAATGATTATAAATTACTTTTAAAAATGCAAATTTTTATCATTTGGCAACTTACATATTTTCATTTTCATCCCCAGCTAGTTTTTCCACTTCATATACAGTATTGCTGCAGCCCAGCTCACAGGGACACCTAACTGACCAGAGTTTGTCTGAAATATTGTACAGTAACTTTTTAAAACACATACAGTGCGAGTAATATTGTATAATATTGCAGTTCCCTTGGACATTGCTTTTTACACTGTAGAAAGTATACAGTACACAAATCTGTTCATAGATGTATCAGCTGAATTGCAAATGTGTTGCACAGAATAAGACATACAGATTTACTAAAGTCATGTAACTGTTCTGTATATTTGTTTTATTTTGCAGTAGACTGTGATAATGAACTACCAGTTTAAATTAGAAGATTTTAGAGTTGTATTTAACAGCATCATTACTTGCTAAGATTTTATAGATGCAGTAGTAAATGAAGGAAATGTGACTATGGAGCACTGGTACAAACAAATTGGGAACAACACTGGGTATAATTTTTAGGCATATTCGCAAAAGTGTGCAAAGCGACTGTTAGCTTCATCATGTCTGTCTATCTGTCCATCCACATAGAACAACTGAGATCCCACTGGACAGATTTCCATGAAATTTGATATTTGAGTATTTCTCGATAATCTGTGGTGAAAATTCAAGTTGTATTAAAATCTGACAAGAATGGCAGGTACTTTACATGAAGACCAATGTACATTTTTGAACATCTCTCACTCAGTTCTTCTTAGAGTGAGAAATATTTCAGATAAAAGTTTTAGGGAAAATAAATAACACGTTTTGTGTTCAATATTTTTTTTAAAGAAAATCTTGCCGCTTTTGTGGTAATTGGGAAAAATAATGTCGAGCTGGACAAGGAAAAATATTGCAGAGACAGACAAGCCACAAATGACAACATAACATGGCACATATGCGTTGCATGCTGTCTACCAAAGGCTACAGACACACACTCTGAATATGTAATATTTGCCGCTTTTCCATTGCAACAGTGGTTACACAAATCTGCCTCAGTGTTGCATTATACATATATTGCCTGTCTTGTTAATTCCAAGAGTTTGTCATACAAGTTTCTGCATTATGACATTTATTCTATCCAGGTGATTGTGAGAATAGTAACAATAATGCGTTCTTATTGCAACACTGCATTGCATTTGATCAGACATCTCAGACTCTATCCTCAGGTGTTCAGCACAAGCTTATGTACCTGCACTTTACCTAGGATATGGGTGCTTTTTTAATTAGTATATGGTAGCTAAATCCTTTAAAAAGTATTAATTTTTAAGATAGAGCTTGGAGTGCGTTTTGTGTAAACAGGTGGCATCTATAGTCTGGTTCATATACTAACGAGACGATGGTGATAATATCTCATCAACATGGAAAGTTTTTTTTTTAATTATCTAGAGAAGAAATTAAAATACAGTCATATAATTATAGCTAACACTCTACTGCAAGCCTGCACAACATATGGTCCACAGGCTGCATGCAGCCCTCTGGGGCTCACTGTGTGGTCTGTGACAACTTTTGGAAATAATATTCATTTTAGAAAATGTAATTGTTGTAAAGTAATGTTCTTCTCTGACTGACAACCATTTGGAAGACATTTGGAAAAATCCACTTCATATATGACCACAGAATATGTCAAGGTTGCTGCCAAAAAGAGGTGTAATATCTTGCATTGAGTTTGCAAGGTGATCAGGAAAAGCAAAAGTGTTTTCTTTCAATAGATCATTTTTCTTTTTCATTTTCCCATGATTCATAATTTAAAAAAAAAGATAATGGAAACTTTTATTTCATTTAATTAGAAAACTATTCATAAAGTATGGTGCTCAGAATTTATCGCTTGAGCCCACAGCTCTTTTCTTTGGAGCAGTATGGCCCTCGCCACTTTCTGTGCTGTGCAGGCCTGTTCTACCACATATTTGCATGTCACTGTAACTGACATTGTTATGATACTGGCTGGCAAGAGTATCAGTGTTCTCTATTCATTGTAGGATGAGAAACAGGAGGCAGAAAATTACATTTATACATACTATATCCACATGTTTGCTCTTTGCCTGGGCAGGCATCAGATAATGTTTTGCCTACATCTGTGGTGGGTACCATATTTACATCTGTTTTAAAAAGTAAATAAAAACATATCTAGTCAACTTTTTGTTGTTAAACTCAGAGTAAAATTATCATAGTACTTGAATGTGTTGAAGGGAATTTTTTCAGTGAAGTAAATTCTTTGATGAAGGTTCAAGTCTTCTGGGATTTTATGCTTTGTCACTGGGCAAGTAGTTAGTAACTCTTCGAGTGATCATACTGCCTTCATCATCAGGGTCAGATATTCTTCATGGACTACTTCACCCTGAGGATAAAAGCACTAGGGTCTTTCGCAACACTGAGAGCTACTCACCTGGGTAGAAGTGTCACATACCAGAAAACACGAGTCTTTAAACACTACTATAAGAAACTCAAATCTTGCATGTTATGTGACTGTTTTGATCTTGTCCTGTTTTACCTGCACCTAGACATACGAGTACTACAGAAAGAAAAAAGGTAGCCATGGACATGAAAAAGAGGAACAAACAAGTTAACTTTAGGTGCCCACTTAATAGTATTACATCATTTTATATATTTCTGTTCTCATTTATAAGAACAGAAAGTATATTTTAGTTATACTCTTGTGACAGATGATTGCATATTACAGCGCATCTGCACCATCATCATATCGTTTCACACAGTGATAAATAGGATGGTTTTAAATGCACTTACACAAGTTTCTTTATCATAAGTATGATTTTTAATGCACCATTGGAATCATAAATGCAGATAAATTTGCAATAAGTGTTGTGATTCTGTTTACATGGTCCAATAGCATGTTGAAGTATATTTTCCACTGTGTCCAATATTGACTTACTAATTTTGTAGTTCCCTATTGTGTATGTGGTATATTGCTAAAAAATTACTGGTGAATCAGAAGACGCATAAAGTTGCTCTTTATTATGATGAATTTACTTTGCATTCACAGAGGCTTTTAAGTTACTAGATATAATTTTGTTTTGTTTTTATTGTTTAGTCTCAGTAGGAGATATTGTGATTGGTCTGCATTTTTTCAGAATGGATTACATAATAATTTGTATCAGCCTATCATAATGTTATCTGCTTTTAAAGATTCCATCTTATTTCACAACCTTGCAGATTTAAGGGCGTGAAAGAAAATTTTCAAAAATTCTAAGACCATGCCAATATCAGCAGCTGTGAATACATTTGTGTATACATGTATGTCTGTGAACATTGCAGGTATTCAGTGCCAGAAAATGAAAAATGATACATGAGAATTAGGGTTAAGAAAGATGATTCTAGAACATGTATCTGGAAACAGTCATGTCAGCAATAAATCCCATTTTTACCTGCATGTTTTGCTAGACATTGTAGTCCCTGGAGGTCACAGGTCTTGAAGCCATCTGAAACGATATAAAGCAAACAGTTATGAGGATAAATGAGGTTTGTTTTCAGAGAAAGTTACAATGTTGACAAATTCATATTGATTTCAACACTTTACTCAACACATTGACCCCTTCAAACACACTGGTGTATATATATGTGTCATTTGCTTGAACATTAAGGTCTGCTTCCTTCCATATTTCATAACATTCTCACAAAACACAGCATTTATTTCCATATGCAACATTAAGATATTCGTCTTTGTAATGGGGGTGTGGTGTTTTATGCAATATAGGTACCCAGGTTTTGTATCTTTGTTAGTTTATATATGTGCTTGAAAGGCACAATATACAGCTGAGGAACCAGAAACAGGACTGTAAAAATAGCGCATAGAGAATTTCCAGTTCAAATGCATGAGTCAGCCACAATGTAGGGGAGTAGAAGCAGACTTCACCAGAAGTGACACTCTCAAAAGTCTGGTGTAGGAAATTTTCATTGCAAATATTCAAGTCATTTATGATGTGGGACATTAGAACCACAGAAAATTCTTAAGGAACAACAAGTGACATTCAAAATCTCATGGCCGATTTCCACTGTGCCAGTGTGAGTTGGTTCCGTACTGTATATCATAAGGGTTGACACTGTATGAGGTCTTGTGGACTGGTTACATGAAAATGAGAGGGGTGTTGTGTCTGGGTTCCAACTGTGTGTTTTATTTTAGAGGATTAAAATATGGTGATTAGACCTTAAATTTTAAATGGGATCACCCTCTTTTTTCACTGGCACATTTCATTGTCCCCAGAAATGTAAAATGGGATATACATCTTATATTTGAAATAAACTTTTTATAAATAGTGCCTGTTTGAAGCATTTTTCATTGTTATAGTAGTGCCCCATTTTTTTATTGACCAGTTCTGTTCACCCTGGGTTAACAGCTTCATGTTTCTCCATACATTAATGTGTAGCAATATTTATTTCAGAGAATCAGAGGGAGTCGTGAAGTGAATATCTGAGCAAAATAAATATTCTTACCAGAAATATTCAATAAAAACTAATCACCCATCCCTTTTTTACATACAGAACAATTCTCATGTTACTTAGTAACAATTTGGTAAATTTGGTTAATTAATTTGTGAGACTTTTCAAGGAAGAAATATTCCTCTATGTGTTATTCTTGATACATTCAATATCAGACTTCTTAACCTTCATATTTGCTGTCCAGATGCTATTGTAAAATACATCTTTTGCTGCAGACAGTTTCGTGTGTGCTGTCCTAATAAAAATTTAATTTCTAACATACTGCTAACTGATTGATACATAAGACAAATATATGCTGTGGATTAATGTCAAAGTGTGTATGTGTTTGGTTTGCTTCTAAGGTAACCCTGGATCACTGAATTACTATAGTAATTAGGCTATGAGAAGGACCAGGTAATTGGGTCAATGCCTGGGAGGAGTAGAGATTTATCTCTTCTCCCAACACATTCAGACTGGCTCTGGGAGCCACCCAGCCTACCATTTAATGGATACTATGTGCTCTGTCCCCATGTTGTAGAAGATCTGCTGCATGTTGGATAGCTCATTCATCTTGTGTGACCTACTGAAGTGAAGAGACAAGGAGGCCAAATACAAGGCCTATCTAACCTCAATCTGTTTCTGAAGTTGAATGTGTGTTGTTGTTACTGTGTGTATGGTATAGAGAGGGTTAAAAGGAACAACGTATAGATATATGAAGTGTCAGGCAGACCTACTTTCTGCTAATTCATATGCATATATTACACTGAATTTTCTACATATAGTATGCAATTACACACAGAAAGTATGGACTTTTTTATTTCTAGGAATGTGCATGCACTTTGATTGGAATATGAAATAAAATAAATACCTATTTTGCGATAGAAGAATGGAACACATTTACATAGACTTCTTGCAAGTTTCATGTGACACTGAATCATGCATGATTGGTATGTGTAGGTATCACTGGTCAGCAGCTTTATTTCATCCTCAAAAACACATTTTCTTTGTTGAATGGAGAGATGCCGTGTACCTTCTGTTGTGTAAGTTTGTTTGGGGCTGAACTTTATACTCTGGATATTTTGATCCCAAATATGTTGGGGATAGATATCAATAATAGGAAGATCTTCTGTGCTATGGAGATACACCTGTAATGCAGAAGGAGTCATAATTCAAAACAAATGTCATCATCAGTGTGCAGTGTCACTGACAGACGTTAATAGTTCATATTAACAAGACTAAAAATATTGCATGCCTTTTCTGATGGTTCCAACTTTTTCTGGTTTTGCACTCCAGTACACAATCCTATGCTTCCTCATTGGTTAATCAGGAATCAAGAAACTATTCACCATAAAGTGTTATGGAACAAGTGGTAAAGAACATACATAGGCCCATGTTAAGGGAAAGTGTTTACAGGGCAGATAAGCCAAATACTGTTGTGTATGATCTGATGGCTATTCATATGCTACATTTGTTTCCAGTACTTGAAAATGTTTTCTGATATCATGGATGCATATTACTTTCATGGTTTCTTGGTTAGTGGGGTGCAGTACTTAACCATATAGAACATCACAGTATGGTTAAGGCTATTGGGAAACGTGAAAAAATATGTGACTTTGCGTTTAAATTCTGCTCCTTCGTTGCTCTTAGTCTCTTTCCTCTAAATGTGGAGTTCCAGAAAACAGCTCTGATATCCATTTTGTTTCTCTCAGAGTAGAACATCTAGCATATGTAATTTTTTAAAGTTTTTATAACATTCTGCTACTTATCATTAGTGACTTACCCTTATAGGTTTAAGTATATTACCACTGGCATCTTCATTTTCTATTGACATACGTAGACTCCACTCATTGTCTGTCTCATGGACATATTGTAATTTGAATTCTGCCTGTGATGAATCTGTAGCCCTGAAATAACAAAAATGAAAGTATTTAAAAAGTTGTACAGTACACATATTGTGGCATTGACACATTTATTATGAACAAAAAATCTGGTGTGTTTCATAAAATAATCATCATAACAATAGAAAGAATTTTAAGTCTTCCACAAGAGTGTTTATGAATCATTACTCTGATAAATGTCCCTTCCTTTCAGCTTAACATTTCCTGTGCCTAATGCAATGGAATGCTATAAAATTTAATGATTTATTCCTTGCTCAGAGTGCTAAAACAGTGATACGTGACCCAGTATTTCAAAATTATTCTGCTTGACAACCCATAGTTTGTCAGGGGCATATTAGAAACACTTTTTTTTTAATATGCTAATATTACTTATGACGAGATCTACCCTTATTCAGGTGAGTTAACATGGTTGACAAACTTTTGCATCACCCTCAGTTAATTTTTAGGTGTGTTTGCAAAATTGCGAAAAGTAACTATTAGTTTCGCCATGTCAGTCTATCCGCATGGAACAACTCATCTCACGCTAGATGGATTTTAATGAAATATGATATTTGAGTATTTTTTTAAAATCTGTTGAGAAAATTCGAGTTTCATTAAAATTTGACAAGAATAACAGGTACTTTACATGAAGACCAATAAGCATTTTCCATCATATCTTGCTCATTTCTTCTTAGAATGAGAAATGTTTTAGGCATATGTTGTAGAGAAAATAAAAAAAATCAAAACACGTTTCTTGTTCAGTAACTTTTCTTTTTAAATCATGCTGTTTATGAGATAATGTGGAAAAATATTGTAGAGCCGGGCACACCACAGGTTACAATATGGCATATGTGCATTGTATGCTGGTTACCTAAGGCTACAAACACACTCTTGGAATATGTAATAATTACTGATTTTCCACTGCAACTATGGTTACACTAATGCACCTCAGTGTTACATTATGTGTACATTACCTGTCATGTTATATTTTGTTGTCTACAACACAAACTATAAAAGTGGGTTCCAACCTTATGCTACCCAAGTTTTTGGACACCTTTTGCTAAAACATTATGTGTAAAGGTACATAAATTGTTGTTATAGTCAATTTAAATTGTGCAGTACAAGACTGAAAGGTTCTGTAAGGGTATGACTGTGTAGAATTCAGATCTGTTGAAACAGGCATTTGTTATATCTGTGTGATGTCTGTGAGCATATTAGAGATTGCAGGAGCATCTGTTGTCATTTACAGTGGCATCAGACTGAAATAGCTTCAAATAACGGTTCCCTATACAATATTCAGAAGTTTATCCCCATTTAAGGATGTCAGTCATGTAGGGCCAAGAGGTTTTAGTGCAGTGTCCAGGAAAAGTACTGGATGAAAATGTAAATTTCAACGTTAATAATTATTTACACTTTGTGAGGCCATGAATGAAGTTAAAAGTTCTAAATAATATAAAAAAAACATACGATATGAAGTTTTGTGGCAAACATATTCACCGAATTGCCCTTGAGCTGTCAGTTGCTATCAGAGATGGACTATAAACCAAAACTGCACATAGCTGCTTTGTTCCAGTCATCAGAGATGACTGAATGGTGATAGAATAGGTAAGTGAGATTGTAGCTTTCAGATCATCATTGCTCGTATTGTGACAGGTAGTGTTGTAGATTTTCTGCAAAAGAATAGTGTCCAAATATGGTGTATGTTCCAAGACATTATATAGATCCCTGTAGGCTTACTTTATTGCTCCAGCATGCATTGAGTTGAATACCAGACAGAACCCGACCTCAGTCAGCAATGGTTTCAGTACTTTACAGCAATTAACAGCCTCTCCCTTGAAGAAGCAATCATGGATGAAATTTTCGCATTTAATTACCACCTGCAATCACAATTATGCCCTGTAACCTGCAACAGCAAAAAACTAAATCTCTCATTTACATAACAGATTATCCCAGTCATTTCATTTCCTCTTGTTTGAAAGGTCCATTCTAGTTCATATTCTGTAAGAAATTTACCCACAATATGTTAAGTGCTAATTTTTTGTTAGTAGAAAATAAATCATAATTCAATCAAGTCCTGTTATATAAAAGGTCAAATTAAGTGATGCAGTTGAAATTATTAAATGTTTATGCTCGTTTGTGTACTGCAGAATGTGACTGGATACTTGGGTTTTAATGAAAATTAAACACGTTTAGACACGTTAGGTAAATGAAACATTAATAAATTGAAATCCTTTACGCAGTTTTTTTTTGCAATGTCGTGAGTGCAACATTCTATTCTCAGAAACAAGTCTTTTCTGAATTAGAGGTTATAAGTCATAATGCTGTGTATGTTATTGTCTACTTTGTTTTAATGTATGTACTTCCAATTGTTAGATTCTGCAGGGCATTTTGATTTTGTTAGTTTCTCTAATAAAAACTGTCCCACTGTACTGCCTCCCTCCTCCTTACATTCTGACAGATCCACAATATTTGATCAATAGATGATCTGTTATGTAAGAATCCCCACTAATGTTCCCCAAAATTTTGGTCTGCATAGCTGATGAAACTTGCCAGTAGACTTTGGCTAAAATTTTGGATGAAACTGATAAACATTGCTCAAATAAATAAGCATAACAATTTCCAGTATGTCTAGGCATCTTTCTAGTTAAACAGTGGTATGAAATTCAGTGAAATTTAGACAATAGGTGACTGATGAGCTGATATGCTGGTCAGTTACTAACCCTGTGTTAAAATTTTACATGTTTGTTGTCTACAATATGTAAACATACTGTGTGAGGGAAATGGATCTGCCAAGGCTTTTGACTATGTAATTCATGAATTCTTGCTAGATGAATTATGATTTTATGGCATTCAAGAAATGATGCAAAGTGGTTCAGATCCTGTGTAACGAATAGAAAAGATAGGGATGAGATAAAATCACGTAATGAAACTAAATTTTTTTTTTTCTCAAATTTGGAACAGTAGAATATGGAGCTCCTCCAAGCGTCAATATTAGGGCCATTAGTTTTCATAATATGCTTAAGAGACCTTCCTCCATTAACAAATACATTGCCAGAATGCATAATAATTACTTATTACACAGTTACCTTAATTCCTAGTAAAAATTTTACTGATTTCTTTTCAGTGTCATACCTGTATTTCATATGAATAAATGAATTATTGCAAATAAATTGACTAAAATACCAGAAGAAGAAGAAGAACTTAACTGTAAATAACCAGAAAAATTTCAAATACAGCAGCTGTAAACAGTATTAATAAAATTAATAAATACCATCATCATAGACTAGTTGCCAGTCTTTCATATTTTCAGAAAAGCACATAGGCCTACTCATACTTCGCTGGCATCATAGTTTTCTAAAGTACTGTGGAGACCCACAAACCTGATGAAAGAAAAATATCAAAAGTACCATTAACAAGATACTTAATTACACATTCCTTTTACTCTGTTGATGAATTTTGAATATTTATGACGGACTTGTAACCCTAATATTTTTTGTATATAGTGGATTTGGAGTGACATATGAATACTGGTGTAAAATATTTATAATCTTTTTTTTAAATTGCGCAATTGTACAAGTGTGTACTTTTGAGATTTATTCAAAATCCTTCTGTTACTTTGTTACATATAAATATATGTATATGTGTACGATGTGGAAAACAAGTATACCCTTGCTCTCCATAAACCCAACATTTATTGAATTAGAATTGGAGATATAAAAATACTTAACTTACACATGCTCACTGAAGTTTATTATAAATTAAATAACATATGAAATTATCCTTATGAAATAAATTTTTCTTTATTATTTTCTTATAATTATATCATTCATGTTTGTTACCCTTTCAAGGATGCTTTGATAATCTGCATTCGGTAAACTGGCAGTCTTGTTGCCATTAAATGTCAAGAACTGGTTGAGGTTATTACAAGAGATGTTTGCCACTTTTGTGACAAATTCCATATAAACAGCCTTCATTTCATCAGGTGCATTTGGCCAAGTCCTGTGGACCGAACACACGTAAATTAAGATTGGTATATAAGTAATATTTTATAACTACCAAAATTTACCTGTATTAAAAGCCTCCATTTTTCTGTGTTTGGGTGTGGGTACTGGTTTTGGTGCATATGCACAAACACACACACACACATACACACAATATTCGATCTCCCACATTATTGTTATTGCATTTATCCAAGTATAACCTCATTCTATCCCCACCACCCCCACCCCCACACTTTTTTTAAACTGCTATCAATCTTATTAGTTGAGATAAATTTCCAGCTAGTTGGTTGAGCCTATATGTATACAGACTGCCTTGTGTATCTATGAACTTTCTTGGTCTTGACTTTTTTTTTTTGACACAACACAATAACCCCATTTTCATGTTCAATTTCATGTATGCTGTCGTCCTGCATTGTTTGTTTAAAAACATCCCCTCCCTACATCATTTGCAGTGACTTCTCCAAACAAAGTCTTTATGTTATATGTAGGGAAATGATCAAATAAGTACTTTACTCGCTCATAAATTCTCTCCATGTCACAACTTTTATGATCATTTGCAGCATGCACATTTGGAAAAACAACAGCACACTAATGGATTTTTAGTATTTTTAGGCCTCCATATGATATCTGACTATTAACAAACTCTTCCCTCTTAACTGCTTACTCTATTTCCTTATGTATAAAAGGCCCATTATAATCATTCCCCTTTCCATAGAAGATTTTATAAATTTTGGTAGTTCAGAACCACCTGTTTCCAATATTATAATAATAATAATAATAATT
>Ga0209628_10003376_pt1 | contig 11168 bp, 7 predicted proteins | sample TergutCu122P4_FD_187285 | JGI IMG/M metagenome (GOLD analysis project Ga0209628, IMG submission 187285) | Cubitermes ugandensis P4 segment gut microbial communities from Kakamega Forest, Kenya - Cu122 P4 (SPAdes) (version 2) | ecosystem: Host-associated > Arthropoda: Insects > Digestive system >...
TTGCTGTTTCATGTCGATTCCTTTCGAGTGAATTTTGATTGGTGTCAAAAAAACACAAGATACCGTAAAATCGACTGTTAGGGCAAGGCCAATTTTTTTCTGTAAGACAAATTACTTAACGGCGTAGGGTGCCACTGTTATTTTTATACTGTTCCTTAAACCTTTGCGAATGAAGTACAATTTCTTCATTCGTCATTTGCTTTTCTCTCCCAGGTATTCCTCAAAAGAAACGTGCCGAAAGGTTTTACGTTGTTCGTCGGCGCGTTGTAACCGTTGTTCGTCGCCGGGAATAAAGCGTACACCAAGTTTATACGTTCCGATGTAAACGTCGGGATTCTCCACGATTCCGGCGATTCCGAAATTCCCTTTTTTGTGCACATCCACCTGAATTTTCTGCGGGAATCGTTTTCGCTCCTGAAGAAAGCGATTGACCTCCATTCGTGCAAACAGCGTCGTCGAATCCGGGTTGACTCGCAAATTCAAGAAGCAGTACCAATCGCAAAAGTCGTAATACCGTTGTCGAAAAACGTCGTCGGAAAATGACGCCGTTTCGATTTGATAAACGATCCAGGGGCTTTGAAATCTTGCCTGTCCGCTTTCCTCTTCGTAGGTTTCCTCAAATTTCGGAAAAAGAGCGAACGCAAAAAACGGCGGTTGGGATTCCGCACGCATTTTTTCCCGACGCTTCAGAACCGTTTCTTTGAGTTCCGCCCCCTTGATTTGCGTTTGGATTCGAAGCGTCGGCTCCAAAAGCGTGAACGTGTCCGACGCCTTATCGAAAATCGTCGTTTCACCGTGATCGCCGATGATGTCGTAGACGAGATCGCCCGTAAACAGCGTCGTCGTTTTGACGCTTTCGCCGGTTTGCCGGACCGTCAGTTCATTTTCGACACGAAAATCCTCCGCCGCCACACAAATGACTCGAAGAAAAAAAACGAATACGAAAAAGCGGATGAATCGCATGGTTTCAACTAAAGTGAAACGGATTGGTAATGAAACCGAAAAAAGTGTTGAAATTTAGGAAATCGGAAATAGGAGACCATTTTTTCACCCGATTTCCTATTTCCGATTTCCTATTTCCTCTACTGTTTTGAGTCACCATTTGTTTACGGTTTGAGTTTCGAGAGTGAAGTTTCTTACCGCTGTAAAATCGAAGCTCCCGGGGTTACCTTGTCGATGTTCGGCGTAACGTCCATATCGTATTCGCCGAGAACCCAGCCGAAACAATCGCGGACGAGTTTCATCATGTTGTCGTCTTGGAAAAATTCATTGCGGTGTCCCATGGACGTATACAGAACACGCCCTTTTTTCTGCATCCTCGCCCAGGTTGCCGGGAACGGCGGACGATTGTAATCCTTGCCGTTCATTCCCTCGGTTTCCTGTGTGAGAATGACGTGCATGTCCTTGTTGAAACTCTTATGAGCGTACCATTCGTCAAAATACTTGAAGGACTCCCCTTTGTCTTTCAACCAGGGAATTTGGGCCGGTTGCGTTACTTTCATAACCGCCTCCTGTTGCGGTCCGTGGGAGATGAATTCGCCGCCGATCATCGCGATATACGGATCGACTTCCTTTGGATTTTCGTAAGGTGGACTGTTGGTTCTCCACGTATCCGTCGCGGCATGGAACCCAAGAAAGCCGATACCGTCGTCGATTGCAGCGAGGAACCGTTTTTTCCCTTCGGCGGACATCGCATTGGGGCCTTTGAGCAGATCGCCGCTGGTGTAAAACGCGAAACAACGGAATTGCGTCAGATCGCCGTCGAAAATTTTACCGTCTTTGGTGCAAACGACCTCAATGTTGTGGGCGGCACCGAGTTTTTGCAAGGCAATGTCGGAAACGCTTAGTCCGTCTTTAACAATTTTGACCGGTTCATGTTCAAAACCGGCGGAGTTGCTGAAATAGAGGACTTTCACCGCCTTGTCGTCGGCCAATGAACGGGAAAACGGAAACGCGGTTGCTGCACTTGCGGCCAAACCGATACGAAGAAAATCTCGTCTTAGCATGGGAACACCTAAAAAGTTTACAGGAAAAAAGGAAGAATCTCCAAAACCGAACTGGTCGCATTATACCGAAAACGAGTGTGGTCCGCAAGCCAAAAATAAAATCGTTCTTGACACAATCTGACGGAAGTTTGCAAAAACGACTTTATACCATACAACGTCAATAAAGAACCATGCACAATCAGAGCCGCGCACGGAGCGATTTTCACGTTACCGCTTACTGCGTGCGCGGCTCTGATCCGATTGGGTTCACGGTTAGTGAAAATGTCACCTCATTGGTGTGGAGTCACGTTCGTTGATTTCTCATTTCTCGTTCCGATACGCCCCATCCTGCCAAACCCATTCCGACGGTTCCGGGAGCAAATCGTCCGGGCGAATTTTGCCGGTGGCGAGATCGAGGAACAACGCCTTGCTTTCACTACGGATTTTTTCACGAAGCAACGCCCCTTGAAGCGTTTCGCCGGCCGCTCGTTTGAGTCGCGGGTTTTCCGATTCGCTCCACGTTTGCAACTGCTCCAGCACCGCCGAAGAGTCCTGCGAGGCAAGTTCCCGTGCAATATTGATACAAAGCTCCTCCTGGTCAAGCTCCGAAAGCTCTTGGAAAATCGGATAAAGAGCCGCCGAAAACTGGAGCGAAACCGATTGGTTCGAGAACGAATCGTAAATCCCGTAAACTCCCGGAATCCGCATTCTTGCGACGCTCGTTTCGTCGGCAAGGTTCGCTTCTTCCCGAAACCGTCTGTTTTGCCGAGCCTCATCCATTTGCCGCCGGTTCCACGCCTGCTGTATCCGTAACTCTTCCATGAACTGACGCTCTAACGCGGCAAGCACGATTCGCTTCGTGTCGGGATCGGCCCAGATGCTTTGAAGCATTTTCGCCGATTCGTCCGGGTCGTTGAAAAACTCCTTGAAAAAGAGCGTCTGTACAAAAAAGATCGCTTCACGCCTTGCCGTATCGTTGTTGTAGTTGTCGGCGAAGAAATCAACCACGTTGCTTTCCGGGTTCGCCTTGAGCCAGTCGGCGACCCGCTCGAACGTCAAAAACGCCAGTTTTTCCTGATTCGCCACGTTATACAAACGTCCAATTTGCCCCTTCAACGCCGGGTAGCTGGCCTCGTCTCGCCTTAGCTGCGAAAGCGTCTTGTCGATAAACATCTCACGATTTCCGGGACCGAGCACCGATTTGACCCATTGGAGTAATTCCTCGCGGTCGATTTCCTTGTCTTCAAGTTCCTTGAGACGCCATCGGGGGCGAACATAGTTGCCGATGGTCTTCAAAACAAGGTTGCGATCCTGCATTTTGGGAAATTCCGTCTCCATCTGACGACGAAGGAACGGTTCCGTAAGCGGATTATAGTACAAACACGCCTCCCCGATTCTCAGGGCCCAAAACGATTCCCGACTGCTGGCGTCCCCTATCGAAAGCAGGTCGTTCATCGTTTTCCAGTGATACTGCGTTTGAAACAGCGGGACGACTTTTTCGTTTTGATTCTTCCAAACGGCACCGGCATCGGTCTGGGCGACGGCGAAATAACGGACAAGCTCGTCGAACGGCACCGGTCCATTCTGAATGCCTGCTGCAAAAAGGATCGGGCTGATTTTTTCCTCGTTATACCGATACTTGCGAATCAGTTCCACAAGCGGTTCGGCGGCGGCTTCCCCCATCAAGCCGATCGCAATCGGGCCAAGTATTGCGGCCTTCGCGGTGCCATTGTCAACTTCCGTATCGCCAAAATGGTTCAGCCAATCGTGTCCCCTGGAATAACAACGGTATCCCACCTTCTCATTTTTCTCATTTTCCCGAGCGAGCTGTTCCAAAGCCGCCCGACATTCCGCCGCCGTCGGTCTGTCGGAGAGCTTGTAATGCAATCGGGCAACAGCCTGTTTCGCCTCTTTCGGCATCCGTTTGAACATCCACGCCTGGAGCAGGTCGAAATGCTTGAGGACGTGCTGTGCCCAGAGTTGTTTTTCGGCGTCCGTCAGGTTCGGGTAAACGTTCAGCAAAAGATCGACATGCGGTATGATCGACGGAGCGAAGCAATCCTGCCCAAGCAGTTCTGTGTATTTCAGTATTCTGTCGAACAATCCGATTTGATTGTACCCCGCATTGTAGAAGCAGAGTTCCGCCCCTTGAAATTCGAACCGCCACCAATATTGACAGGAGGAAGTAAAAGTTTCGAAATTTTCTTTGGAAAAAGTGCCGTATTGTTCCTGACGTTCCCGAATGAAGCCGTCCCAGGGGAACCAGGAGTACAGTTTGTACGGCTTGGTGTCAAACCATTTTTGCGGAGGGGGCGGCGTTTGGGGCTTGACTTTTTCCAGCAATTCCGCAACGGTAATCATGAGCGGCGTTTGCCCCAGATGCACGCCGTTACAATAAACGTCGGTCCCATCCGGCAAACGGTTGCTATTGTAATTCATGCCGATGTTAATGGGCCGCTTTTCCGGAGCGAGCGACGGCTTGGGGGGCGAGACGCTTCCGAGGGGAATGCACAGCAGAGCCGGTGCGACCATCAGGACGAAGCCGACGCGAAGCGTTCCTTTCCAGAGCAGAAGCAAGCCTGCGAGAGCCGGGAAAACGAACAACGTGATCCAGAGCCACTGAAAGACGGGCAGCCCGGTCCAGTAGTGGTGTCGAGCATCTATGTTATCCATCACTCCGTACATGTAAAACAGGCACAGAATCGAAAAGAACGCCAGCATGATCGGCATAAAAACGACCAGCGACATAAGGCGGATAGGAAAGGGTTGACGCATCTTTTTAAATGAGAAATGAGAAATGAGAAATAATTTAGCCGCCGCACCCTGTGCGGCGCATTTTATTTTTGTTACGACTCCACTTCCATATTACGGTAACAATAAACTCCGAACCAGGGCATCAGGGCGGTTTGGAGCAACGCGGGAACTCCGAAAATGACCAACAGGAACGGATAAAAGGCCCAAAAATACGGCGGGTGCACCATCAGGTCGGCACTCCCCAGGTACAGCAGGAAAAGCGCAACGCCGATGGCGAACAGGACCAGGATCAAGTTCAATATTCTCCGCATCCAAAGGGCGAAAAAGCCGAGCTTGGGCTGCGGGAGGAACCGGTTGCGGATGACGAAGAAAATCGTCGTCTGGAACGACAGTAACCCGCCGAGCAGGACGGTCCAGAGGACGTGCATTTCGTGATACCGCACCATCGGATACCAGCCGTTTTGGAACAACGATTTCTGGACCGCTTCCCGGATGCCGAGAGCGAAAATCGCGACCAACAGTAGCGTGACACCAACGATCACGCCGACGCCGAACGCCCAGCGGACCAGGAACAGCCGCTTGGGACTGTACGACCGGGAAAACACAAACGCCCGTGTGCCGCCATCGTCGGCGAACGGCTTTTTCGCCAGGACGAATCCCAGCGTAACGCTCAAAATGGCGAGGAACGTGTCAAAAAAGCGGAACGGCGCAAGTGTCAACAGGACGACGATCAGCATCGCCGCCAAAATCGGGACAACAAAAAACGCACATTCACGCCAGGCAAGTTGGATAATGATTTTGGCCATTTTTAAATGAGAAATAAGAAATGAGAAATGAGAAATAAATATGAAACGAAAAACCGGGAAACGAAAGGCGAAAAAATTTCACATTTCTCATTTCACATTTCTCATTTTTTTAACTTACGGCTTCAACAAACAAATCTTCCAAGTTCAACCCTTGCACTTCGACGGCGTTTGTATCGGTGATGCCGGTTTCGGTGCAGAGTCGTTTCAATTTTTCTTCCGAGTAATCGAGAACCACCAGCCGGGTTTGGTGTTCGTCCCGTTCAATGCGGAGCGGCTCGAATACCGTTTGCTCCACGTTGCCTTGGAGCGTAATTTTTCGGACGCTCGCTTTGAGGGAATCAAGGTCCCCTTCAACGATCTTGCGACCGCGATTGAGGATGGCGACCCGGTCGACCACCCGCTCAATATCGCCGAGGATGTGCGACGAAAACAATATCGTGCGATTTTCCTCACACGCCAAATCGAGCATTTCCGTGAGAAAATCCCGCCTCGCCAGGGTGTCCAAACCGGACGCCGGTTCGTCGAGGATCAGCACGTCGGCGTTTTGAGCGAGTCCGAGCAGGATGCACATGGCCCGGCGTTGGCCTTTGGAAAATTCACGGTACTGCTTTTTCGGATCAAGCCGGAACCGCTTCGTCAGTTCTTCAAGCGTTTTGGGGTTCCATTTCGGGTACAGTCTCGCCATCATTTTCGACGCTTCCGGAATCGTCATCCACAAGGGGAGCTGCATGTTTTCCGAGATGTAGGCGACCCGTTGCCGGATCGACTCGTCGTGGTCTGCCGGATTATGTCCGAGTACGCGGACTGTTCCGCTATCGGGCCGGAGATGCGACACCATCATGCGGATCGAGGTGGTTTTCCCGGCCCCGTTGGCTCCGAGCAGCCCGTAGACCGAGCCTTGCGGCACCGAAAACGAAAGCCGATCCACCGCCAAAGTCGTGTCTTTGCCAAAGCCGAAAGTCTTGGAAACGTCGTTAAGTTCTATAGCTGTCATAAGTATTGAAGGGTATAAGTGATAAGTGATAGGTGATAAGTGACAAGTGATAAATTTCTATCACTTATCACCTATCACTTATCACTTATACCCGCATGTTGGTTTTCAATAACCTTTAAAATCTCATCGTAGTTTAATCCGAAACGCAGTCCTTCGACGAGCAGGCCGAGTGCTTGTCGGGACAGGGTATGGTTGATATATTCGGCGGAGAATGGGGTTGGGCCGTCGGCGACGAACACGCCGAGACCGGGGCGTTGAATGACGACCCCTTCCTGGGCCAGTTGCGAAAAAATCCGGTTGGTCGTCGTCGGATTCAAGCTGAGGTCCTTGGCCAGTTGCCGCACCGAGGGCAAACGGTCCCCCGGTTTGAGGACCCGTTTGACGATCAACAGCTTGATCTGAAGCACCGCCTGTTGCGTCAGCGGTTCGCTGCAGTGGTAATCGAGCGAAATTTTCATGGAAATTCACCCAGAAATTAGGAAAGGGAAAATTGCGACAAGCCGTACTTGCGACCCGTCTGTACTACATAATATCATACAGCTGGGTCAGTGTCAAGAGGAAATCTTGAAAAATCTTGAAAAAAAATGGTATCCGTTCCACGAACGACGTATTCAGGGGTTCTCCGAATTGGTCGATAACGCCAAAAAACCTGACGCTTGACGTCTGTCCTAACGCTTGAGAAAACGCAACGAACCGTTGCCGAGCAGTTCGCTGACGCGGTGTTTCAGTTCGGAATTCAACGTAATCCCCATTTTGCGGCATTTCAACCGTGCGGTTTGGCCGTCCGCAAGTTGAATCAACAGTTCCAACTCGTTGCGACCGGGAGAGTTACGCAAAATCTCGAAAAGCGCACTTAAACTTTCGATCCCATGCTCCTTTTCGGAAACGGTAATCGAGAGACCCCGGACAAGTTTTTGCTCCGCCTGGTCGACCGGGACGAGTTCGTCGATAATCAGGTTGGCGTCATTTTCGTTTTTGCTGCGGCTACGGTCAATCTTGCCGATTGCAAAGACAATGGAATCCGGTTTGACGTGTTGCGAATAGGTCGCGTATTGCTCCGGCCAAATGAGACTGCGAATCGAATCATGTCCATCGTCGAGCGTGAACATTGCGAACGGCAAGCCTTTTTTTGTTACCGATAATTTCATGTCGCTTATTGCTCCGCAAAGCGTGACCTTATTTTTGTCGGGAAGCCGAACGCCGTCGTAGTTCGAATGGGACCGGAGCGTTTCAAAAATTTCTGCGTACTTTTCCAAAGGATTGCTCGTCATGCAAAAACCGAGCACTTCTTTTTCGTGTTCCGCTTTTTCCTTATCGTTCCATTCTGGAATGTCCGGCAGTCCCGGCATTTCGGCACTCGGCGAGTTCGAGGGGGTCTCCTCGTCGTCCCCGCCGCCGAACAGGTTTTTTTGTCCCGTTTTTCGATCCTGTGCCGCCGCTTGTCCCGCTTTGAACGCACGCTCTACCGCCTGCATGAGCTGTGATCGTTTGCCGCCGAACGAGTCGAACGCCCCCGCCTTGATGAGCGTTTCCACAGCGGCGCGACCGCATTTGAGCGGGTCGATCCGGGCGCAGAAATCGAACAGATTTTTGTACGGACCGCCGGCTTCGCGGGCTTCGGCGATTTCGTCGGCGGCACCCTCACCGCACCCTTTGATCGCGGAAAGGCCGAACAGGATTTGTCCGTCCTTCACCTTGTAGGTGCGGTACGAGCGATTCACGTCCGGCGGCAGGACGGTAACCCCCATCCGCTGGCAGTCCTCGACGTGTTCGACCGTTGCGTCTTTTCCCGCGAAATTTCGTTTGGAAATGTCGCCGTTGAGAAGTGCCGCCATAAATTCGACCGGATAATGCGCTTTCAAGTACGCCGTCATGTAGGCAATGAATGCGTAAGCGGTCGAGTGGGACTTGTTAAAACCGTACCCGGCGAATTTCTTAATCAACTCGAACAACTCCATCGCCTGTTTTTGCGAAAGTCCGTTTTCGTTCGCTCCCGTGATAAAATCCTCCTGAAATTTGTCGATGTCCTTCTCTTTCTTCTTGCTGATGGCTTTAATGCACGAATAAGAATCTGCGAGCGGGATGTTGCCGAGCCGATTGAGAATTTGCATGATCTGCTCCTGGTACACCATGACGCCGTTGGTCTCTTCGAGCACGGCCTTCATAATCTCGTGCAGATATTCCGCTTTCTTTTGTTTATGCTTGACGGCAACGTACTGATCCACCATCCCCCCTTCAAGCGGGCCGGGACGGTACAACGCAATCGTCGCAATAATGTCGCGGAAATTATCCGGTTTCATTCGCTTGAGAAGCTCGCTCATGCCGCCGCCTTCCAATTGGAAAATCCCTTTGGTTTCGCCGCGACAAAGCAATTGGAACGTTTCCGCATCGTCCAGCGGAAAACGGTACGGATCAATCGTTTCGCCGGTCGTTTCCCTGACAATCTCAATGGCCTGGGACAAGATCGACAGGTTACGCAAACCGAGGAAATCCATTTTGAGGAGTCCGGCCCTTTCCACGTCTCCCATTGCCCATTGGGTTACGTATTCCTCCCGTTCCTTTTTGTCCGCTTTGGGGATCGTTTGCAGCGGAATATACTCGGTAATCGGCTTGTCGGCGATCACGACGGCACACGCATGGGTTCCGGCGGATCGGGCCAAACCTTCCAGTTGTTTGGCGTAATCGATCAGCTCCCGGACTTCCGGCTTCGTGTCATAAACGTTGCGCAATTCCGCGTTTTGCTCAAACGCTTTTTTGATCGTCATCTTTGGAGCGGCGGGAACGAGTTTGGAAATTTCCCGCACTTCCGCAATCGGCATATCGAGGACTCGCCCGACGTCGTTGATCGAGGCTTTCGCGGCCATGGTTCCAAAGGTTCCAATTTGCGCAACATTGGCCTCGCCGTATCTTTGCTTGACATATTCCAGCACTTCTTCACGGCGGTTCTGGTCGAAGTCAATATCAATATCGGGCATCTCCTTCCGGTTTTCATCGAGAAACCGTTCGAAGAGCAAGTCAAACTCCAACGGGCAAACGTGCGACATGTTTAGCGCGAAGCAGACCAACGCACCGACGCCGCTGCCACGCGCCGTTCGATGAATCCCGCGTTCCTCGGCAAAACGGACGAAATCCCAAACGATCAGGAAGTAATTCGGATACCCCTGTTTTTCGATGACGCCAAGCTCCCGTTCCAGACGACTCATCACCTCTTCGGACAACTCTCCGCTTGGGGTAAGCCGTCGCGGATTTTCGGCGTATCGCTTTTTGAGACCTTCAATGCAGAGTTTGCGAAGAAATTCAACGGACGTAAATCCTTCAGGAGTTGGGAAAGACGGCAGGTAATACTTTCCCAAGTCCAAGTCAAGATTGCACCGCTCGGCGATTTCCACAGTCCGGCGAATAGCCTCTTCGTGTTGCGGCATTGCCCGAAGCATGTCGGAGCCGCTACGGAAATAAAACTGATCGCTGTCCATGCGCATTCGTTTAACGTCGGACCGCAATGAGCGGCTGTTGACGCAAAGCAAAAGGTCCTGCGCTTTGTGATCGTCCGAGATTAGGTAATGCACATCGTTTGTCGCAACGGTCGGAATGCCAAGCTCTTTGGCAATGGAAACGGCTCCTTCGAGGATCGGCCGCTGAATTTCCAGGTTGTTGTCCTGGATTTCAATGTAATAACGGTCGCCGAAAAGCTCCTTGAACCAAAGAGCGACGCTTTTTGCCTGTTCGTAATTTTTCGCGTCATTTTCCGAGGGGCCGGTGTTAAGAATTGCCCGGGCAAACTCACCTGCCGGACAACCGCTCAGGCAGATGATCCCTTCGTTCAACTTGGTCAAAAGTTCTTTGTCGATTCGCGGCTTGTAGTAAAAACCCTCAAGATACGCCGCTGTGGAGAGCTTCAAGAGGTTTTGGTAGCCGGTTCGATTCATCGCCAAAAGCGTGAGATGGTGAATCGCGTCTTTACGGGTCTCGGCCCCAAGCGAACGGTCGAACCGGCTTCCGGCGGCGACGTACGCCTCAATTCCGAGGATCGGTTTGATCCCTTTGTCTTTCGCTTTTTGGTAAAATTCCAGTGCTCCGTAAAGATTTCCGTGATCGGTCAGTGCAAGGGCACTCATTCCGTAAAACCGGGCTCGCTCGACCAAAGCGTCGATTTTCGCCGCTCCGTCGAGGAGCGAATAGTGGGAATGACAGTGTAAATGGACGAACGGAACGTCGTCCCCCTCGACGGAAGTGAAGGCAGATTCCTCCTCCGAATCCTCCAATTCGTACTCTTCGTCCAGCAGTTCCAGATCGTCTTCGAAAATGTCGGTGCTCATAGAAGTCAATGTTTAGCCGCACCCTGTGCGGTGAAATTTTTCAAACGGGAGTCCAATTGTAACGGGTGTCGGAAAAAAGTCAATTTGAGATTCGCCGTCCGTTTTTGCGTCTTTGCGTCCCATTGCTTTACGTCCCTGCTTTACGTCCCGTTGCCAGGAGGATTGCAAAGTCCCTGGGAACGCAGGCTTCCAGCCTGCGCGAAGGTTGCGGAATGGAGTCTCCACCCTGCGCAGATGGGATGCCTACGAACTCACTGGCAGGCTGGAAGCCTGCGTTCCCAGGAAAAAAGCGACTTTGCAATCCTCCTGGAGG
>Ga0209628_10003378_pt1 | contig 11168 bp, 2 predicted proteins | sample TergutCu122P4_FD_187285 | JGI IMG/M metagenome (GOLD analysis project Ga0209628, IMG submission 187285) | Cubitermes ugandensis P4 segment gut microbial communities from Kakamega Forest, Kenya - Cu122 P4 (SPAdes) (version 2) | ecosystem: Host-associated > Arthropoda: Insects > Digestive system >...
GCGCCTGACACGTTGCCAGCCGTTGCGCTTGAAGCCGTTCATGGCCTGGAAATTTCCGGCGTCTCTTTTGCATATAACACGGCTAAAAATGTCCTCAACGATATAAACGTCACCCTGGCGCCCGGCGAAAAGGCCGTGTTTATCGGCAGGAGCGGCGCCGGCAAGACGACGCTGCTGAACATCGTCGCCGGGCTGTACCGCCCGGACGAAGGCGCGGTCCGCATATGCGGCGCCGATCCGTACACATTGCCGCCCCGGTTGAGGCGAAGGCTGGTAGGCGTCGTTCCGCAAATGCCGCAGATTTTCGACGGCACGGTCAGGGAGAACATCACGCTGGGCGACGATACAATAACCGAACGCGAAGTCGAGGCCGCCGCGGCTGCGGTCGGCTTAAGCGAAACGATAGCGCTGCTGCCCGGCGGGTTCGACACTGTCATCGGCGAGGGGGCGGCGGGCCTGTCAAGCGGGGAGACGCAGCTGCTTTCGCTGGCGCGCGCGATTGCCGCCAACCCCCGAGTGCTGCTGCTCGACGAACCGACGTCGGGCATGGACGCGCAAACGGAGCAAAAAGTATTCGCCGCCGTCCGCGCGGCGGGGCGCGGCCGCACAATCTTATCTATCAGCCACAGGCTGAGCGGCGTAATCGACGCGGACCGCGTTCACCTGATGTCGAACGGCAGGATCGTCGAATCGGGCGCGGCTGACGAACTGTCCGGACGCGGCGGCTGGTACGCCATGTATCAGCGGATCGAAAACGCCGGCTGGGATTTTTCATAAAAATCTCAAAAATATTTATTTACTTTTTTTGTTAATTAATACTATTAATTGTCTGAATTTGACTATATAATATTATATGGTCAATTTGCGTTTATACAAATTGCCGCAAGTTAATGTTAACGGCGCGCCGACGGACGGCGTAAATAAAATATGAAAGGTTTTGCAATGTTTAAAATCAAGTACCCAATAAAGAGGCTTGCCGCGCTTATACTGACCCTGTTGGTATTCGCGGCGTACAGTCTGCCGTCGGGCGCGGGCTCAACGGCGGATATGTCCGGTTCGTCAAACGAACCGTTTAACTTTTTTGCTCAGTTGGACGGCGAATCCGATGACTTCATACGCGACGCGATAAAGATAATCAACGCCAACCGGGACGACGCGTATTTTATGACGATACAGATGGAACTGGGTAAAAACGAACTGACCATCGACGGGGAATCGATTGGCATTGATACGCCTGCGTCACTGGACGCCAACGGCGAAGTATTACTGCCCATCGGCGAGATAAACGCGGCAATCGATATTGCCGCCGGGGAAAAAGCCGCCGCTGCGGACAATGCCGCCGATGAAAATGCGGCCGCGGACAACGCCGCCGCAGGCGGCGCCCCCGCGGCCAAAGCCCCCGCCGGTTCTGCGGCTTCCGGCCCGGCTTCTTCGACAGTCGCGCCGTCGAACCGCGCCGCAAAAAAAACCGCCGCGGTAATGTCCGCCGACGGCGAAATAAAGATTGTAACGGAAGGCGATCAAAACCCCGGCGTTTCGCGGCTTAAAGGCGCCTCCGCGTCCGGATCGGCGCAGGCGGCTTGCTCCGCGTCAGACGCAGAAAAAAAATACGGGTTTGACGTCAGCCGGCGCGGCGAAAAGATAATTATATCTAAGCCGTACCAGCTTAAACAATTGATTTTATATATCAAAGACGGCAGGAGCCTGGCCAACTTCCGGGGCGCGTCCGATTACGCCACCAACGGCAAAGGCGCGTATTTTCTGCAGTTTGCGGACGAAAACGCGGCGCGCGCCGCGTACAGGGCGTATGCCGCCGACGCGCGTGTTCAATATGTCTCCGTAAACCACATGGTTTCATCATGCGCCATGGAAGATCGGTGGGGCGCCGAAGCCGTCTATTCGGAACCATTTATTAAGTATCTTGACGACAGTAATAAAACCGCGGAACCGTTAATAGTCGCCGTGTTGGATACCGGCGTAGACGTGTCGCATGAACTGCTGGAAAACAGGACGGTTCCCGGTTGGAATTTTGACGAGGAAAACGATGATCCTTACGACGCGTACGGACACGGCACGCACGTCTCAGGCATCATAGCCGACAATTCGCCCGCCAATGTCAAAATCATGCCGATAAAGACGCTGGACGATTGGGGTTTTTACGCAAACGCGTTTGCCCTGAGCAACAGTATTGCATATGCCGCCGACAACGGCGCGAAAGTCATCAGCATGAGTTTGCGGGGGTATTGCGACGAAGAAGATTGTATAAACCTGCAGGCGGTCGACTATGCGCTGGCCAAAGGCGCGCTCTCCGTCGTGGCGGCGGGGAACGAATCGGACGACGCGTCGCATTATTGCCCGTCAAAAAGTTATAGCGCGGTGACGGTGGCGGCTTCCGACATCAACGACGATATCGCCTGGTTTTCCAATTACGGGCCGTGCGTCGATATAGCCGCGCCCGGGGTCGACGTGTTGAGCAGCATTCCGGATAACCAATACATGTATATGAGCGGAACTTCTATGGCGACGCCCTTTGTATCCGCAGGCGTCGCCATGCTGATGCTTGAATACCCCGATTATTCGCCGCAGGAAATTAAAGAAAAGCTGAAAACGCTGATATACGGTTTTAAAGAAAATTATTGGGTCAATTACGGCGCCGGCATTTTGGATTTTTACAGCTTTTTTAACGGCAATCAACCGGGCATCAGGCTTTTTACCAAAGATATTTATATTAATGCAATACAGCAAAAATACCGTCAATATAATATACGGGCGCGCATCATGCCCGGCGGGCTTGAGGACAAAACCCTGTCTTATGCGTCCGACAATCCGGATGTGGCTGTATGCGACGAAAACGGCGTAATTTTAATCAAGGGTGAAGGAACGGCAAAAATTACCGTAACGTCAAATGCGCATGGCATGTCGGGCACAATGACGGTGACGGTAGACACGGACGAGTCGTCATATTGGATAGGAAGCGCCGCCGACGTGTTTGCCGGCGGGGACGGCACGCAAAATAACCCGTATTTGATATCCACGCCGGAGCAATTGGCGCTGATGGCAAAAATAGGGTGTTCGGAAGGTTCCGGCGGACGCCATATCTTTGAAAACGCATACCTGGAGTTAACCAACGACATTGATTTGTATGGAAAAGATTGGTATTCAATAGGCGGCGTTTTTGCGGGCAGTTTTAACGGCAACGGGCATGTTATCAAAAATATGCGACAAACTTATACAAAATATGTTGACTTTTGGGATAACGGCTTTTTTGACGCTTTAAATTACGCTGAAATACGCAATCTGGGAATTATAGACGCGTATGTTGAAAAAGACGGGAAAATGACAGGGATTTTGTCGGGAGCCGCAACGGCGAGTTTAATAGAAAGCTGCTATACGACCGGGGAGACGAACGGCGGCGCGTTGCTGGGTTGGGGCGGAGGCATGACAGTATTTACCTGGGACGGCGAATATACGACAGAAGAATTTTACCCGTTGTATATAAGCAACTGTTATTCAACAGCAAAATCAGACGGATTTGTGAACAATGCGAACGCCGTGAATATAAACAACAGTTATTATCAAGGCGATAATTGCTTTATTGATTACACGTATAATTGGGGCGGCCCCACAAACGGCGTAATTTCCAATTGTTATATGGATAACCTTGGATCTGACTCGGCATGCTTTATACGGATTAAAGATGCAACGACGATAAAAAACTGTTTCTACCGCGAGAACGGTAATACAGGTATTTTGAATGATTACAGCCCCTGGGATACGGATTTGAAAGCGCGTCCGATAGAATTCTTTCTGGACGCCGGCAGTTACTCCGACGCCGACAATTGGGACTCGCAATATCCGTGGGATTTTACTCACGCCTGGGGCATGGATGAAAATATAAACGGCGGCTTGCCGTATCTGCTGTTCAAAGTGCCTTTACTTGTAGAACAGGCGGGAGCGCCGTATTTTTATCTTACCGACGCGCGGTTTGGTAAAACCTTAAATATATATTCCGAAACCAAGGGAGCGGAAATATATTATACGTTTGACGGCTACGAACCTGACAGGTCAAGCTTTAGATATACCGGCAAAATATGGTTCATGGGCGCCGGGACATATACGGTAAACGCTATTGCCATCAAAAGAGGAATGGAGGACAGCCAGGCGACGGGCATCGTCTTTACCGTCGATCCGACGGAGGCGCCGACGGCTGACAAAACGCCAGGCCTTGTAAACCGCGGGACCGCCGTAACTCTGTCGTGCGCGACGCCGGGCGCGGTAATCTATTATACGACGGACGGCTCGTATCCGTATGAAAATAGCGAAATATATAAAACTCCTATAATTATAAACAAAGATACGACGATACTGGCCGTCGCATGCAAGCCCGGAAACGAACCGAGCGAAGCAGTCGAATTTACATATAAGATAATACAGCTGCAGGCCATGCCGCCGTGGTTCACGATTGTGAACGTTATAAACGGCAAGGATATATATTTGAAGACAATGACCGAAGACGCAGACATCTACTATACGTTGGACGGATCGAACCCCGCAGTATCGGGCGAATTGTACGCGGGCTGCATAGAAATGTACGAAGCTGACAAGATAACCATTAAAGCAATTGCAGTAAAAGAAGGCCTGAAACCCAGCCAGACCGCGAGCCTTACGGTCGTGGTGGAGCAGGTGGCGTGGGTAAAAGCCGATCGCGGGTCCGGCTACGTAGACGCGGGGACGGCGGTTGACCTGTCGTCAGCGACGCCCGGCGCAGCCGTCTACTACACGACGGACGGTTCCGAGCCGGACGAAAACAGCGACGTGCTGACGTCGCCGATAATAATCGCCGGCAATACGCACATCCGCGCGAAAGCGTATAAAAACGGCATGGCGGCCAGCGAGACGCGGGACTATAAATATATGGTCGCGCCCGCGCCGGGCGCGGAGCCGTCGAAGGACGCCGGGCCGCCAAAGGGCGGCGTTCAGCCGGTAAAACCTGACAACGCGGGCGGCGGCGCAAAAGAAGAGGCGAAAGGCGACGCAAACGCCGGCTCCGGCGCGGAAGATAAACCCGCCGCGGCGGACGGTTCGGATGTACCGGGCGCGGTTGTCGAACCCGGCGCGGGCGGAGCAAAACCTACGCCCGAACCGACGAACGACTCGGAGAAGCCTTCGGCGACGGACAAGCCGGGCGCCGCCGACGAAACCGGAGCGTCTGATATCCCCGCCGCGACGGATGACGCAAGTAAATTGGAAAACGCTGATAAACCCAAAACCCCGGAAACCCCTGCCGCGCCGCCCGCGCGCAAGCCTATCGGCGGCATAAGTATAATGGATTAATTTTCAATTGTCGCCGGGCTGTGCCGCCCGGCTAAGGATATAACCGAAATAAACATCGCCGATCTGTCGCGCCGCCGTCCCTGCGGTTGCGGCCGGTCGGCGTTTGTTATGTCAGAGGGGGGCGGCGTCCCCGACGCCCCATGTTTGTATTTTAATATTTTTCGGGACGTCGGGGACGCCGTCCCCTACACGTTTTGAATTTTAACCAATTTACTTAAAAATATTCGTTAATTCGGATAATCACTATATTAATTTTCTGTATATGACTATATAATAAATTATATTCAAATAACGACTATTCATATAGTCGTTGTTTTATGTAATCGCCGTGTTGACGGACGGCATATAAAAAAGAGAGGTATAGTGATGTTTAATATTAAATACCCGTTTAAAAGATTTGCCGCGCTTATATTGTCACTGTTGGTGTTCGCCGCGTACAGCCTGCCGTCCGGCGCGGGCAACACGGCCGACGTATTCGGCGGGTCAAACGAGCCGTTTAATTTTTTCACGAAAATAAGCGGCGAATCCGACGATTTCACTCGGGATGCTATTAAAATAATCAACGCCAACTGGGACGACGCGTATTTTATGACGATTCGTATGGAACCCGGTAAAAATGAACTCGATATCGACGGAAAACCTATAAATATCGGTTTATCGGCGTCACTGGACGCCAACGGCGAAGTAATGCTGCCCATCGGTGAAATATTGGAAGCCATTGATTTGGCAGCCGCGGACAACGCCTCAGTCTTCGCCGCCGCCCCCGCAGGATCGGCGGACGCCGGCCCGGCGCCGTCGTCCGCAGCGGACGCGTCCCGTGAAATAAAAAAATCCGCCGCCGTAATGTCCGCCGACGGCGCGGTAAGTATTATTTCCGAAGGCGAACCCGGCGGCGGCGCGACGCGCTTCAAAGGCGTAACGGCTTCAGCGGCGGCGTCGGCAGCGTCGGCTTCAACGTCGAAAGCCGCAGCCGCAAATACATCAGCGCCTAAGACAGCGCCCGCAGCCATATCCGCGCCCGCGTCCGCATCGTCGCCGGCGACTTGCTCCGCGTCTGAAGCCGAAAAAAAATACGGACTTGACGTCAGCCTGCGCGAAGGGAACATAATCATTTCGAAACCTTTCCAGCTTAAGCAATTAATATTATACATGAAAGACGGCAGGGGGCTGACGAGCTTCTGCGGCGCCTCGGATTATGCCACAAATGGTAAAGGCGCGTACTTCCTTCAGTTTCCGGATGAAAACGCGGCGCGCGCCGCGTACAAGGCGTATGCCGTCGACGCACGCGTTCAATATGTCGCCGCCAACCATATGGTGCGGTCATGTGCGTTGCGCGATCGGTTGGGCGCGGAAATTGTGTATGCGGATAGCTTCATCGAATATCTTGACGCAAATGAAAAAACCGGCGAACCGCTGATTGTCGCCGTGATAGATACCGGCGTCGATGTGACGCATGAACACTTGGCAGGCAGAACGGCGCCCGGATGGAATTTTGACGGCGAATCCGGCGATCCATATGACAAAAACGGGCATGGCACCCACGTATCCGGCATCATCGCCGACTGCACACCCGCCAATGTAAAAATCATACCGGTAAAGGCGCTGAACGATCAGGGCGAAGCAAAAGACGCGTTTATCCTCAGCGCCAGCATTGCCTGGGCCGCCGAAAACGCCGCAAAAATAATAAATATGAGCTTAGGGGGTTATTGCGTCGAGGAATATTGCATTAACTTGCAAGCGGTCGACTATGCGTTGGAAAAAGGCGCGCTTTCCGTCGTCGCGGCGGGGAACGATACTGACGACGCTTCACACTATTGCCCCGCCAGTAGCTTTAACGCCGTTACGGTAGCCGCGACTGTTTGTGACGATACAATTGCCGGGTTTTCAAATTACGGGGATTGCGTCGATATAGCCGCGCCGGGCGTCAGCATTTTTAGCAGCCTTCCCGGCAACGAATACGGTTATTACTCGGGAACCTCAATGTCGACGCCTTATGTATCAGCCGGCGCCGCCATGCTAATGCTTGAATATCCGGATTATACGCCTCTTGAAATAAAAGAAAAGCTAAAGACGTTGACATACAGTTTTAACAATAGATATTGGCTTAATTATGGCGCGGGCATTCTGGATTTTTACGGATTTTTTCATGACGCCGCGCTGCCTGGCGTCAGGATGTTTAATAAAAATATTAGTATTAATTCAATACCGGCTAAATACGAATTGTACCATATTTGGGCGCGTGTCATGCCCGCTGTCGTTGAAGACAGGTCTTTAACGTTTTCGTCGGATAATTCCGGAGTAGCCGTATGCGATGAAAATTACGACGTTAGAATTACCGGCAACGGTACTGCCAATATAATTGCAACGTCGAACGCGCATGGCGCGACAAGTTCATTTTCGGTTACGGTTGACGTGGACGAATCGATGTATTGGATTAGCAGGGCAGCCGAATCGTTCGCGGGCGGCGACGGCGGGCGCAATGATCCGTTTATTATATCAACGCCTGAGGAACTGGCCTTGTTGGCGAAAAAAGGCTGGACAAGGGGAGGCTTCGGCGTGCACTTTTTTGAAAACGTATATGTGGAACTGGCTAACGACATTGATTTATCCGGCTTGGAATGGCTGTCGGTCGGCGGATGTTTCAACGGTTATTTTGACGGTAAAGGGCATGTGATACGAAATATGCGGCAGAGCGCCGCGTATGAAAATATGTCGATGTATAATAACGGTTTATTTGGCTTTATCGTTATGGCTGAAGTCATGAATCTGGGTATTGTGGATGCGTATGTCGACAACCCTGTATACAGAACCGGTATATTTGCTGCGGATGCGGCCGGCTGCACCGTCAGCAATTGTTATACGACCGGCTATTCGTCTGATGCGGCCTTAATCGGATTTACCGGCGGTATAATTCTAATATCCATGGGCAGCGGCGTAACGGGATATGCGCAGGGATATGTCAATAACTGTTATTCGACGGCAAATGCGAAATCATTGTTTGATAATACGAACAGCCCGGTTATAAATAATTGTTATTATAAGGGCGACGGTTATTTTGCGGAACAATCATATTCTTTTATGAGCCCCGAATTGGGCGGCATATATAATTGTTTCCTTGACACACCCGGACCGGAAGCCGGTTATTTCATCAATAAAAAAAGCGATATCGGCGTCTATAACTGTTATTACAGCGATAACGGCAACGCCGGGGTATGTGAAGACTATAATCCGTGGGATACGGATTTACGGGCGCGCCCGCCGGAGTTTTTCCTGGACGCCGGCAATTACTCTGACGCCGGTAATTGGTACCCGCTATATCCATGGGATTTTGAATATACATGGGGCATGGATGAAAATATAAACGGCGGCTTGCCGTATTTACTATTTAAAGAGCCGCCGCAGGAAGACCAGGCGGGAGCGCCGTATTTTCAAGTAACCGACGCGCTTTTTGGCAAAAAGTTAAGTATGTACTCAACTACTGCGAAGGCGGATATTTATTATACGACGGACGGTTCCGAACCTGACAGGTCAAGCGCAAAATATTACGGCGAATTATGGTTCCAGGGCCCCTGGACATATGTAATAAACGCGTTTGCGGTCAGGAGGGGCATGGCGGACAGCCAGGCGACGGGTATTACCTTTACAATCGATCCGACGGAAACGCCCGTAGCCGACACGGCGCCGGGCCTGGTAAACCGCGGGGCCGCCGTCGCGCTGTCGTCCGCGACGCCGGGCGCGGCAATCTATTACACGACGGACGGATCGTATCCGTATGAAAAGAGCGCCGTATATACAAAACCCATTATAATTAATGAAGATACGTTCATTATAGCGGTCGCATGCAAGCCCGGAAACGCGCCCAGCGCGCCGGCCGAACTGGCATATTACGTTGTACAGCCGCAGCGGGCTGCGCCGCCGTGGTTTTCGGTTTTCGACGCCATAGACGGCAAGGATATATATTTACGGACTGCAACCGAAGGCGCCGACATTTACTATACGCTGGACGGATCGGATCCCGCCGTATCGGGCGAAATATACGCGGACTGTATAAAAATACGCGAAACCGAAAGTATTGTAATCAAGGCGATCGCCGTAAAAGAGGGGCTGAAACCCAGCCAAATCGCGAACTTTGCAATCGCGCCCGCGCCGGGTGAATAAATTATCGTTTAAAACGCAAAAAGTTTCAATTCGAAACGCGTAGAGGAATAAGCGTAAGCCTGAGTTCCAAATGTCGTTTCGGCGTCCCCGGCGTCCCATATTAATTTCATGTATTATTAATATATGACCAAAAATGTTTACACTGTGGATATATGAGCAGATATCGTGTATATTATACAAATAAAAGCAAATTTATATTAACGCGGAGGGGCATGACTATGTTCAAGCGAATATTCAACGTTTTACTCGTCCTTTCAATGTTATTGACAATCACCCCTTTTATTTCTACTGCTGACAACGGGGATGCGGCGGCGCTTATGCAGGCCGCTGGAAACGCGGCCGAAACTGTCGCATATGAAAACACGGCTGAAACTGCCGCGGACGAAAGTGCGGCAGAAATTGTGGCGGACGAACAGGTTGCGGCGCCGAATCCGGCGGAATACGAATTATCGGACGTTCCGGAAGGCTCGGCGGCGGGTTTACTCGACTTTTTATTCCCGTGGCTGTTTCCGACGCCTACGCCCACGCCGAAACCGACTCCAACCCCGACGCCGTACTATTATCCGACGCCGGCCCCCACTCCGTATTATCCAACCCCGGCGCCGACTCCGACTCCCACGCCTTATTATTATCCAACCCCGGCGCCAACCCCGACGCCGTATTACTATCCGACGCCCGCGCCGACTCCCACGCCCGCGCCCGCACCCGTGACCGCAAAATCCGGCAAGTTCAGGTATGCCGGGTATTTGATTCAAAACCGGGACGTGGAGGCGAATTATTATTACGACGACGCGTACTTTTTTCAGCGTTCGTCCGTCTATAACCCGCGGCTTTCGACGATGTCAATGTGTCTGCAAATGACTTCCTGGTCCAGCTTTGACACAGGCAGGTGGCCCGATAAGGCCAAAAACGCGAGAGAGCTGCTCACCGGCGCAAACGGTTTGGGTTTTACAGGCTTTGAGCAGAACAACGCCTGGGACAATCAGCCGTCCAGGGATTCAATCGGCATTGTCGCCGCCAATAAAGTAATAACCGACAGTAAAAATCCGAATAATAAATATACGTTAATTGCCGTCGCGATACGCGGCGGCAATTACTACAGCGAATGGTCGAGCAACGTCACGCTCGGCTATAGCGGCGAGCACGCGGGTTTTTCCGACGCCAAAAACAAAACGCTGGCGTTTTTGAGCAATTATATCTACAATAACAGGATTTCCGGCAATATCAAGCTTTGGATGGCCGGGTACAGCCGCGGGGGCTCGGTTGCGAACCTGACGGCGGGCGCGCTGAACAACGGGTACAGTCTGCCGAACGTGAACCTGAATTTCGACGACCTGTTCTGCTATACGTTTGAGGCGCCGCAGGCGGCTTTGCGCAGCCAAACCCGGTATGCAAACCATTCAAATATACATAATGTCATCAATGTGAACGATTTTGTCCCGCTGATGGCGCCGACAGTCTGGGATTTCGCAAGGCATAACGTCGCCGGTGATTACATTTTACCCAATTATTCCACATATAATTTCAACGCGGCGCTGGAGGCGATGAAGAACCAGTACTTTAAATTCGAGGGCGCCCGGCAGTACGGCTATAATATAAAGGAATATACGCGCAGGATCGGCCTGGAGGTCAACTGGAACAAAAGATGGTTCGACGGCAGCTGTCTGATTAACGTC
>Ga0209628_10003379_pt1 | contig 11167 bp, 9 predicted proteins | sample TergutCu122P4_FD_187285 | JGI IMG/M metagenome (GOLD analysis project Ga0209628, IMG submission 187285) | Cubitermes ugandensis P4 segment gut microbial communities from Kakamega Forest, Kenya - Cu122 P4 (SPAdes) (version 2) | ecosystem: Host-associated > Arthropoda: Insects > Digestive system >...
AATCAATAGGATTTCAACAATACTATGATTACAACAATACTCAATCACATCAATACTTAATAAATAGTAACAATGTAATACAATCTCTAGTTAATTACAATCTCAACAAACTAAAATAATTAGCTTTTAAGTTCAATTTCAATACTTACATTGTCTGGGACATTTACTTTCATAACCTGTCTCATTGCTCGTTCATCTGCTCCAATTCCAACTAATCTTTTATGAATCCTAAGTTCCCATTTTTCCCAAGTAGCTTTTCCTTCTCCATCAGGTGATTTTCTAGTTGGAACTACTAACTTCTTAGTTGGTAAAGGAATGGGACCTGAAAGATCAACACCTGTTCTTTCAGCAATTTTCCTAAGCTGATCACAAACAAAATTGAGTTTTTCTGGGTCAGTTCCTGTAAGTTTAATCCTTGCTTGATGCATTTTCATCCTCCAAAAAATAAAAAAAGAAATAAGTTTATTTAAACTTAAAAAAAGGATAAAATAGCTATTTAATTTTATACTATTTAAATGTTATTAAATTAAAATAGCTAAATTATTAAATTTATTTAGCAGCATCAATACTGATACACATACCAGCAGCTACAGTTTGACCCATATCCCTAATAGCAAATCTACCCATATGAGGAATATCTTTAATGTTTTCAATTACCATAGGCTTAGTTGGTTTAACTTTGACAATAGCTGCATCCCCTGTTTTAATGAAATCAGGGTTTTCTTCCGCTACTTGACCAGTTTTTGGATCTAATTTTTTGGTCAACTCTAAGAAAGTACATGCTACTTGAGAAGTGTGACAATGGAACACGGGAGTGTATCCTACAGTTATGACACCAGGGTGTTGTAAAACAACAATTTGAGCATCAAATTCTTTAGCTACGGTTGGAGCTTTGCCGACATGGCCTGCAACATCCCCTCTTCGGATATCATTTTTACCGACACCTCTAACGTTGAACCCAATATTATCACCAGGTTCAGCTTGGTCAAACATTTCATGGTGCATTTCAATAGATTTAACCTCTCCAGAAGCTCCGGCTGGTTCAAATACTACATCTTCTCCTCTTTTCATCAAACCTGTTTCTACTCTTCCAACAGGTACAGTTCCAACACCAGTAATAGAGTAAACATCTTGAATAGGTATTCTTAAAGGTAAGGAAGTAGGTTTTTCAGGAGCACTGAAATCATCAAACGCTGAAATTAAATCTTTTCCTTTATACCAAGGAGTATTAGAACTTGCATCATTGATATTATCTCCTTCATATGCAGAAACAGGAATAAAAGGAATTTCGGAAGGTTTAAAACCAATACCCGCGATTAATGTAGAAACTTCTTCTTTAACTTCATTAAATTTATCTTCAGAATAATCAACAAGATCCATTTTATTAACTGCTATAACTAATTGTCTAATTCCTAAAGTCATAGACAAATAAATATGTTCTTTAGTTTGTGGTTGAACACCATCCACAACATCCACTACTAATACTGCAGCATCCGCTTGAGAAGCACCAGTAATCATGTTTTTAACGAAATCTCTGTGACCAGGACAGTCCACAATGGTATATTCGTGCTTTTGAGTTTCAAATTTCGCATGAGCTAAATCGATGGTAACTCCTCTTTCTCGTTCTTCACCTAATTTATCCATGAGAAACCTAAATTTGTTTTCTCCTTCATCTAATTGTTGTTCAGCAACTGCTCCAGACTTTAACAAAACATGTCCTACAAGAGTTGATTTTCCATGGTCAACGTGACCAATAAACGCCAAATTTATATGTTCTTTTGTTTTTGCCATTATAATAACCTCTGTTCTTAAATCATTATTAAATTAGTCAAAATTGATTTTAATAATTTTTAAAAATTTCAATTATTTTAATAATCTTTATAAATTTTTTGAATAAATATTAAAATATGAAATAAATGTTCAACAACATTTCTTTCTTAAATGCAACTTGACCATATAACTTAGATAACTTTGAATTTACCTATATAAATATATAATGATTTTTATCTTAAAATTTAATTTTTTTATTTTGATTTTTTCATAAAATATTAATTTTTTATTTAAAAAAATTTTTTATTTAAATTTTTTCATAAAATATTATTATTAAAACTTATTTATAATCTAAATTTATTATATTCATTTCTTATTAAACATTCCATGATATGAAATAAATTATATAAGAAATAAATGAAAAAAAGAAAAAAATATTAACCTAAATAATGATCAGGTCCATATGGTTCTGGAGACAAACCTTTTCTTTCTCTTATTTCTCTAATAATCTGTTTTTGTAATTCATTTGGTAATCTTTCGAAACCTGCACTTTCAGTAGACCATAAACATCTACCTTCAGTAGCTGACCGAATATCTCCTGCGAATCCAAACATTTCAGCTACGGGAACTGTTGATTCTACAATTGCCATGTCGCCATCTTGGCTCATATCAGCAATTTGACCTCTTCTATTTTGAATTTCACGAGTAGCGTTACCCATGTAGTCTTGAGGAGTATCAATACGGACTTTTTGAATTGGTTCAAGTAAAGTAGGTTGAGCCATCATGATTGCGGCGAAAATCGCTTTTCTTATGGATGGGAGAACCTGAGCAGGACCTCTATGAATTGCATCTTCGTGAAGTTTAGCATCTACAAGCTTAAACTTTAATCCCATAGCTATTTCATTAGCTATTGGACCTGCATCGAGTGCAGACTCAAGACCTTCGATTAAAAGTTCCCTAACTTCATCTAAGTATTGAATACCACGAGTCATATTGAGGAAAATGCTTTTGTTATAAACATCCCATACTCTACGAGCTTCTTCTTTTTCGAGTCCAACTTCAATAAATGTTGTAGCCATTTCTTTACCTTTAACTCTACCTTCTTTAATGGTTCCTTCAGTAATAGCATCATATACTGATTGATCTAATGGTTCAACAGTAATGTAGAATCTATTATGTTTGTTAGGAGATTTACCTTCAACTGGTTTATCAATACTTCCAGCAACGGTTTCCCTGTAAACAACAATAGGTTCAGAAGTTTCTATTTCAACGCCTTTTTCTTCACGGATTCTGTAAGTAATAATTTCTAAGTGAAGTTCACCCATACCTGAAACTAAATGCTGACCAGTTTCCTCATTAATGTCTATACGAACTGTAGGATCTTCTTTCGAAACCTGTCTTAAAGCTTCAATCAATTTAGGAAGATCTTTAGTATTTTTAGCCTCAACAGCTACAGTAACAACAGGTTCAGAAATATGTTCAATTCCTTCAAACTCTTTAATCTTATTTTCGGGATCACAAATAGTTTCACCAGCAATAGCTCCTTTAGCACCAGTTATTGCAACAATATTACCTGCAGGAACCTTATCGGTGTTTACTCTTTCTGCACCAAAGAATACTCCCACTTGTTGAGTCCTAGCTTTCCCGTGAGAACCAACAAGAAAGACATCCTGACCTTTTTCTATGGTTCCACCATAAACTCTTCCTGTTGCAATTTCACCTGCATGTTTATCAATACTGACATTTGTAACCATAACAGCTAAAGGACCCTCAGAATCGGTTTTAATCATTGTTTGACCTTCTTCAGTTTCAATATCTCCATCCCATATGGTTGGAACCCTATATTCTTGTGAAACTAAAGGGCTTGGTAAATGCTTAATAACCATACCAAGTAAAACCTCAGTAATCGGTACCTTTTGAGCTAACTCTTTTTGTTTTTCATCATTACAATAATCTATAATATCTTTAAAATTAAGTCCAGATTTCTGCATAATAGGAATATTAATTGCCCAGTTATGGTAAGCAGAACCAAAAGCAACACTACCATCGGTAACGTCGACTTTCCATTGGTCTTTCTTATCTTCTGGAGCCATTCCCCTAATAAGTTTATTAGCTTCGGCTATTATTTTGAGGAATCTATTTTGGAGCTCTTCAGGTTCTAATTTTAACTCGTTGATCAATCTATCAACTTTGTTAATAAATAAAACAGGCCTAACATTTTCTTTTAAAGCTTGTCTAAACACTGTTTCAGTTTGAGGCATGATACCTTCTACAGCACATACAACTACCACTGCACCATCTACAGCCCTCATTGCACGTGTAACATCTCCACCAAAATCAACATGTCCTGGAGTATCAATTAAGTTAATCAAATAATCCTCATCTTCAAACTTATGAACCATAGAAACACTTGCAGCATCGATAGTAATACCTCTTGCTGATTCCTGTTCATCGAAGTCCAAACTTCGAGCATCACCAGCTAACTCTTCAGAAATCATTCCAGCACCAGCTAACAAGTTATCTGATAATGTGGTTTTACCATGGTCAATGTGAGCCACAATTCCTATGTTTCTAATAAACTCAGATTGATACATTAATTCCTTTATCCTTTCAATCATTTTCGTACGTCTACTCACAACAATCACCTAAAATTAATTTAAATTAACACATATTATAATATTACTACTTAAAAAAGTTTAAATTATTAAAAAAATAATTTTAAATAAATTAAGTAAAAAATTTCATTAATGAGCAGCTCTAGCTACCCTTTCTTTTTCTTCCTTCTTTTGAATTGCAAAACTTCTTGTATCATGCTCTGAAGCTAAAATAATCTCATCAGCTAAACATTCAGCTACAGATCTTTTATTCTTAAAAGCTGATTGTAATGTTCCTTTTGTTAAGAATCCTAATGATAAATCTACTCTTCTCTGTGGAGCAATATCAACTGCTACCTGATAACCAATACCACCGTATTTGATTCTAGTAGTTTCTTCACGAGGAGATGTGTTTTCCACAGCCCTAACTAAAATTTGAATAGGATTCTCTTTTGTTCTCTTATTAATTACTTCAAAAGCCTCTTTAACTGTATTGTAAGCTTTATTCTTCTTACCAGAATTCCTTTCGGTTCTCATGATTTTATTCATTAATCTCTCTACAATAGAAATTTTAGACTTAGCAAATTGCCTTCTAACATGCCTACCTAATGTATGAGGAACTAAGGTCTCGTCTAAACATATATAATTAATTAGACCTAAATCTTCGACTTTTATGTCTTCTAAACCCCATTTATTAAAAATTTGACTCATTAAATTACCCCTAACGATATTATCTACAGGTTTTAATTTTTTCAGGTTATTATTATCTTACAGGTTTCTCTATTTTACCAATAACCATTTGTTCTAAAGAAACATTATTAACTTTACTTACTTTCCATCTTACACCAGGAATATCGCCCATGGACCTTCCAGAAGGTCCACCAATTCCTTCAATCATAACTTCATCGTGTTCATCGATGAAACCAATAGCCCCATCTCCAGGAGCAAAAGCGGTTAATTGTTTACCATTTTTAATTAATTGAACACGAACACATTTTCGAATTGCTGAATTAGGTTGTTTCGCTTCTATTCCAACTTTTTCTATTACAATTCCTCTGGCTTGAGGAGCTCCCTCAAGAGGATCAGCTTTTACATCTAAACGTAAAGCTTTTCTTTTATAATCAACATCTTTCCATTTAAAATTCTGTCTATTCTTTTTAAGCTTTTTTGCGGCAAAAAGTCCCGGCATATTATCTCTTCCTAAGGTTTCTAAGATAAATAGTTATACTAAATAGTTTATACAAAGTTTTTATTAAATAATCAAAAGTTTCTTATCATATTGATTATTTATGAATTTTTTATCTAAATCAATAATAATTAAATTAATTAAGAATAATTTCAATAAATTCTAGTTTAATTATTATTTCAATAATTTTTATTTTGATAATGATTATATCATAATAACTATAGTTGAGTTATATAATCAAAATATCATTTTTAAAATTAGTTTAGACAAATACTATTAAAATATCTCTAAACATTAAAAATTAGTTGAAAAGTAATTATTATAATAAACAATTTCTCAACTAATAAATTCATACATTGAATAAAAAAATAAGAATAATTCAATAATTTATATATCCTTATGAATAAGTCAATGATTTATAAAAAGGCAAATCTAAAAATATAATTCAATAGCTAATTGCACACATAGCTAGGAAAAAATTTACATGCTTGAATATTTCAAATTGGCACACAAATAAAAAGCAATGCAAAATTAATCTAATTAATAGTTTAGTATATTATATTTTATCGACCATGCCTATTAGAATAATATATTATCTATAACACTTATAAATTTTATGTTAAAAATAGTATAAAAAATTAATAATTTTCCTTTTTATATTTCAAAAAAAATTATTTTAAAAAAATATTATTTTAAAAAAAAAATAAAAAAAATATTTTAAAAAAATATTTATAAAAAATATTATTTTAAAAAATTAATTTTTATAAAAAAATTATTTCAAATATTATACTAATCAAATTAGTTTGAAATTTATCACTAATTAAATTAGTTAATAAGAATTAAATTTAAAATTATTAAATTAAATACAAACAAAATAACATAATTCATTTTAAAATTATATTACTTATGTTATGCTGTCTTTTAGCTAATAATTTAGCCCTCTCAATATTACGACCATTTTTACCTATAGCTATTTTTTTGTTAGTTGTATCAGCAACTATAGTAGCTATTTTTTCCTTATTTTCTTTTTGAAGTAATTTAATACTGTTAACATTAGCTGGAGCCATGAGGTTTTTAACGAATTCCGTGATATCTTCAGAATGTTCAATAATTTCAACACCCTTATCAACAGCTTTTTGGACTTTGGTAACAGTAGCTCCTTTTTTACCAATAGCTAATCCCATATCTCCATTTTTTACAACAAAGGTAACTTTACCATTTTCATCATCTATAATACAATCTTTAACCATTGCGCCGGTCATGCTCTCAAAAAGAGCTATATAACGTATTTCATTTGCATTAAATTTAATAGACAAATAATCTACCCCATTGTCTCTAATATAGTAGAATCTCCTGGATTATTAATGACTAAAGTAGCCACAGTAAAAGGTTTCCCACAAACAGATCCTAATTCTACACTTGTCCCTTCAAAAGTATAAGAAGGGATATTTGAAAGTTTACAATAGTATTCAACATCTTCTAATATGTCTTTTGGACTATTTTCAGCCACAATTACAAGTTGACCTTTCCCTATTTTTAAGGATTGTATCGATTTTTCAGAGCCTAAAGTGACATCACCTGTGTCAACAGCTACTCTAATTCCTCTATCTATGTCCATCATCTGCCTCCTTTTTGTTTATTTGGTTTCATTACAACACCAACAGAGCCTGTACCAAGAGGTATTGGTTGACCTATAATAATATTTTCAATTATTCCGGTTAAATTATCAACTTCTCCTCTAATACTAGCACGAAGAAGATGTTTACCGGTTTCTTCAAAAGCTGCGCGAGCAAGAACACTTGATTTTTCACCACTAATACCATGCCTTCCAATTGATCTCACTGAACCATCGGCAGTCATCATATCAGCAACAAGCATTATATGTCGTACATCAACAGTAAGCCCTTGTTCATCAAGAGTACGAAGAGCTTCATTTATTATTGCATTTCGAGCTGCTTCAATGCCTAAAACATTTTCTATTTCATAAATATCATTTGTTGAGGTTTTAACTTTATTAATACCCTCAATTTTAAGAACAGCGCCGAGATTAGAACCTTCAGTATGAATAATCCACTCGTCTTCTTTTCTTATAATAACTTTTCCTATGTTTTTAACTCCACTAACCTGTAAATCACGAACTTTATCCGCAAGAAGTCTTAGTTCTCTTATACTTTCCTTAGCTGGTTCAAAACTTAGTACGTTATCTTTTATATTTACTCTTTTAAAAGCTTTTTCAATATTTGCTATAATATCTTGATAGTCTAGAATTTTATCCTCAATTTTTTTCTCATCAAGTGTTGCTTCAATTTTCATTTCAGCATAATTAATGTAGAAATCTTTCAGAATATCATTAATTGTACTTTTACCAATATAATTAGCTATCTTTTTAACAAATATTTCATCGTCTTTTTTGTCCTCTTCAAAATAAATAGCCATTGTTGGAGTGGAAATCTTCTTTCTTGCATCAACAATCTCAATAAGTCTAGGTAATCCCAATGTAACATTTAGCTCAGCAACCCCCGCATAGTGAAAAGTACGCATGGTCATCTGAGTACCAGGTTCTCCGACAGATTGAGCAGCTACTGTACCTACTGCCTCTCCAGCTTCAACTTTAGCTCGATCATAGGCATTTCTAACCTTTACAACGAGTTTTTCCAACTCAGAATCGGTTAATTCGCGTCGAATATAAGCATTAGCTATGTCATGAATATAACTTTCTGGAAATTCTGCTTTTTTCTTTTTAGCTAATCGTTCAACTTTTTCAATAATTTTTATATCAATATCATCCACAAAAACCACAACCACAGCTATTTTTTAATCCTCATTTCATCAATGATTTTATCTAAATCAGCAGCTTTTCCATAGTCACTTTTAGCAGGATCTACACCATCTTCTCCAAACATAGTTTGAATAATCATTCCCCTGTTATCGGTTACTAAACCATTATCTTTTACATTTAAATCTTGAAGTGCATTAACAAGACGTCTTTGCATATAACCACTTTGAGCTGTACGAATAGCTGTATCAACGAGACCTTCCCTTCCACCCATTGCATGGAAAAAGAATTCAATTGGGTCTAATCCTTCTTTGTAACTAGAATGTACAAATCCACGAGCTTTAGCCCCTAACTCATTTTTTCTAAAGTGAGGTAATGTTCTTTCATTATACCCCCTATCAATTCTCCCCCCACGAACAGATTGTTGACCAACACAAGCAGTAATCTGCGTAAGGTTAAGCATAGATGCCCTTGCACCTGTAGTTGCCATTATGACTGAATGATTATCCATTCCAAAATAACTTTCAGCTATTTCTCCGGATTTGTCCCTAGCTTCACCAAGAACTTGCATGATTTTCATCTCAAGAGTTTCTTCTAAACTTCTTCCAGGCAATGCTTCTAGTTCATCATTTTCATAAGCTTCAACGAGTTGATCTACTCTTTTTTCTGCACCATCAAGATGTGCTTCGATTCTTTGTTTAGCCTCTTCAGGAATCTCTTCATCATTAGTACTAGTGGTTATTCCTGCTTTCATAATTCCAGAAATAGCTAAATTAGTGGAAGAATCTAAAAATTTCCTAGCTTCATCAGGACCATATTCTTTCATGATTTGATCCAATATTTTTCCTGAAAAAGAACCAAATGCTTTCTCATCCACAGCACCTGAAACAAGATTACCCTCTTCAATAACAACATAAGCATCAAATTCACATTCTTTAAACTTACATTCATCGCATTTCCTACATATCTCCCCTTTATAAACAATATTAAGTTTTTCAGGAAGAAGTAAACTGAAAAGCTCTTTTCCAGTCCAATCTTGATTTTTTCGTTTAGGCAGCGGAATTTTGGCTTTTCTTAAAATTTGAAAAGCCTGTTCTTCGGTGAAGGTTGATTCTGTTCTAGTTAAAAGATATCCACCGGAAATATGATCGTGTATAGCTCCAATAATTGGACCTCCAAATCTTGGAGAGAGAATATGTTCTTGAACTCTCATTAAAGATTTAGCTTCTGCCCTAGATTCATCGGTTTGGAATATATGCATATTCATTTCATCTCCATCAAAATCTGCATTGTATGGAGGACAAACACATAAATTAAGTCTAAAAGTTTTATAAGGAAGAACTTTAACTTCATGAGCCATCATTGACATCCTATGTAACGATGGTTGACGATTAAAAAGTACAATATCCCCATCTTTTAAATGCCTCTCAACAATATATCCCGGTTCTAATTTTTCTAAAATTGCCTCTTTAGTTTCATCATAAACTCTAATTTTTCTTCCATCTAATCTGATGACATAATTAGCACCCGGATGAATATCAGATCCATTTTGAATATATCCCCTAATTTCATCAATGTTCCATTCATTAACATGGACAGGGACAGTTACCTCCTTAGCTATCATCTCTGGAACACCAACTTCATTAATACTAATATTTGGATCTGGTGAAATAACAGTACGTGCAGAGAAGTTGACTCTTTTACCGGAAAGATTACTTCTGAAACGCCCTTCTTTACCTTTAAGCCGTTGAGCTAATGTTTTGAGAGGTCTTCCTGATCTATGCCTTGCTGGAGGAACACCTGAAGCTTCATTATCAAAATAAGTCGTTACATGATATTGTAATAATTCCCATAAATCTTCCACAATAAGTTGAGGAGCTCCAGCTTCCATATTTTCAATTAAACGCTGGTTGATACGAAGTATATCTACAAGTTTATGAGTTAAGTCATCTTCAGATCTTTCACCAGTTTCTAAAGTAATTGAAGGCCTTACAGTAACAGGAGGAACTGGTAAAACAGTTAAAACCATCCATTCAGGACGTGCTACATTAGGATTAACTCCCAAAATAAAAGAATCATCGTCTGTAATTTTTTCTAATTTTTCTCTAACTTCACTAGGTGTTAATTTATAATCACCTTCAATAATAGAAATAGGTTTATCAATTTTAATATCTTCTTGTTCCATTTCACAATGAGGACATTTATCTTTCCTAGCTACATTATAAACTTCTTTGACAATATCATTTAGACTATCCTCGTTATTCATTAAAGATTTAATTTTTTCCCCATATTCTTCAATTTCAGTATTATTTAAAAGAATTCGTCCACATGAATTACATGTTGATCGTAAAATCTTATGGATAGTATCGCCAAAACCAACATGGATAACTGGTCTTGCTAAGTTAATGCTGCCAAAGTGACCTTGACAATCCCCTCCTTTAGAACCACAAGCCCTACATCTTAAACTCGGATCTATAACTCCTAAATGAGGATCCATTAATCCATTTTCAATAGGATAACCGTCTTCATCATAGGTATCTGGAGTTTCAATCTTTGTAACAGACATCTTTCTAATATCTTCTGGTGACATTAAACCAAAATTTATTTGAGAAATCTGTTTAATAATTCCTTTCAAAATATTTGCTCCTTCCATTTTTGTCCCTAAAAATTAATATAATCATGATAAATTTTTTAAGTAATTTAAAATATAAAATACATAAATTTAAGCTTTATCTTCAAGCACTAATTTTGGGAATATACATAAACTTTTTAATTCATCGAGTAATAATTTAAATGCATAAGAAATTTCTACAGGGTATGATTCAACGTCTCCACAAATCG
>Ga0209628_10003380_pt1 | contig 11164 bp, 6 predicted proteins | sample TergutCu122P4_FD_187285 | JGI IMG/M metagenome (GOLD analysis project Ga0209628, IMG submission 187285) | Cubitermes ugandensis P4 segment gut microbial communities from Kakamega Forest, Kenya - Cu122 P4 (SPAdes) (version 2) | ecosystem: Host-associated > Arthropoda: Insects > Digestive system >...
CGTACCTATTTTAATACGACCCCAAAAAATTTGACGATTGAACAGGCGGCTACCTTAATAGGCATGTGCAAAAACCCATCCTATTATAATCCAAGGAGGTACGCCGAACGCACACAGGGGCGACGTAATACAGTCCTTAGGCAGATGAGCAAATATGGCTATTTAGATCCGGCTGTCTGCGATTCACTCTGTCAATTACCGGTTGTATTAATCTTTAAACCAACCGACCATAAAGAAGGGTTAGCGCCCTATTTTCGTATTTACATGCAACAGATACTTGATGCCAAGGAACCTGTACGTAAAGACTATCCCTACTCATGGCAGAAGCAAAAGTTTATAGAAGATTCTATCGCTTGGGAAACGAATCCGGTATACGGATGGTGTAGAAAAAACTTCAAGCCTAACGGAGAGCATTATAATCTTTATACCGACGGACTGAAGATTTTTACTACGCTGGATTCGCGTATGCAACAGTATGCAGAAGACGCTGTTAAAGAACATGTAGTTAAATATTTACAGCCTCAGTTTTTCAGAGAGAAGCGCAACAATAGAAATGCCCCTTTTTCTTTTCCCAGCGATATGCCGGTTAGTGATAGAACAAGTATTATCAATTCAGTTTTGAATGGCTATGTCCGGTTTTCGGAACGTTACCGAACTTTAAAAAATGGGGGATTAAGCGATGAGGAAATAGATAAAATATTTCAAACCAAGACCGAAATGTCGGTTTATTCTGCGAATGGCCTCATTGATACGGTGATGACGCCACTCGATTCGATTCGCTATATCAAATCGTTCCTGCAGTCCAGTTTCATGGCAATGGATGCCCGCTCCGGACACGTAAAAGCGTATGTAGGGGGGATAGATTTTGCTACTTTCCAATACGACATGGTCACGACAGGACGACGGCAGATTGGTTCGACCATGAAACCATTCGTTTATTCCTTAGCTATGACTGAGGGATTTACACCCTGTCATACCTTGCTCCATGTCGAACAGACAGTGCCTGATGAAAACGGGATTCCATGGACGCCAGCCAATTCTACTACCACTACACGATATGGCGAAAGAGTGACAATTGCTTGGGGATTACAAAATTCTTCTAACTGGGTAACAGCCTATTTGATGCGTGAACTTTCGCCTTATGCGCTTGAAAGATTGTTACGCTCGTATGGATTTAAAGGGCCTATTGAACCGGTTGTCGCCATGTGTCTGGGTACGCCTGACATCTCCGTCGCAGAAATGGTTAGCGCCTATTCGGTATTTACAAACAAAGGCATTCGCCTTGAGCCGATGTATATTACGCACATAGAAGACAACTTCGGTAACACCGTAGCCTCATTTATTCCTCAACCGTTTGAGGTTTTAGACGAAGACGCCACATTTAAAGTGCTGAATATGCTTCAAAGCGTTGTAGACCATGGCACAGCAGCCGGCCTGAGAGCAAGAAACATAAAGGCGCCGATGGGGGGCAAAACCGGAACGACACAAGACCACTCGGATGCCTGGTATATCGGCTTCACTCCCAGCTTAATAGCCGGATGCTGGGTAGGTGGCGACAACCGATATATTCATTTTGAAACCATGGATTGGGGCCAGGGAGCGCGAGCAGCTATGCCTGTCTATGCTATTTTTATGAATAAAGTCTATGGCGATAAAAGCCTTGGTTACTCCGAACAGGAGACTTTCGACATCCCGGAAGAATATATTGATCCTTGCTCCACAAGAAATAATCGGCGCGATAACAATAATACCGAAAGACGACGCGCTTCAGGCTCGGACGCATTTTATAATTGATTATAAACTTTTTTTAAAACACAGAGACACAGAGGACGCAGAGTTTCACAGAGCATCGATTGCAACAATATGTAAAGGTAATTTTTTTGACAAATCGTTCATGTAAAAAAATATACAAATGAAAATTTTCACCTATTTATGTCTGACTTTCTGTTTGTTGATTGCCTGCACTAACAAAACATTGCAACCGGTATCCATCATCTTTGATACCGATTTAGGCCCTGATTATGACGATGTAGGCGCACTAACGATGCTACATGCTTTTGCCGACAGCGGACAAGTTACTTTACTTGCTACTGTTTCGTCGAATAAAAACGAATTAGTGATACCCTGTATTGAAGTGATTAACACCTACTTCAATCGCCCAATGATTCCGGTGGGCGCTCCGAAAAGCGAAGGGGGCGTTGATTTAACCACTTGGCACAAGGACAAATGGACAGAAATGCTGCCGGCAAAGTACAAACACCAAACTAAAAAAACCTCCGACGCACCGGATGCCGTTAAGGTATACCGAAAAATCTTAAACGCTCAACCTGACCATTGCGTGATTATTTGCACCGTCGGATTCTTGACTAATCTGAAAGACTTACTGCTATCCGAAGGTGACGAGATAACGAAACTGTCAGGAAAAGAACTTGTTGCACGCAAAGTGAAACGGTTGGTCTCGATGGCCGGATGGTTCCCCGAAGGCAGAGAATTTAATATCCACTGCGACACACAGGCTTCAATCATCGTAACCGAAAACTGGCCAACCGAGATCATCTTCAGCGGCTTTGAGATAGGCAAAGACATACTGACAGGTAAACGGTTAGTGAAAATGAACGTTCAAAACAACCCGGTAAAAGATACGTATGAACTATGTTTTACCGAAGGCGACCTAAACGGACGGATGAGCTGGGATCAAACGGCTGTATTAGTAGCGGTCAAAGGGATTGAACCATACTTTGCCTCGGAACAGGGAACAATAAAGGTAGACCAGCGCGGTAAAAACACATGGACAGCAAACGAAAAAGGTAAACATATCCGTTTGATACAAAAAATGCCCCCCTCAGAAGTGGCTTTTATCATCGAAAACTACATGATGCACCTTCCTAAATAATTGCTGCAAATTCTTTAGCACAGAGACACAGAGGACACAGAGTTTAACAGAGCATAGATCGCCAAATGTAAAGATTTATTTTTCCCGCTTTGGCTCAACAATGTCACTTGTGCCTATCCTTGTCGCAAGTTTGTATCTTGCTTTCCAAAGCATGAATGAATGCCGGCAATCAAAGACAAAACAATATAAAATAATATTGTAAGCGTTATCCCTACAACCCCGAAAAGCACGACAAACACAACAGAAGAGGCGATTAAAAGAAAAGGCAATCGATTGATTTTCCACGATAAAGAGTTGACTTTGAGCGAAAACATCGGCATTTCGGTAACGAGTAAGAGCGAAGTAATAACAACCGTTATGGAAAGGCTTACCAAAATTATTTCCGACGAAACTGAAGCTAAAAGCATGGCTAATTGCGGGAAAAAGCCATTGAACATAGCGCCATCGGACATTAAAACCGTAATAAGCGACGACCAAAACATGGCATGTGCAGGAACAGGGAGACCAATAAATGAGGTTTTCTGACGCACATCGATATTAAATTTAGCTAACCGTAACGCCGAAAAAACAGGGATGGCAAACGAAGCCAGCAGGAACAGTTTGCAAAAAAAAGAATCATTCCACGAAAGGCTATGTAACAAGCAATCAAAGTAACTGAACAGCATCATGCCGGGCGCTACGCCAAAACTAATCACATCAGCTAACGAATCTAACTCTTTCCCCATATCGGAATAAGCTCTCAGCAGTCGTGCCGCTAACCCGTCGGAAAAATCAAAAATTGCTGCAGCGAAAATAGCCAGCATAGCCCCGAAATAGTTGCCGGAGAAACTTAGGATAACTGCATAAAACCCGCAAAGAAGGCTCATGCAGGTTAAAAAATTGGGAATATGTCGGATTAGCCCTTTCATCATTCATTAAAACGGGCTATAGGCGTCAGATTACCTGTCACTTTCTGCTTCATCTCAACCAACACTTCTGTTCCGATAGGCAGGAACGTATCGACACGCGAGCCGAACTTAATGAAACCCATCTGTTCATCTACATGACAACGGTCGTGGACTTTTGCATACGTGACAATCCGTTGCGCTAAAGCGCCGGCAATCTGGCGTGTCATCACTTCAACACCGGAACGCATCCGGATTACAATCGAGGAGCGCTCATTTTCTAAGCTGCTTTTCGGGAGATAAGCCGATTTAAAACGCCCACTTCGGTAGGTAACGCGCGTGACCGTACCATTGACAGGAAACCAATTCGCGTGGACATTAAAAACCGACATAAAAATGGAAATTTGTAGTCGTTTATCAAGAAAATATTCGTTTTCCTCTACCTCTTCGATGGCAACAATGGTGCCATCGGCAGGCGCTATCACAAGCCCTTCGGGGTCGGATGGGTAATGCCTGAGCGGACTGCGAAAGAAGTTTAGGATAACGAGAAACAAACATATAGACACTATAATCACACTGTAAGTGAGCGCTTTATTAGCATCGAGATAGAACAGTGAAAAGTTTACAAAGAGTAAAATTGCACCTACCGATAGAAGAAAACCCGTCCCTTCCCTGTGTACTTTTATTTTTTTTACGCGGTTCATATCATAATAAATTACCGCAAAGTTAGCGTTTTTTTTATTATAAAAAAAAAATGAATCACAAATTATATTTTTCTATTGCCCGAAGAGTGACATACCAGAGACATCCGACGATGTTTTGATAGCCCATTTCGTGAAGCAAAAAGGCATAATTTTCGATCTGTCGCCGGTGAAACGGCTCTTTGTGTTCTCCGAACTTGTAATCCACAAGGACTACACCATTGTTTGAATCGATCATTATCCGGTCGGGACGCAAGGACTGTCCTTTCCCGAATAAGATATCTGTCTCGTTCAATACCTGCATTGAACCGTTAAACCACTCATTAACCTCCTGCCCTGATGTTAATGACAGCAATTCTTCTATCAGTAAGGATGATTCTTCTCTGTTTATTTCCCCTGTGCCGTATTTTTCGGAGATAGCTTTTGCTATATCTTCCTGTTTTTCAATTCGGCTTAAAATATCGTGCATCATCAAGCCGTATTTTCGCTTTTCATCGAATAAATCGTTTTGAAACGAAAGCCTGAGTACCATCCGTTTGTCGGGCGACAGCGATGGGAGGTGTTCTATCGGCCATTCTTCGGCTAATAAGTGCTTGGCTGTCGGCTTTAAGTTTTGAGGTTGCATAAAAGGATATGTCCCGCGTTCATAAACTTCGTTTTCCGTATCTATCAGGAATTGCTGGTCGGTCATTAGTCCGCTCCAAAGTAAACCGGCAATGGAGGGTGTGTCGGTTTTCGGGTGCGGCGCAAGGACTATCAACTCTTCTTTGGCGCGCGTAAAGGCCACATATAGTATATTCAAGTTATCAATATAGGCATGTAATTTTTCCGTAAAATAATCGGCAGCGAAAATCGTCTGGGTCAGCTTTTTGCTGTAATTGACAGGTACCGGACTGAGGAGGTTGAAGGGTTTCCTATCAGGATGACACCACAGTATAGCCTCTTTCTGGTCAACTTTCCACTCGGCAAAAGGGATGATAACCGCTCTGAAGCCAAGTCCTTTCGACTTGTGAATGGTCATGATACGTATGGCATTCTGCGAATCGGGCGTACTTATTTTCTTGCTGCTTCCGGTCTCGTCCCACCAAGCCAGAAACTGCCCAGAATCTGTTGACTCGGCGGCTGTAAATTCGACAATTAAATCTAAGAACGATTGTATATAAACAAGCTCATTTTCAGGAATATCCCTTTCGAAAAGGCGGAACAGACCTTCTGCCAATTCGTAAAGCGACCGGTTAGCCAACCGCTTAAGTTCAGCATTTACTTCCTCACTAACCGGTACAAAAAACCTGTTCAGCGCCGGCATATCCCTTTCTTCTAGCGCAGATTTCGACATCCCCCTGCCCCCATTTTTCTTCACTTCGTAAAGAGACACATTATTTTTTAAAATCAAGGAACGTTCTTCACTTCGTAAAGAGACAGATTTTTTTTTATCATCAAGGAACGTTCTTCCCTTCGGAAAGAGACACATTGATTGATTTTCATAGGAACGTTCAAAGGGGGAATCCGTGTGCCCTACTCCCCTCATCTTCATCAATAAAACCGAATAAGCCCCCTGTGCCATCTCACGATAACTCTTAATATCAGGCCTCGAAAGACTCCTAAGCATTTCAATCATCCACCTTACCGCCAAAGACGACCCTATCGTCAGCGAATCCTCAGTAATAATATCATATTTGTAGGGCGATTCCGGATGTGCCTCTTTATAATCAAGTAAAGTCTCGGCAGCCAGCAAACCATCCGGATTGGTACGGGTAAGAATCGCTATATCGCACAAATCAAAACCGCTATCCTGCAGTTGTTCAACGATAAGCGGCAGTTCTTGCATACTTTTCTCTTTCCACTTAACCTCCTCATCGTCGGACAGAAACTGAATTCTGACATGCCCTTCTGTATTTATGAAAGGCTCCGCCACCTGCTGATGGCAATTTTTATAGGCCGAGATAATACGCTTTTGGCTGGCAGCTTTTTCATCGGATGGCATAGCAGATTGTTCTACCTCCTCATTGTATGACTGTTGCAGTATCGACGGTATCGCATCGAAAAGCATATTATTAAATTGAACGATTTGGCGGAAGCTTCGCCAGTTCACATCCAAGCTCTTCTCGTTGACCCGATTAAAAAAATCCATTTTCAATTGCCTGTCTAACAGCTTCCAATCCGAATTACGAAAGCGGTAGATGCTTTGCTTCACATCGCCTACTATCAGGTTGGAACGTCCGCTATCGAGACTGTCTTTCATCAGCGGACGGAAATTAGACCATTGCATAGCGCTTGTATCCTGAAACTCATCGATCATATAATGTTCGATGCGCACGCCTGTCTTTTCATAGATAAAAGGGATTTCGCTTCCGTCAATAATCTTGCTGAGGAGTTCGGTTGTATCAGCTATTAACATCTTGTTATGCTCTTCGCGCCATTGAGTTATGTGTTTCGACAGGTCTGTCAGGATGCCTAAAGCATAAAAATTACGGTATATTTCTACTGCTGTATGATAGTCGGTCAGGTCATTAAAAAAAGCTATAACCATCTTTATCAGCCCGTTCATCCCGTTAGCGTAGATTTGCTGGGCTGTTTGTTTTAATTGCTTGGAAGCCGTTTTAGACAGATACCCATCGACATAATCTTCCAATTTACGGAAAGTATCTGGGATATCAATCATTTCACCGGCAGCAAGTTTCTCAAATTTAATAAATGGTGACCGGCTACCTTGAATGAAATCAGAAGCGTGCATCCCATATTGCTGCATGAGCTGCACACCCGCTTCGCCCAATTCTTTAGCTTTACGGCGTGTCGATTGGATGATTTGAAAAAGTCTGTCCCGATAATTGAAAAGCGATTGTTTTTGTTGTATCTCTTTTTGTAAGCCTTCTCTGTGCAATTTATACTTTTCGTTGAACAGTTGTTTGCCCAACTTGGTAATATCTCTGTTAATATTCCAGGCGCCCATCTCGTCGATTTTATCTTCCGTAAAGTGCAGCAACCAATTCAACAACGCCTCATTCCCATCTTTTTCAAGGTCTGAAATCATTTTTTCGACCGTTTTTTCGAGAATCAATTCTTCTTCCAACTCGACCTGATAATTGCCTTGCAGCCCTATCTCGCGAGTAAAAGCGCGGAGCGTTTGCTGAAAAAAGCTGTCAATCGTACTGATCCGAAAAGTCGAAAAATCATGCAGTATTGTGCGTAGTATGGTAGATGCCTGTGCGCGTATCTCCGTTTCGTTTTTCTTCCCGTCCTCCGAAAGCATCTCTAAATATCCCGACGGCTGATGGTCGGCCAGCCGGAAAAGCTCCTCAATGATACGGCTTTTCATCTCCGCTGTCGCCTTATTCGTAAACGTCACCGCCAATATATGCCGGTGTCGCTCCTTCCCTTTAAAGAGCAACGCCAGATACTCACCGGTCAAAGTATGGGTCTTACCTGTCCCCGCAGAAGCGCTGTAAATCGTTAGCATAAATGGTACTTTTTAACTGCATCGGAGACTGCAAAAGAAAACAAAATTGCAACGGCAGGGATGCCGTTGTTACATTTTAAGGAGGGCGACGGCGTAGGCGGCGATGCCTTCGCCGCGGCCGGTGAAGCCGAGTTTTTCGGTGGTAGTGGCTTTGAGGGAGATGTCGTGGGTGCGGACGCGCATAAGCTCGGCTAATTTCTGTTTCATTTCGGGGATATAAGGCGACAATCTGGGCTGCTCGGCGACGATGGTGGCGTCAATATTTTCGAGCTGGAATCCTGCCACACGCACCATCAACATCGCATGTTGAAGAAAAAACTGGCTGCTCATGTTTTCGTAAATATCTTCCGAATCTGGGAAATTATACCCAATATCACGCAAGTTGGCAGCTCCAAACAAAGCGTCACATATTGCATGAATCAATACATCCGCATCGCTATGTCCCTTGAGACCAAGCGGATGTTCAATGCGGATTCCTCCAAGCCACAACTCGCGGCCTTCTACCAAGGGGTGAACGTCATATCCAAAACCTATACGCATAATTAATAAAGAACTATTATTTAAAAAGATCTTTGAGGCCGTCCATGTCAAAGGATAGCGTAAAGCGTAGTGTCTGGTCAAGTGGGTTGCTGGGGACGGTACTGATAAGGTAGGCAGCGTCTAAACGAAAGACGTTCATCCGGAAGCCGGCGCCTACTGTAAAATACTGCCGGTTACCTTTCATGCGGTCTTCGTAAAAATAGCCGCCACGTAAAAAGAACTGGCTGTTATAGTTGTACTCGGCGGCAAGGGAAAAGTTTATCTCTTTTAACTCTTCGTTGAGGCCGCCCGGCGCGTCGCTGAAAGACCTGAACATACCTTTAACAAAAGGCATATTTTCGTATGTATCTTTCCGCTTTTCAAAATTTTCGTCGCTTTCGTTTTCAAACCGGACAGGCTTAGTCGGAACAAGGTATTTGTTCAGGTCAAAGTAAATGCCGAGCTGGTTGTATTCGTCTAAAGGCATCAGCAGACCTGTACCTAACCGGAGGTTGGTTGGCAGAAACTGATTGGTAGCTCCGCCGTCGTAGGATACCTTGTTGCCCATGTTGGAGATATTAAACCCGCCGCTCCACAAGCACTCGCTATTGCCTAATGAAAGGAATTTTTCGCCGTAACCGCTTAAATCGGCTGCTACCGAGTTACCTGGACGCAAATCGTCGTCAATACCGGCGCCCATATCAGAGCGTATATACCTCATGGCTGCGCTTAAAGATGTGTTTTCCGTCAATTTGATACTGTAACTCATATCAACCGACATTTCGTATGGGTTCAGGTTATGATAGATATCGCCGTGGTAATCGGTCAGGGGCACTTCGCCTAAAGAAAAATAGCGAAGCGAAAATCCAAGCGCTTGGCGGTCATATACGCCTAATTTATAATAGCCTGATAGATAAAGTAAATTTACGTCGCTCACAATTTTACTCATCCACGGGGTATAGGACAGACCGACGCCGGCTTTGCTTTCCATAAAAGCATATTTGGACGGGTTCCAGAACTGTGATGCAATGTCGGGGAGCGTAGCAACCCCGTTATCACCCATGCCGCCACCGCGGGCGTCAGGCGCAATGGATAGTGAGGGAACAGCGGTGTTTATCGGGCTGAACGTGTTTTTGATGTCATCCTGCGCATATACGAGCGCCGTAGCTGCGAAACATATCCCTATCAATAGTTTTATTCTTAGTAGTTGCATGTAAATAAACCTGTTTTTAAAATTGCACATATTAAATATAAACTATGATTTTGCTTCTTTATTGTGTATGGATGATTAATTTCTGCGATTTGGAAACGGCCTGCGAATGGTTACTGCTCATTATCACCCTGTAAATATAGATGCCGGAGGGCAAGCGCGCGCCGGCACCATTCGTCAAATTCCATCTGACTTGATACGAATCAAACAGTTCAGACGCGCCGACTTCTGTATGGCTCCATTGCAACCGGCCTGTCAAATCAAAGACCTGTATTTCGACGTTCACCTTCGATTCGGGCAGGTTGTGCGAAATCATAAAGTTAACAAAATTGGAGGCGGGCGACGGGCTGGCGGTCAGGTCGACGATAGCCGGTTTGTAGTTGTCGGTGACAACAAAGCTAAATGTATGAGAGGTAGAGTTGTTATGTATATCCCACACTTTGAACTCGGCTGTATGACGTCCCGATTCAAGCGTCGGGATTGGGAACTTAATGATGCCTTCTCCTTTTTCGCCGTCTAAGAAGGTGCGGTAGTAGCTGTTTAGCGAATAGGTCAGTACTGGGTTGTTGTCGATTGTCAGTATGATGTCGTGTCCTATGCTGCTGCTTCCGACGTTGATACCGCTTTCGTCCCAGACGATAGCTGTAAATAATGGGGTAGCATTGACACGGTCACCGTCCTTAAAGTCGGGCGTGTTCAGGAAAAGGGCGCGTATCTCCGGGCCGGTCTCATCCAGTTCGGGGTTCTCTGCAGTACCCCCTACCGTAAAGTTCTTATTATAACCGTTAGCCTCTTTGCGGTTGATGTTATCGACGGCATAAAGGCTTATCTTGCCGTTTTGGTTGGTATATGAGATATCTTTAGGAACAGTAAAGGAGAAAGTGAACTCGCCATGCCGGACGGAATCGTTGCCAAGATACAGGATGTTAGGATAATCAAAGAATGTAATAACGGAATCCCTCCCGTCTTCAGATAAGACACCGTTATTATTCAGTGTAGTTATTAACGCCTGACTGTCGAAAACGGTGACCGACAGTAAACCGTTGAACTGCTCTGCCAAAGCGCCGTTGGGGTTATTCACTTTTCCTTTTACATTGACTTTCTCAAACGCCTTGATATTAACCGGCTCCGACGTCGAAAGCGCTTGGCCGTTTATTTCTGTCACATTCATATTGTATTCATCGGGATAGGTCAAGGTCATTGATGGGTCGCCGAGCAAGACATAGCTCATCAGCTCTATTTCCTTGCACATATTCTTAGCATTTTTCATCACTTCGCCTAAGGTCAGGTGGCGTCCGTTTTTCTTTTCAAACAAGTTTTTGAAAAACTGCATGTTCATCCGGGCATTCGGTTTGCTCCATGCTACGCGCGATGTCGAAAAAATGGCGATGCCACCGCTTTTCCGGTTCAGGAACACATCCTCACCGGCAGATGTCGCAGGTTGATCGAATGGTGCAAAATCGCAGGCTGCAATGATCCAGAGCGGCAGATTGGTATAGG
>Ga0209628_10003381_pt1 | contig 11163 bp, 9 predicted proteins | sample TergutCu122P4_FD_187285 | JGI IMG/M metagenome (GOLD analysis project Ga0209628, IMG submission 187285) | Cubitermes ugandensis P4 segment gut microbial communities from Kakamega Forest, Kenya - Cu122 P4 (SPAdes) (version 2) | ecosystem: Host-associated > Arthropoda: Insects > Digestive system >...
GGTTTTGTACGGTCTGTTCTCCTGACGTTGGGCATAATGATGCCCGAAACATGTTGAGTTAACCTATTGTGAATAAACACCTATACTTGTGTCATCTGTTGGTCCTTTCTTCTCCTACGTTAATGATGCACAGTCACACAAACCTGAAGTATGTCAGTGATGTTTGTGGGGTTTGTTTCAAGTTTCAGAACAAACATAAAATGATACTGCAACATTGCTTAACTTGTGTGCTGTGATTAGGGGGTTGGCTTTATGGGGTAGTCATGCATATTTTGTAAGTCTGAGCTAAAAACTTTTCCCTTTCTGAACTTCTGGGGAACATTAACTTACAGATGAGTGGTCACAGTCTTCCATGGATGGTTCCATGCATGGACAGTTTGAGTTAGCAGCAAATGCAGAATTACACGATGATTATGGGAATACGTGTGATCGTAGCAGCGTTGAATATTTAATAATTGTCATTGTCTAACACTTAGGAGATTTTTGGTTGTTGCCTTCTCCATCTTCATTTGTTCACATCTCCTACTGCCCCTCCTTTTTCCCTTTCACCTCCTCCATCGCCATCTCTTGCTCATTGTCCACCTCCTCCTCTTCCTTAATCCACGTGTGTGTAATTCTGTAATACTTTTGATATCCTGTTTTTTTTTATTCTCATTACAGTGTCGTGTAATGAAACCACTCGATATCCCATTCTTCTGTAATATCTTCAGTTGCTCTCTGACTCTGACTTTTCTCTCTGGCTATTGATGTCAAAATTACATTTCAGCAGTTTCGTTTTTTCTCTATTATTTTCTGTTACTTTGTGTGATCCATTAGAAAGAATAAATCTTAACTATTGTGTTATACAGTTTTTGGGAACCTTACTAATTACATATTTCTAAAATTCTGCCTTTTTGTTTGTTTTATTTATTTTCTTTTACTCTCCTTGTTATGTAAATGTACATGTGATCAGTACTGCAGGTGCACAGTTTAAATCTTATTCCCTTGTATGGCCAGAGCATTTCTGTCTTTTTCTTGACCTTCCAAGCCTTTCAGAATGTCTGAAGCAATCATGTTACATAAATGGATTAACAGGTCATTGTATAGGGCCAGAGATTTTGATATCAGGGTGTCCTGTCCCTTCTGGAGCCGCTGTTACTGTGGCTATAAATTGCATATGCCTGTTGTGTGTTAATTGTAGCTCTGCCCTTATGTAGCTCCTTGACAAGGAATTAACACTTAGGAGGAATGCTGTCTGATACCTGATATTCCACAAAATTAAAATGACTTGTCATTTTGTTTGATTTTCTCTCAGAGATTTTATTATGGCATATGCGTTGAGTGCAGTGTTCGTCTTCGTTATGCAGGCACGCAGCCAGTCACTGGAAATGCTCAATATAGGACACAACACTCTGACCAATGAATGTCTTCATGTTATAAAGGACTCACTGCAGCAGAATCGCACCCTGCTGCAACTTGGGATGCAGTCGACACATCTTACAAGTGAGGGGGCCATTGCCCTGGCAGAGTGCATTGCGGATAATCCTGTCATTCAGGTACGTGAGGATATTTGTGGTGCGTTAATGTTTATGATTCATGTGAAATGGGCAGCACATTCCCCTTTGTTGCTAGATGTAACTTTCTGACATTTAGAGTTGTATGTAAATACCAGCAGTCTTGAGTCTATAATTCTGACTAAATTATTGTTAAACCATTTTGGGGCTTCATATCTGAACTCCAGGTATACTGAAACAGAATTTTGGTTCCTCAAAATTTCCTTTCTTTCAGAGTAACTCTCATTAATCCTAGTTTGGTGGGGGGGGGAAAAAAAATGGCTGTTTTTGTGAATTTTACAGAAGTATTAGAAGGGATGAAGTGTGTGCTGTTATTAGGCTGTAGATTTATTTCATTCTATCAAGGCTGAATAAACTCGCGGAATGATGTATGTCTGTTCATTGAAGCTGCTACTAGATTTTAGAACATATGTGTTGAAATCTTGTTGATAGCTGAGTGACCATAGAAATTATCCATTGTTTAGAGATCTGGCCAGTGCAAATTGTGTTTTCATGCAAAAACCCACAACACACATTTGTATTCTTGAGTGCAGTTACAGTAAATGTGACTACAGTGAATTTTTTGGTCATAGATGTGGAACAGGAATTGTATCATAAGAATCGTGTGCTTGAGAACAACTGTATTGTGCTGTGCTGCATGTTGCCATATACATTGTACAAAAATTAGGACTGCCCATGTTATTTAACTTGTTCTGAATTGTGTTCACTTCATGTTTGAGATAATGCAGTGGCTCACTGATGTAAATGTATTGTTATGGTCCAGCTGTACAGTAGCATGTCCTGGATGTTATTGATCATGTTAGTTGTATGATAAGATCACTCTGTGGAAGCTGGTTGTACTTATTCAAACAAGAGGAGGGACCGTACCCTCGGTGTTTTGCAGCTGTCTAGTCTTAGTCACTGTTCTGTGTGACTGAGACTGGCTCTGACCAACAGACGCCTCATTTAAGTGCTTCATTTTGCCTGTGGATAGTACCAGAACTATCTTCCAAAATGTTCACAGTATTAAAACATAACTGTGATGACCATTTGTCAAAAACTTTCAGCAGTAAAGACATTCTATATAACCAAGTACAAGGGGAGAAGCTCATATTGAGGACAGAATTCGTTATATTGAGATGAGTATGTAGGAGTGGTGGAGTGATGAATGTTAGATGAACCAAAAGACCTGCCCTCATCCATCTCCACAACCTGTCTGCATCCATCTCAACAACCTGTCTTCATCCACCTTGACAACCTGTCCTCATCCTCCTCTAGAACCTGCCCTCATACGCCTCCAGAACCTGCTGTCATCTATCTCTAGAACCTGCTGACATCCAACTCAGGAATGTGCCTTCATACCCGCCAGTCTGTCTTTGAATAACACAGTTTTCATATTCTCTCGTTTGTAAGCATGGTTCATCTATTATTGTTTTTGGGTTATGTAAGAAAATTTTGCTTTAATCATTTTGTGGATAGTAGATATTAAAAAGAAACAAAAACTTCATCATCAGAAACTTCATTATCAGCTGTATCAACTGAACTTGTTTCTTGTCTTACTTCCTAGACAGTGGCAGGATAGTTAGTACCTTCCATTCCTGATTTTTTATATGGTGTGTGGAGTTTGAAGTGTTTAGTTGTTTTGAAATGTTCTTACCTGTTTGTATAGTTACCTTTGTCGTGGAATCCCAACAGTGACATGTATTAAAGATGGCTGACTTCTGGGATGTGATGTCATGTATGCTAGTAGAAGTTTCCTGATGTTTCAGAAGCTCCTGGTGCCTCCATCAGTTGGGTCATTGTCGTACACCCTGATGGTGGAGGCTATGTAATCCTCTGAAACATTAGTACACTTCCACCTGATGACACAGCATCACATTCCAATGGGTGACCAACTTCACGCTCACCACCGTGAGAACTTCAAATCTTGTAACACTCGTTTCTTTTGAACAAAAATCCCTTAATTACTTGTTTCAAAATTCATACATTGTTTAATGTTGTAAAATATCTTCTTACCTGCTTAAGAAGGTAAGCCTGTTTTGGAATTTTGTCCACCATAATTTTGTAATTTTTCGAATCAAGATATTTGTCATATTTGTCCTATTTTTCTTAAGGTTAAAAAGTGTTTGAATATTATAGAATGTTTTTATCTGTTTGAGAAGCCCTACTTTCTGCAATTCCAAGTCATCATCGAAGCTATCTGCACTACAATTTTCGACAACGAAAGAAGTGTGGTTTGAATTTTGGTAAATACGATAGTGCTTGTGAAAATGACTGAGTGAAAGACTGTCATTCTTGTCAGGGATTGAACCAGCAGCCTCCCATTAACAGGTAGGTTGTAGGATAAAATTACCAACTTGAATGACATTGTTTCACTTAGCTGTTTATTAATGTCACATCAAAGTCTGAAAGTGGATTGTTTTAGTGTTTATATTATGTGTAATAGTAATGAACGTGATTTTGTTCCAGAGGATAGATTTACGGGGCAACTGCCTGAAAGTGGCTGGTCTAATGGCGCTGGCTCGTTCGATGAAGGTTAACACGAGTATCACACAACTTGACTTGGACAGTGTACCAAAGAAGAAAGTGGTGTGTAGTACATTTGTTCATTGCAGTCTGACATGAATTACAAAGCTGGTTTTGTTTCCCTTAACCCAGTAGTACAATTAGAGAGTTTTGTTTCCCTTAACCCAGTAGTGCAATTAGAGAGTTTTGTTTCCCTTAACCCAGTAGTGCAATTAGAGAGTTTTGTTTCCCTTAACCCAGTAGTGCAATTAGAGAGTTTTGTTTCCCTTAACCCAGTAGTGCAATTAGAGAGTTCTGTCTACATGGAACACATATTGAAAATTTAGTTACTGAACTTCACTAATCCCAGTGCTTGGGGTTTTGACATTACCCATTTTAATAGCACTGTATTTACCCGAATGCAAAACGACTCTAATCTAAGATGACCCCCCCAAAAAACACATCTGCCAAGGGAAATGTATTTATCCAAATCTGAGAAGACCCCCCAAAAATGAAATGTCTGCTAAGAAAAATTATTTTACAATTAATTTCAGGCACTTACTACACAACACGCATCAGATTCTGGCTGTCTTTACCAAAGAGTTCCTTCATCTTCTTCACCCTCACTCCTAACATCCCCATCCTCTGCACTGCTATTCCATAACATTTCATCATCAGTCCCATCCACTGCTCTTTATATACAGCACTTCTTAAAATCTTATACATTCACTTCTGGTATGATGCACCCTTATGTTGTTATGATCCACATTGACTAAATTTTACAGTTATATTTCTTGATTAATAATCTTGAACACACGAAGATTCACAATTTTCTCCACAGATGGTGTTAGTGGTGTTAAAATTTTAAATGCATGTTTTCTGGGTTTTTTTGTTATGTCTGTGTCGTGATCGGTCTGAGTTCATGGCTCTTTGGATGGTTTTTAATTTATGGATTGTTCCAGGTGTTATTTTTGAGTCGTGTTATTTAATGTTTAATTTCTCAGTAGCCATTTTCCTGGTATTACTGTTAGACTAGATCTGTCATCAGGTGCATATCATAACAGGTTATTGTTTCTGTGGTGCCCAGTGGCTGAGAACAACTTGTTCTGTGTCCACCAGGTTAGGTGCTTGTTTCCCTTTGAACAGACACAGAGCCGGCTTCCAAAATGTCTTGCTTCTTTAAAAAAATTAGGTGCTGGACAAAGACCCAAAAAAGAAGACTGTGTCAGTTAATTTCAGTTGTGCCCTGTTCTCTCTTTTGGATTTATTGACACTTGAAGTTGGATGGGTAGGTTGTCTCGAACTGAGGTTGGATGGATAGGTTGTCATGAACTGCCAGAAAGGAATTATTACTCTATGCTATCAAAAGAGTGCAGATCTCACATGATGGTTTGGTGATGCAGACCTTGGTTTTACTCCGCATAGTCTCGTTCAGAGCGGTCCAGTTTGGCACTGTCCAGTTCTGCACTTCATGCACGATTTAATATGGCATCATGTATTTAAGTGCCAAATTTAAGGGATAATCTATGTCTTGCATTCAAGCAAATACAGTATTGTTTCAACCATTCATGATTGGTTCTAGTGAAACAAAATGAGACCTTGTGGCTGGTGAGTCAACTTATCCCACCCTCGTGCTGTTGTGCGCATCACTGCCAGTGTGGTGAACCTGTATATTTTTTTTAACATTTTAAAGATATATGTTTACCGGGAATTAATTTTGTATATTTAGGCAACAAGGAAATTTACTGCATTTTTAAGACATGTTGCATCATCTGTGTTTTATTTTCCACAAAATTTTGTTTATTTGATAATTTTATCTTCACTCACATTTTTTATAATCCATGCACTAAAATTTAAATACCCACCCCTGTAGGATAACGGTTAAGTGAGGTTTAATGCTTTTGTGCCGTATGAAATGAGACTATTCTTGAAAAATTTTATGTCTGTCATGGTTTTTGAGGCTTTTTATGTTTTATTACTGATATTTTATAAGTTCTTGGAACCAGATATGTGCTTTACATTGAAAGTGGATTTCAGCATTTGTGATTCTGATGTTTGTGACAGTCTTATTGGTCCAGCTTAATTATGAACATTGATGCCGTACTGTCACAAAGCCTCTGAATGTGTATACAGTTCATCTCTTCCACCAAACCCTGTGGTCCAGTGGACACCGCTCCTGCTTTGTATTCGGAAACTCGCGGCTTCAAATCTCAGACCACAGACGGACTATACTAACAAGATTTTTGTGAATTTTCTTCTCTCCCTCCAAGTAAATTCTTGATATTATACCTCTGCTTAGGCTACAGTTCCTTTCTCTTTATTTCCAATCATTTTTTCACCAGTTATCCCTGTTGTTGGAGATGTTGTAGTCTGTGATCCTGAACACATTATTAGATAATGTACAATAAAATAGAATACATGAGGAAACTGATGGTTATGTACAGGAGGACAATAACACTCTGGACCAGTATGTCGCCTTGGTGGCCGAGATTAGGGGGTACTGTGCCCGCAATGAGATAGCTGCACGTGAAGAAGAAGACACCATTGAAGAAGGTCCTGCAACTGGAACACCAGGCAGGGGACGAGTAATAAACAGCACATCACGCAAGATCTCGCTGACGTGTGAGACTCTGCTTCGCAGCGCCACTGTACCTCAGCATCCAGTAGTACCAGATAATGGTCTGTTGGTGGAGCCTCGGCGGGGTAGTGGCGGCAGACTGCGCAGTCCTGCACCCAGTCCAATCCCCAGCCCTGTGTCTAGCCCAATACCAAGCCCATCACGAACACGTTTTCAGGTTAGTACTTGCACCTTCTTCTGTTTGTGTGCATACATCAGTTGATAAAACTGACATACCATGCACTGATCATATGTCATGCACAGTGGAATGGGAACATGTAGCAGTCATAAATACACTCACCATTACAGTCTGTGTGGCTGTAACACCATATACATTGGTAGGCTCTAAAGACATAGACAGAAGGTTTCTCAAAAATGTGCGCGCTCATCTGTAATCCTGCCCTGTGTCAGTAACGTGTATATACTTATTGCCATGGGAATGCCAGATCTCTCATAGCTTGGAAAATGCAAAAGGAAATATTTAGAGACAGAAAGTATGTTTTAAGATCTTTTACTGTCAGAGCAGCATAATGCCATTGTTGCCAAGTGGCTGGTGCTTGTTGTGACATGGCTTTGTAGGTGTGTCTGTCAGTACAGTGGTTATAAACAGAATTTCATTATGACAACCAAAATGGGGCCTACGTGTAGGTGGGAGGATACTGTTACATTAATGTAAAGGTTTTATCTGGCTGGGGAAAGAAGCTGGCACTTTATGTTAGCCAGATCTAAGTGAGAGGTGTCTTTTATATCTTGTATAAAAATGCTGTATTGTATGACATTTTTAAGAAATTTGTGAACTCCACATGCAGCAGGGATTATATTGGTCAGATATGAACCCAAAATTGAATTTGTCAGGCCAGTGGCATACCCAGAAATTTTGTTCATGAAGGGTGTTCAACAAATTCAGTTGAGGACAGAGGACAGAGAGAACGGGGATCGGGGAGCGGTAGCCCCCTAGTCAAGGGTTCTGGAGGCAGCTGTAATTTGGTACAAGAAATTTCATTTCATATAGTAAAATTTTCTAATTTTTAGTACTTTAGACTATTCCTGAAGACAACCAATTTATTTGTCATTGTTAATGTAAAACAATTGCGAACCTAGGTAGTTTTAGAATTGCACTGCATTTTTTCCGAACATCTTGGGGTGTTGGCGTCCTAAATTCAGCAATTATTAAACTAATTAGGATGTTGGAATAGGAGCACTAAAAATTTTCCGCTCAATTTGCAATCTGGTTTGACTTTGTCAAGCTTTTGGGATGTCGGGGTGGGTTTGAACTCCGATACCAGATACGCCACAGCAAGACAGTTTGTATTAAAAGAACCTTTTATTTAATAAATTACAACCGTATGAGAACACAATGAACTACAAGAGGAAATCGAGATGCCGGTTCTTCTTGCTGATGCGATCGAGGACTCCACCGATATCTTCGGAATTTCAGGGAGGGTTTAAACCCCCTCCCCTCGGTATGCCACTGTGTCAGGCAGTGTTTAATGTATGACCATGGTACCAAATTTTATTTTAATCCCTGCAGTACCCATCCTTTAATCAGTGGGCTTTCAGTTGGTATGACTGGATCATTGCTGTGGGGTGGGTGTATAAATTTTAGCGCTTGCTTTACAAAATATGTGAATATTGATTGAGCCAAAAATGGTACATTTATAAAATAAATAGTATATTGTGGTTTTTTTTAAGAGATGCAGTAAATATCCATATTGTCTAAATATACAGAATAAGTTTCTAGGGCTGTTGCCATGTGTGTGTGTGTGTTTGGTATAAAGGACATTTGTATTCCTGACCTTACATATTGTTTCGCAAATACAGGACCCATAAAGGTTAATGGATGAAACCGACAAACAGGCACAATTTTCTCTTTGTGTTCACTTTGTGCTCAGAGTGTCTTTATAATGCACCACCAGTACAAGTGGGGTATGCGATGGCGCAGTTGATTGTGGCACTGCACTACAAGTCGGAAGGTCGCAGGTTCGATTCCTGACGGTGTCATTGGAATTTTTCATTGACATAATCCTTCTGGCCACACTGTGGCCCTGGGCTTGAGTCAGCCTCTAACAAAAATGAGTACCAGGAATATTTCCTTGGGGGTAAAGGCGGCCGGTTCGTAGGGCTGACAACCTTACCACCTTCATGTGTGGAATGTCTTGAAATCCATGAGCCTCAACCTCCTGGAACCCCCAGTGCCTGTCCAGGCCTGTAATGGGATTTACCTTTACCAGTACAAGCAGTTTGTAAGACTGCATGTTTCATGCTTCTGAAATCAGAATTTTTTTCCTTCCAGGTTTCCCGTGTTGCAGATCCTAGTTTCTTTGTCAACTCAGGGCAGTCAGGATCTCCATCTTCTTCATCGTCATCTCCAGTTACTCCGCCATCACTGTCATCATCACCGTCAAGCTTCTTCCCATCTGCAACAAATTCACGGTTCCGTGTCACATTGGTAGAATCCTCTGCTCCTCTCCCCATTGTCACAAGCCCATCAGGCAACGTCACTGTTGGCTTCACCTTCAAAAAGGAAGGTGATAACTCAACAAGTGAAGCAGAATCTGAAGTACCCAGCAGTTCAATTACTGACGCTCAGGTTGTGAGAAGTTCTGATATGGAAGTTGCGTCAGGGAATTCTCTGAGCCGTTCAACAGTGGAAAGCCATTCGGCCTTGCTTGTGACTCAACAAACCCCATTGTCGCAGAATGTGCAATCGACTGTGAAACTAGGCCCCTGTTCTGACAGTCTTGTCATTGACAGTGAGTCCAGTCTGTCATTGGCTTCTGATACGTCTGAGGACACAGTTGATATGGAAGTGAGGACTATAATGAATCCATACGACTTGGCGGATAGCGATTTTGTCAGCTGTGTTGCACAGGAGTCTAGCGAAGTGCCTGTTGGTTCTGACATGGATGTTCCAACACAATTGTCATTTCCAGATGTTTCCATTAAGGATGCGTTTGCAGTCCAGTTAAACACAGATAAGAATTCATGTGTAACTGAACAAAGTGCTGAAGATTCTGCAGCACAAAATTCAGTTGTAAGTACCATGAAATTAGACAGACAGTTTAGAAATAGCTTGGAGAGTCTGAAATCAGTTGAAGTGGTTGATAATGGATTAAAAACTGCGAAGCCAGCTGGAGGGTATGATGATAGCTGGAGTTCTCTGAAGCCTGATGAATGGGTTGGTGGTAGTGAAATAAGTACTAAGAAGCAAGATGAGAAAATCGATAGTAGTCCAAGTACAATGAAACCAGATAAGCAGATAAATCATAGTTCAGAACATGTGATACAGTCATTGGAGTCTAATTTTAAGCATGCAGGACAGATTGACAACAATGTGAAACAGGTGCCTTCACACCGTGTGCGGAAGATCGCGTGGGTTGCGCCTGACCATGCAGAACTGAAGGCACCTTCAAATCTTGAAAGACTTCTTGGGCTGTTTCACAATCCAGGCAGCTTTTTCAACAGGACCCAACAGCAGCAGAAAACTGCTGCAGTCACTGTGGATCCACAGCCTGTTGCTACTAGCAATCCTGTCTGTCTGTCTGCAGGATCACTGGGTAGCATTTCTGATGGTAGAAGTGGTCTGTTAACTAGTGGTTGTGAAGGTAGCCCTGAATGTGTTGGAGAGACTACCATAAAAGTAGTGCAGTCATCAGTAAATTCGAGCCCTGGTGTACTGAGGAAAGAGAGAAGGACTTCAGACTATAAAAAACCAATTCCAGACATCACAAATAACAACCAAGTCCAGCAAGTTATAGTACAAGGTTGTACTGTTGCAAATAGGTCCAGTGGTCATTGCGAGGAAGATTCAAGACACTGTGAAGATGAGAATTATGATGTTTCAAAACTTTATGAATCCCTGTCTGAATGTTCTGAAGCTGACTGCCCTAAATCAGTGTTTGAGGCTATGACTGGTGGGGATGCTAATTTGGAAACTGTGGATAGGGTGGGAGGAGCTTGTGATTCTAATAACTTAAATTTGAGGGGCACACAGAGCTCGGATACATTAGAAAAGGCTGATATTGGGACTGGTCTAGAGTCATTGAAATTAGCAGATAGCTCTGATGTTGTAGTCAGTATGTTACAGTGTACGGCCAAAGGAAGTGGAGCAGAGCTGAGTATAGGATCAAGTGCAATAAAAAATTCTCCTGCAAATGGAATCAGTGTTAAGCCTGTACCTTGCTGGAAACGGGACAGTGATGAGTTCAGTGATGACTATAGTAATGGGTCTCCAGTGACCAGTGAACTGCCTAATGATAGGTTTTGGTCTCAAAGTTGTGATTCTTCTCTTGTTTCTGTACAAAATGCAGCAGCCACAATGCGGTTGGTGGGTGGTGCATCAGGGTTTACCAGCTGTGAGATGGATATGCACAGAGGGACTGGCGCTAGTACCGTGTTGGTATCTGACCAGAATGGTATGTATAAAAAAGTCTGTGTGAATGTTGATGTAAGTTGTTCTGTGATTGTTAGTTCCACTGTGACGATGAGGGTTGTGCGGTGTGAGCTGAA
>Ga0209628_10003382_pt1 | contig 11163 bp, 8 predicted proteins | sample TergutCu122P4_FD_187285 | JGI IMG/M metagenome (GOLD analysis project Ga0209628, IMG submission 187285) | Cubitermes ugandensis P4 segment gut microbial communities from Kakamega Forest, Kenya - Cu122 P4 (SPAdes) (version 2) | ecosystem: Host-associated > Arthropoda: Insects > Digestive system >...
TCGCGATACCACCCGAGTATCGCTCCGGTTTGCGCCTTGCCTGGCGCCGATTGCGGCAGATTTGTTTCTTCACCGAACTCCTAACTCAGGACACTAGCCGCGGCATGGATAAAACGGCTGTTGCGTCGGCGGCGATAGCTTGACGAGAAAGCCTTCGCCAAAGCGGGCAACCGATCCCGGCGCAGGCCAATTGGGCATGGCCGCGTAGGCCGCCTCGGCTTCTTGCTGGGGCTGGGGCACGTAGCCTTGCAGGTCTATGTAGCCGATCAGGTTCATGTAGCCGAGGATACGCCAGGTGTTGCCGCCATCCCAGGCAAAAAACGAGGCTCCGGTTGTCGTCGACGGTGCAATGGGGTAATAACGGCGGAGAAAATCGCAGCTCTGCCCGGTATCACCGCCGAACGGCCGCATGCCGATGAAATGCACCCGGATCGGGTGTTGCGCGTTACCTGCACCGCCGTTTTGGTGCGCCAGTTCATCATAAATCGCCGCGGCCAGTGCCTGATCGTGGCGAGCCACCATCCAGCCGCGCGCTTGCGCGACCGAATTGACGTAGAGGCTCTGCACGGCGGTCAGTATCGCCAGCGCGGCCACCACGCGCCGGTACAGCGGATAGTTTGCACAAGCCGAGTGCGCCAGCAAAAGCAGACAGCACAGCGCGGTCGCCGCGCCGAGAAAGGTTCGCAGCGGCAGGCTGCCGCTCATCAACCCCAGCAGTGCGGGCAGCGCCGTCAGCAGCAGCAGCCAACACGCGCGCCGCACGCGCTGACCGGCGGGCGCGCAGCGCACACAGATGAACAGGCTAACCAGAAATGTCGTGGCAAACGTAACCGAGGCCATGCCGATGCCGCGCCAATTGCGGTAATACATGTCCGTCCAGTTGCGGAAAACCTCCTTGATCAGCCGCCAGGGCTTGTCCAGCCACATCTCCGGCCGTATGAACTGGTGCCCGTAGGGCGAAAACTCAGTGCCGCAGCCAGCCATCGTCAGCCGTGCGGCTACCCACGAGATCGCTCCGCCGATGAGCAAGGTGACGGCGGCCGCGGCTATCAGCCGCTTGAGCTGGACCGGCTGGCCGCGCTGGCGCATGGCCAATCCAGCGCCCAGCACGATTACCAGATACATCAGCCCCAGGCTTTGGTAAGCGCCCAGCGCCACCGCGCACGCCATCGCGGCGGGCCCTGCGCCGCGCAGCCAGAACGCGCGGCTGCGCCAGCAAACGCCGTTTGCCACCGTGCGCAATGCGGCCCAGCTGGCGCAAAAAACCCCGACCCCCACCGTGAGCACGTTGGCCGAAAACGCCAGTTGCGCCAGCCAGACCGGATAGGTGGCGTAAACAGCGAACGCAGCCAGCGCAAAGCCGTCCATGCGCCCGGCGCGCAGCAGCCGCAGCACGTACATGAACGAGATCGAAAACAGCGCGCCAAAAATCAGCAGCGCCCCAGTGGGTGCTATCGCTTGCGGCCACACAGTGGCGCGCAACAGTGTATTGGTCCAGCGGCCCAGATCGGCAAAGTGACAAGCCGCCCCCCGATACAGGTACTCATCGTCTATGGAGACGTTGAAGTTGGTCAACTGATAGGCGTTGAGCAGGCAAAACAGCACGAACAACTTGAACGCGGTACGGCCTTCCCCGCGGGAGACTAGCATTGAATCATTCATCGTAAAACCAGCTTTTGCCGTGAGAATGTCATAGTTTTCATGAGATTTGCGCGACCGCTTGTACTCTCCTGAATTGATAGCTTGCTGAGCTTGTCGCGTAATTGTTTTCGGATGTTTTTGAATTCATTATCCTAGAAACGATAGTTGGACACGCCCGAGCAGGTCGTTACCGGTTGGACTGGCAAGGGTGAACGCCGCGGCTCCAAGGGTGCGTACGCAAGGGCGAAAGATTTTTCGCCCCTACCGATGTGAACGCCGCGGCTCCAAGGATGCGTAGCGCGACCTTGGAAACTGCGTGAACGGGCCCAGTCTCTGGCTGGGCCGCGCCCTGCAAGGGCGACGACACACCGCTTGGCTTATGCCTGCAAGGAGGAGCAACGCCGCTAGCGCGCCCGAGAGCGGTCTGATCGGGTGCGACAGCGGCTCTGACCCAAGAGGTAAGGCTTATCGAAACCAGAAAAATCAATATCCATGCGGCTTTCGTGACGATAAAAAGCGCTCAACCACCGTTTCTAGGATCATCCGTTTGACTGGACTGACGGCATCCCGCGGCATCGAAATTCGTCGCGGAGACGCAACACCTATCGCGTCACCGGGTTGATGCCGGCCCATACGTTTGGCGCCGGGGAATATCCCGGCAACGGCTAAGCCGCCTGGTCGCGCCCGGCCCATCCTGGTTTTCGTTGCAAATCCTCGCCATAGCCATCAGGCCGGCTGACCGACAAGTTTGCGCATTGCGGCTACTTTCAAACTCCGGCGCGCTCAATCACCCATATTCTTCAGAGCTTGCCCGGACTTTAAGTAGCGTTTCTTGATCTAAGTTAAGTCCAAAAAAAGGACAAGATCAGAGTATTGGCGGTGAGACGTTTTACGAAGCGGTGTTATGCCGATGCTTGTGTGGTGGCCGGTTGGTCCGCACGGTCGTGGTGGCTTGGTGCCGTGGGGAGTTACAGACCAGACAGTACCGCTGTAATGGCGTGTTTTTTGTCAACAGGAGCCTGATATGAAAAGGAAAAGATCCATGGTGAAGTCCGGCCTGCTGGTGTTGACCGCAGGTCTGGGGCTTGCTGCGGCGAGTGCCAGTTGGGGTGCCGAATCCCTGCAAGACGTGATGAAACGCAGAAACCTGTCGCAGCAGGATCTGCTGGCGGCGGCCAAGACCTACGTGCCGACCGGCAAGCGCGACGAGTTTCTGGCCTTCAGTTCCGGCGGCCAGTCCGGGCAGATCATCGTCTACGGCGTGCCCTCGATGCGTATCCTCAAATACATCGGGGTGTTCACGCCGGAACCGTGGCAGGGCTACGGCTTTGACGAAGAATCCAAGGCGGTGCTGGCCGGCGGCAGGATCGGCGGCAAGGACATCGCCTGGGGCGACACGCACCACCCGGCGATCTCCGAAACCGACGGCAAGTATGACGGCCAGTTCCTGTTCATCAACGACAAAGCCAATCCGCGCCTGGCCGTGATTGATTTGCGCGATTTCGAGACCAAGCAGATCGTAGCCAACCCGATCTTCAAGTCCGAGCACGGCGGCGCTTTTGTCAGCCCGAATACCGACTACGTGATCGAGGCGGCCCAGTACGCCGCGCCGCTGGAGAACAACAAGTTCCATCCGCTGGAAGAGTTCAACGAAAAATATCGCGGCGGCGTGACTTACTGGAAGTTCAACCGCGAAGAAGGCCGGATCGATCCCAAGCAGTCCTTCTCGGTCGAGCTGCCGCCCTATAGCCAGGACCTGTCCGACTTCGGCAAGGGGCCCTCGGACGGCTGGTCGTTCACCAACTCGTTTTGCTCCGAGCGTTATGTCGGCGGCATCGAAAAAGGCCGTCCGCCTTATGAAGCGGGCTGCTCGGCCAAGGACACCGACTATCTGCACGTGATCAACTGGAAAAAAGCCGTTGAACTGTTCAAGGCCGGCAAGACCAAGAAGATCAACGGTCACGACGTCATCATGATGGATACCGCCGTCAAGGAAGGCATCTTGTTCCTGATCCCCGAAGCCAAGTCGCCGCACGGCGTGGACGTGACCCCGGACGGCAAATACATGATCGTCTCCGGCAAGCTCGACACGCACGTGTCGGTGTTTGATTTCGAGAAGATCATGGCGACCATCAAGGCCGGCAAGTTCGAGTCCAAGGATCCATATGGCATCCCGGTACTGAGCATGAAGGACACGCTGCATACGCAGGTGGAATTGGGCCTGGGCCCGCTGCACACGCAGTTCGATTCCAAGCCCTGCATCGCCTATACCTCGCTGTACGTCGATAGCCAGGTCGCCAAGTGGAACTACTGCGAAGGCAAGGTGGTGGACAAGATTTCCGTGCACTACAACATCGGCCACCTGATGACCATGGAAGGCGACTCGGTTAATCCCGCCGGCAAGTACCTCGTCGCGTTGAACAAACTGGCGATTGACCGCTTCAACCCGGTCGGCCCGCTGCATCCGCAAAACCACCAGTTGATCGACATCAGCAACGACAAGATGACGCTGTTGTACGACATGCCGATTCCGTTGGGCGAGCCGCACTACACGGTGGCCATCGCGGCCGACAAGCTCAAGCCGGGCGTGCGCTACAAGGTCGGCACCAACAGCCGCACCGACAAGCCCGCGCCATACGCCGTGCGCGCCGGCGAGGAAAAAACGGTACGCAAGGGCAATAGCGTCGAAGTGTTCGGCACCTTGATCCGCTCGCACATCACGCCCGAGACGATCGAGGCGGAGGTGGGTGACGAAGTGACCATCCATCTGACCAACCTGGAACGCGCCGAGGACGAAACGCACGGCTTTACGGTATCGACCTACAACGTCCACGCCTCCGCCGAGCCGGGCAAGACCATCACGGTGAAATTCAAGGCCGACAAGGAAGGCGTCTATCCGTACTACTGCACCGAGTTCTGTTCCGCGTTGCACCTGGAGATGCAGGGTTATCTGCTGGTCAAGCCCAAGGGCTGGAAACCGACCAAGACGGCGATGGCCGCGCAGTCCTACACCGAAGACGACTACAAGAAGCAGGTCAAGAAGATCGCCGACACCCAGGCCGTGATCGACTCCGTGGTGGGCTACATCACCAGCGTCAATTACAAGGACTTCCCGGAAGTGGTGGCCATGGTTGACGATGCGTTTGACCAAGCCAAGAAGGGCGCCGACCTCAAGGCCAAGCACGAAGAAGCCGCCGCCAAGAAGGATTGGGAAAACGCTTGCCTGTGGGCCGAGCAGGTCTGGCAATACCAGGTCAAGACCGCCGACTTGGGGCTGCGCGCCAAGACCTTCCTGGAGCAAAACGGCGCCAAGAAGACTAAGTAAACGCTAAACGTTAAGCAACACGGCGGGCGGCCGTAAGGGCCGCCCGCTTCTTTGTCCAAAGGAGAAACCATGAAAACCCAGCCGTTGATTTTCGTCGCGCTCCTTGCGCTGACCGCCGGCCCGGCCTTTGCCGCCGCCGCCGTTGATGGCGCCAAGCTTTTTCAGGAAAAAACTTGCTGGGCGTGCCACGGCAAGGACGCCAAAACGCCGATCCTGCCCAGTTATCCGAAGATCGCCGGGCAAAACGCCCAGTATGCCGAAGAGCAGATGCTGGACATCAAAAGCGGCGCCCGTGCCAACCGCAGCGCCGCCGCCATGAAAGCCATCATGGTGCTGGTCAATGACCAGGAAATCAAAGCGCTGGCCGACTACGTTTCAAAACTGAAGCCTTAAACCTAGAAACGGCAGTTGACCGCTTGCAATCTTCAGGAGAACCGCGTGGATATTGATTTTTTTGGCTTCGATAACCCTCACCTCTTGGGTGAGAGCGCTACGCACTTGCCAGCACCGCGCTCGGCGCGCCATGCGGCGTTGCAAATCCTCGCGATACCACCGGGTATCGCTGCGGTTTGCGCCTTGCCTGACACGCCGATCACGGCACCGGCAAATGCGTCCAACTACCGTTTCTAGGTTAAATTTCACATCTGCTCTTTGATCCGAAGCAGCCCGCATATTGTCCAGACTGTCATGCAGTCGCCTTAAAAAGGAAGCCAAACCATGAAAAAACTCGTAATTCTGACCGCCGCGTTGCTCGGCGGCTCTCTGGCATTGGCCCAGGCGCCGGCCCCTAAGAAATCCGGGATCGAGGCGCAAGGTTACCAGTGGAACGCCCAGGAAGGCGAAAAGATCGAAGCCCTGAAAAAGAAAGGCAACGTCAAGACCGGCGAGGAAGCCTATGAGGTTTGCGGCGCTTGCCATCTGCCTTCAGGCGCCGGACGGCCCGATGGCACCTTCCCGCAACTGGCCGGTCAACACAGCACGGTGCTGATCAAGCAGATGGCCGACATCCGCGAAGGCCTGCGCGACAACCCGACCATGTATCCGTTCGCCAAGACGCTGACCGACCCGCAGGAGCTGGCCGATGTCTCGGCCTACATTCAGAGCCTGTGCATTCCGACCGACCACGGCAAATACGAAGGCGCGGACGCCGCCGCGCAAATCGCCACCGGCCATGACCTGTACGAAAAGGAATGCAAGACCTGTCATGGCGTCAACGGCGAGGGCGACAAGGAGAAGTTCTATCCGGTCATCGCCGGCCAGCACTACAAATATCTGCTGCGCCAAATGACCGATATCCGGGACGGCAAGCGCCGCAACGCCAATCCGGACATGGTCAAAATCATCAAGAAGTACGATGACAAGCAACTGGTGGCCATTTCCGCCTTCCAGTCCAGCATGAGCATGCCGGGCGCCATGTGCAAGCCCGCCGCGGCTGCCAAGAAGAAGTGACGGTACGGCGGCGGCGTGCCGCCGCCGTTTTCCTGATATAGAGATCTTGTATGTCGGACAAGAAGAATGCCAACGCCCTGACCAGCGGCCTGACGCTGGTCGCCTTGCTGTTGATGATCGCGGCCTATTTCGCGCCGATTTGGTGGGTATCGCTGACCGCGCCCAACTACCCCAAGGACGCTTTCCCGGACGGCATCCGCATTCATTTTCACTTCGACGGCGTGTATAACGGCTGCAAAACGGCCGGCAAGGGCACCCGCTTGGCCAGCGAGGTGATTCAAAAGGATCTGGGCGCCGATGACGAGCGCTACAACCCGATTACCGACGCCAAGAAGGACATGAACCAAGGCGCGGGCGCGCTCGATTGTGTCCACGAAATGAATACCATCAACCACTACGTCGGCATGTACCCGATTGCCGCCGGAGCGCCGGTGGAAAAGCCGCTGGCCAAGTTCTTCTTCGGCTTCTTCGGCGTGATGCTGCTGGCCTTTGCCGTCACGCACCGGAAGCTGCGCTTAAGCATACTCGGGATTGGGTTCGCCGCGGTGGCCGCCTGGACCGTCGCCGACCAGTATGTGCTGGGCCATCTGGCCGGCAACGTCGCCAATTACGTCAAGGAAACCGGCACCTACTTCAAGGAGCCGGAGAAGATGCAGGCTTGGGGCAATAACGTGGCGGTCATCAGCCACATCGTGATCGCGGTATTGATGGCCGCGATGATCGTGGTGTTCCTGGGGGTCTGGAAGATCCGGCGCTTTGAACTTATCCTGGTGGCGGTACCGGCTTTGCTGCCGGTGTTTTTCGTGATTGAGTACGCGGCCTGGCTCTGGTTTTTTGGCCACACGCTTAATTCCTGGGGCGCTTTCACGGTCAAACCCTTCATGCCGACGGTGTTCGGCGAGGGCAAGGTGGCCCAGTTTTCCACCTATTCCTATCCCTATTGGGGCTACGCCTTGCTGCTGCTGATTTTTGTCTGCCTGGCGCTGGCGTTTTTGCTGCGGCGGCAGCAGTTGCATCATCAGCATCATAGGGAGGCCAACTGAGCCTGGCCATGCGGTCACGCCCATTTTTGTTGCTGCTGGTGGTCTTGACGCTGACGGCGGTTGGCGGTCGCGCCGGCTTAGGCCAAGTCACGGGCGGCGAGGCGGAAAATGCGCCGGCCCCGGCTCCGGCCGGCATGGATGCGCCGCGCGTCGGCGTTGATCGGCCCAAGCCGGTGTACATGCTCAGCGAACGCGATCCGCGCGTCCACGGGCTAAAACCATTTCAGGCGTTGGTCGATGCCGCCCCCGCCGGGTCGGTGCTCAAGCCGCCGCCCGGCCGGTATGCCGGGCCGGTGGTCATGAGCAAGCCGCTGACCATCGACGGCGGCGGCCAGGTCACCATAGACGCGGGCGATCGCGGCACCGTTTTCACGCTGCAAGCCAATGGCGCGACGCTGCGCGGCCTGCATCTGACCGGCTCGGGCGATTCGCACGACACCGACGATTCGTGCCTGGACGTGCGGGGCGATCGCAACACTATTGAAAATCTCACCAACGACAACTGCCTGTTCGGCATCGACCTCAAGCAGTCCAACGACAACATCGTGCGCGGCAACCGCGTGCGCTCCAAGCCGCTTGATTTGGGCGTGCGCGGCGACGGCATCCGCCTGTGGTACAGCCGGCGCAATGTGATCGAGGGCAACCAGGTGGTCGATTCGCGCGACGTGGTGGCTTGGTACTCGCACGACAACACATTCCGCGACAACGTCGGCCGGGGCAGCCGCTACTCGATCCATTTCATGTTCGCCAACGGCAATATCGTCGAAGGCAACCGCTTTTACGACAACTCCGTCGGCGTGTACCTGATGTACACCGAAGGCGGCGTGGTGCGGGGCAACCTCATTTCGCACGCCACCGGCGCGGCCGGCATGGCGATTGGCTTCAAGGAGTCCTCCGGCACGCTGGTCGAGGGCAACACCATCATGTACTGCGCCGTCGGCATCGGCTCCGATTTGTCGCCCTTTCAGCCGGGCAGCAAGATCACCATCCGGGGCAACCGCATTGCCTACAATGGCATCGGTGTCCTTTTCAACAGTGAGTTGGGCGGAAACGAAATGCTGGGCAACGACTTTGAAGGCAACATCACCCATGTGGCCTACGGTGCCGGGCGAGCCGCAGTCGCGCGCAATGTCTGGAACGGCAACTACTGGGACGACTACCAGGGGTTCGACCGCAATGGCGACGGCGTGGGCGACACGCCCTACGAAATGCTCGCTTTTGCCGACAGCATTTGGATGGAAATGCCGGCGGCGCGCTTTTTCAAATCCAGCCCGGCGCTGGAGCTGCTCGATTTTCTGGAACGGCTGGCGCCATTCTCGACGCCCGATCTCCTGGTCAAAGATGACGCGCCGCATTTTCACCCCATCATAGGAAGCCGATCGTGAGCAAGCTGCGGCAATCGCGTCGGCGTATTCTGCGCACCATTTTGCTGGCCGGCGGGGTGCTGGGCGCCGCTTTGTCGGGTTATCTGCCGCTGGCTTACGCCAAGAAAAAGCGCTTGCGCCCACCGGGGGCGCTGGACGAAAAAGACTTTTTGGCGTCCTGTATCAAGTGTGGGCAATGCGTGCAAGTGTGTCCGGTGCAGGCCATCAAACTGGCTGATTTGGTGGATGGCTTCGGCGTCGGCACGCCCCACATTGAGGCGCGCGAGCAGGCGTGCGATTTTTCCTGCGATGCCGTTCAGTGCATTCTGGCCTGTCCCACCGGCGCGCTGGTCTATGAAAAACCGGCATTCCTGACGGTGCGCCCCGGCGCGCCGCTGGCAGCCAAGCCCACGCTGCTGGCCAAGGAAAACGATCCCGAGCCTACGCTCAATCTCAAGGAGCGGATCGGCGTGGCCCGGCTGACGCGCCCTGAGTCTTGTTTGGCGCGGCATGGCAGCGGCTTTAAGGGCCAAGCGCGCGGCCCGGAGTTCAAGGGCAAGCTGCGCTACATGAAGGTGGATCGCTGGAAACCGATCAAGGTCGCCGATCATCCCTACGAGACCGCGCTTTGCGATCTTTGTGTGCAGGCTTGCCCGATCAAAGGGGCAATTGCCATCGAGACCATGACCGCCGCCGACGGCAGCCAATATCAAACGCCGGTGGTGCATGAACCCTGCGTCGGCTGCGGCGCTTGCGAAATGATCTGCCCCACCGAACCGTCTTGTATCGAGGTGATGCCTGGGGAAGGATGGCGCGCATGAGCCAAGCTTTGAAACGGCGCTTTCGCGAGCAGATTCTGGTGATGTTCGGCCGCGAGCCGGGCAAGCCGCAAGACGCCGGCATCAGCCCGCGCGCGCAAGAGATGCACGAGATCAAGCGCCTGACCAACAAGGCCGACTTGCAAAAAGCCAGGGCTGCCGCGCACGCGGCGCATCAAGCGCCTGCCAACAAGTGGCGCAACCGCCGCTGGGTGGTGCTGGCGCTGGTCAATCTGCTGTTCGTGGTTTCCTATCATTTCGATATCCAGATTCTGGAAGGCGCGCTGACCGCGTCGCGTTTTGTCGGTTTTCACCTGATCGACCTCAACTCGGCGCTGCAGGTGATGCTGGCGCACAAGCACGTCATCGACAATTTGCTGATCGGTACCGGCACGGTGCTGGTGTTGTGGCTGCTGCTGGGCGGGCGCACGTTTTGCTCCTGGGCCTGTCCTTATCATCTGTTGTCGGAATTGGCCGAGAAAATTCACCTGCGGCTGGTCAAGATGAAACTGGTGAGCGACCAGCCCATCGACCGCCGGCTGCGCACCGTGTTTTGGCTGCTGTTCGTGGTGCTGGCGCTGGCCACCGGTTACACGGTGTATGAGGCGATTTCGCCCACCGGCATCGTCTCGCGCGCGTTGATTTACGGCCCCGGCCTGGCCATGCTTTGGGTGCTGGCGCTGCTGGTGTTCGAGATTTTCTTTTCGCGCCGCGCTTGGTGCCGCTATGTTTGCCCGATCGGGTTGACTTATGGCGTGGTCGGCATTTTTTCGCCGGTGCGCGTCAAATACACGCTCCAGACGTGCTTGCACGAAGGCGACTGCCGCAAGGTCTGCCTGGTGCCGCATGTGCTGGATACCGTTCTCAAAGGCCGCGCCGTCGATGCCGAGGTGCCGATCGGCCCGGACTGCACGCGCTGCGGCATGTGTGTCGATGTCTGCCCGACCGGCGCATTGCAATTCGATGTCAAGGGTTTAGGAAAATTCAAAACCATCCCGATCTCATCCGAGCCATCCAAGTGATTCGCTTCGACCATGTCGTCAAAACCTTCCGCCGTGCCCGTGTCCTTGACGGCATCAGCCTGGACATCGGGTTGGGTGAGCGCGTTGCCCTGATCGGCTCCAACGGCGCCGGCAAAACCACGCTGATCCGCTGCCTGCTGGGCGAGTATCGCCATGAAGGGCAAGTCACCCTAGACGGCCATCACCCGCGCCGCGAGCGTGCGCGGGTACTGCGGGAAATCGGTTTCGTGCCGCAGCTGCCGCCGCCGCTGAAAATGCCGGTCGGCCAATTGATCGCCTTCGCCGCCAAGCTGTGCGGCACCGACCCCAAGCGTATTTTTGATTTGGCCGGGCGGCTTGGTCTGGACACCGCGCCCATACTGAACCGGCAGTTCGTGCGCCTGTCGGGCGGCATGAAGCAAAAGCTGCTGATCGCCATCGCGCTGGGGCGCGAAGCTCGCGTGCTGGTGCTCGACGAACCGGCGGCCAACCTCGACCCGCAAGCGCGCAAGATATTCTTCG
>Ga0209628_10003384_pt1 | contig 11159 bp, 5 predicted proteins | sample TergutCu122P4_FD_187285 | JGI IMG/M metagenome (GOLD analysis project Ga0209628, IMG submission 187285) | Cubitermes ugandensis P4 segment gut microbial communities from Kakamega Forest, Kenya - Cu122 P4 (SPAdes) (version 2) | ecosystem: Host-associated > Arthropoda: Insects > Digestive system >...
GGGGGGGGGGGGGGTGGTGGTGACCGTGCTCGGTGGTTATCCAGACTGTAGTGCATAAGTGTGATATTGGACTGTGAATCTCATATCATTCTTGTACTGTGTGTGCTACTACAGTGTCACAATTTAAAAATTGATTATTAATATCAGTTACAGATCATCATCATAATTGTAAGAGCATAGAAACACAGCCTGGTTTTATAAATGCAGATTAAGTAGTTTTATCTTTCATCTTGCTCCCTAACCCATGATATTCCCCCTGCAGCATGCTGTATAAACTGAAGGACACAATGAAACAAACTGGAGAAGTTACCTGAGAGAATAAAGCTGAATTCACATTTATCTTAAGTTATGACAGTACACTCTTTCTTATAAGATTATGTGTACAAGTAGGATTTACTCAGATAAAGATATCTGCTTACAGTTTTAATTAGAAGTAAACAGAATTATGCGAATTATCATAAATATGTTCTTAACACAGGCACACTTGTGTATCTATGCTGTAGCCTAAAATTGTAATTATTCCATGTGCAAAGCTATCTTTTCTGCACTTTTGCTTTTACTGAATCAATCCTCTCATCTGGGGCTTGAAATTCCCAGGTTCAGAATTTAGTCACCTACTATGGACATGTGAATTCAGTGGGATCTGTTTGTGTACATATTTGATATATTGTTTGTTTGTTGTTTTGTATTAGAGATACAGACACCATTGCTCTGTTGCATAGGTTTGTCAATCAGAACACTCTTTCACCAATATATTAAATTTGTTTTATTTTCATTGCTGTACCATAATATTACAACTACAGTGTCTCCACATCCTGGATGCTGGACTTATCTTAGGTATGCCCAATGGTGGTAACCATGGCAATGCAGAGTGACTCGCTGACACTAAGGGTTTGTGCGTGTGTGTGTGTGTGTAGAGGGCATCCAATTGTGTGTCACAATATGAAACATAGATAACGTTTTTCACATAGCCAACACAAATTGTAAGAACGATTCAAAACTTTCTCAACATTTATTTGGTAAAGGACATGATATAGGGCCCAATCATGAAGTTATAGCATCATTACATGTTGCAAGAAAATGGAATGGTATGAATAGAGTAGAAAAATGTTAAATATATTTATTGTACAGTCTTGCACCACACAGTCACTTTTCTTAGGTTATGAGTGTCGGCCTAACACACAGGCCTTCATCAAACCTATGTAATGTCTAGAACTTTAAAAAAAAAAAAACCATATAGTAGTCTATATATTACATGGGATAGAGGTCTTATTCTTGTTACAAAAAGTCATACAACATATTTAAATATGATGTAAAATTGGATGAAAAAATAATTGTGTTTTAAAAACAAGAATATTTTTTAATGCATGATGTAGGCAGTTTGGGAGAATTACCTTTTTAGTGTATAATACACATTGCAGTCTTCATTTCCAGTCTTGGAATTGATAATGTATATGAAGGTGATCCAGAGTTTGAGGCAATCACTGGAATTCAAAAGTATCTACCTTCTGCATTAAGAAGTATAATTTTTTAAAAAATATTCTTGTTTTTAATATACTTTCCTTCGTACAATTTTACACCATATTTTAACATGTTTTATGATGTTTTTGTAATTGGAATGAGATCTATGAATGGCATTAATGTTTAGACTAATGTATGGTTTTGTTGTAAGGTTCTAGACATTACATAGGTTTGATGATGGCCTGGATGTTAGGCCAAATCCAGTAACCTAAGAGAAGTGTGACTGTTCGGTGCAGGATGGTATAATAAATATATTTATTGACTAAAGTGCAATGGGAATGTCTTACCTAAAGAAGAAATAACATGTACATAGAGAAACCAAAAATGGCATGCAGAATGTAGAGTTTACACACTGCAGAATATGATATATTGGTATAGCATGAAACAACAGAGATGGCAGCATCAGTCTGACCCATTGTGAATAAAACTTGCACTCCTAAAACACAGCTGGTAACTTGAGTTGAAACACATATGGGTGAAAACAGTAAAGACATAAATGTTTCAAGCACTTTGCCTACAAATTATACATTATAACTTGAGGAGAACATTAGAGTACTTAAATATTTTGTAATGTATTCCTTAGTTTTAGTGATAAAGCATTCTGTGCACATGAAAATCAGCTTAACAAAATTAGGTACTGGTGTAGCATGGACACACATCATGCATGACAGAGCTCTCAACAAAAAACAAACAAAATGTTAAGAGTCCTAGTGACATCACTGTACCATGAACATAAACAGGGAATGACTGTAACTATCCCAGATTTGAATGGAAAGGGCAGATCTAATCAGTGAAATAAATTTTTGAATGCTATAAAAAAATTCTGTAAAATTGTATGAAGTTAATGTGATTTTGCCACTGTATAATATAATGTAATAAATGCACCAATGTAACTGCAGTGCTGAAAAAGAAATAATAGTGTACATAAATACACTGTTGTAATTCATGAGATCTCACTTTCATATTGGAAATGCACAGATGTGATATGAGGGTTTTCGTTTGTTTCTGGCACAAAAGCTGAAACGTATAGCACTTATTTGCAAACAAAGGAGTTTTTGTACCAATAAACAAATGTTGTGTAAACTGAGTCAAAAAAGTTATCTTGGTTTCATATAAGGGTGTCAGCTCTCCATGGTCCATCCCATTTCCCATAGACCTGTTTTGATTTTATTTGGTGTGGCATGTATCATAGCTGTCCTAAACAACTGTCAATATTTCACTCTGATGAGTTTTGGCTGCCACAGACAGACAGACAGACGGACATGCGCACAACTTTCTCTGTCATATAGATGTCTTCATATAGTGACACTGTCTGATTGTATATATGCATTGAAATTTCCCTGTGTGATAGTGTTGCTTCGTTCTGAGTGTCTCTTCAGATGATACAAAAATTATACCTTTCAGTATTCTTGTTTAATTTTTAAGTATTGGACTTGCATTTCCACATGCCTTGGTGTGTAGGAAATGAGCAGTCCTGGAAACAAAGGTTTGCCAGATTCCTCCATGCACTGGTCACTATATGACTGATTCCAGTCTTTCTTAGCCTGTCTGTTGAGTGAAGATTTTCATATTTCAGTCAGTAAAGCAAGTACAATTTGCAAGCAAAAGCTCAGTTTCATCAGTGTGGTTATAAACATTAGGCAAGACTTGGTAGAGTATTTTATTACTCAGTGTGCAAGAGACAAAATTTGCCCTAGAACAGGCCACGAAGGCCCAGAGAGGGAGTAGAGGTATAGCTCTACTCTTTATATAATCTCGGCACCAGAATGGGGTGGGTGGTCAATGTCACACCCCGGTCACTTTACCCCCGGAAAAGACCTGGTACCCGTTGTATAGGAGGCTGGGTGGGCCCCAGGGCTGGCCTGGAGGGGTGCAGAAAATTTCACCCCCGACCGGGATTTGATACCCAGACCATCCATCCCGTAGTGAGTCGCTATACTGACTGAGCTGTGCAAGAGATAAGTAATTAGAAATTGCCCAGATACTGATGGGGCACAGTACAGTATGTTGGTTGTTCCTTGTGTGAAAGGTTTTTTGGAAAGATCAGACATTTTAGAAATAGATGTGTCAAGACAGGTTCAAAACAAAACCTGGCCTCCCTGGCTCATTAATGAGAACTACATGAAACAGGGATCGTGAGGATATGACACTCCTTTCACTGCTCCCTGTTAATGCTACAGACGTTACAATGTGTATCAATGTTATCAGTCACATACAGTGCACTCTTTATATTAGTTTGTCTGGCAACTAGTTTCGACCTTGAGTATAGGTCATCATCAGGCGAATTATACAAATAATTCACCTGCTGACCTATACTCAAGGTTGAAACTAGTTGCTAGAAAGTAAACGATTACAAAGAGTGTTGTGTGTGATTGACGACATCAAAATACACTATGAATGTTGCACCAATGGAGATGATGCATGTAAAGCTGCAGAATTTATACTAGACAAGGAGGCAGACTAACAGGGGTGCTCAGAACATGAAGCACCACGTTACAGTACTCATTGTCAAGGTAACAGAAGTTATATTGCAGAAGCAGCAGACTTGTAGGAGTCTGGAGCCACCATGTGCTGTGTTGACCTTACTCACTCTCAGTGTACCAGAAATAATATTCTGGAAGAAGGCAGACTGGTGAGGGTCTGGAGCCACAAAGTGCTGTGTTGAACTTACTCGCTTTCAATGTAGCAGAAGTTTTATTGTGGAAGCAGGCAGACTGGTAGGGGTTTGGAGGATGTGAATCACTGTGTTTGCAGTACTCTCAATGAATGCAGCTGAAATTATGTTTGGGGAACAGGTAGACAACTTGGAGTAGGGACTGGAGAACACAAGAATAATTTAAAAGACTTGTATGAAGAAGTCAGAATTTGTCTAACACTTACTGGTACTTGAAAAGGGTGTCATTGCAGAGTGTGGAAGGAAGCTATGGTACACTATTAGAACAGAATATAATTTGTAGAAAGTACAGGGAATTTGCTCACACGACATGTGTGACAAATGCTGATGGTCAACCAAGTGTAAATATTTCTCCAGTGTGGATATCTTGTATACAAAGAGAGCAGCGTTATCAGATGTTTCATCTGTCCTGAACATGAATTTGTTTGAATGTGCTTCATAGGGGCTGTCTTCATGATTTATATTATAATATTCTTGTAACTAGTTTTATAGAACCAGGTGATATTGATAGTATTTTTTTCTTTGGTAGTGTCTGTGAAAATCTGCTTCCTGACGTCTTAGTTTTTTAAATTATTTAATCACAGCTAGAGGTTTATGGCATTGAATTTTTAATTGTATAAGTTGTTGGTTTATGGACCAATTTGATCTGAGTGTTGTTATTTTGTGTCCTTGCATTACATTTTTCAATGTAATGCAAATATCTTGACTCCCACTGATGCTCTTTCTGTTTTCTTGGCATGGAATAACTTCATGCTGTCTTACTTATGTTCCTGTCTTTAGTGAGAATTGGTCTTATGTCTTGTCTTCTTCTTGTTCATTTCCTCCATTACCTTCCAAACAGTCCACTGAGTTCTGCAGATATTTGTAAGTTCAGGCTTGCACGTAAGTTGAAATTATTTTTCATATGTCCATTGTACCTTGTGTGGTATTTAAAATGCACTGCAGTCTTGGCGTTTTCAGTTTCATTACAAACTTTGTCTCTGTTTGATGTATTTAAAAAACTGCAGATTATTAATGTAGAGTTATATTATAAGATTAAACATAACTATTTGAAGTGTTATTTCATATTAAAGAAATACTGAAACATGTATTTGTCATTGTAGCATGCAAAACCTTGTACATGGATTTTAACTGTATTATAAATGATTGTGTTACCTTATATTATTCAGAACAGTGGAATGTAGGGTATTACAATGGTTGGACATTATATTGAATACAAATGAACAATTACAGTCAACATGACTCTTTAGTCTTCAGTGCATTGAAGACAAATACTAAGAAGTTGTGTTGACTGTAATACTTTGTTTGTATTCTATATAATATAATACAATGGGATGAATCAGAATAGAAAAGGAAGGATATTACTTATAGGTCAGATTGGGGAAACAAGACATACATGCAAAAATTTGGTAGGTTAATTGTTGATATATGGCCACTTGGAAGACTGAGAAGTAGATGGAAAAATGTCATCTGGATTGAAAGGAAATTGATTGGAGGTGAATGAGACTGGATGTGGTCATGCCCAATGGTGGATTTTGGTACTATGTTGAACATTCAGTTCTTTTTTTCCCCCAACTATTTTATTTGCATATAATGTTCAGCAAGGTGGAATTTAAGTGTAATAGTGAATTAGAAGTTAAGGAAAGGGTAGTGTGGCTGGTTTATTAATGATGGTCTTAATCCTGTGTGTTTCATTTGAGAAGTTGGAATGCTGTCACTTTGGTGGTGGGAACATTACTGGGCACCTCCATGGCATCCATGTCTAAAGTTCCTGCTTTTGGTAAAAGTGGGGAATCTGTTTAAACAGTCTTAAGTTTTCTCAGTGATCAAGTGCCGTGGGTAATTTATTAACTGGAGATGGATAAAGTCTGCACCCATGCACTTTTAAAGTGAGGAATTGTGGCATATCATTGTGCCGCACCTCATTGTGTAACATTTACTGTAGGCATCTGTTTTAACTGCATTACATAAACACAGTTTAAATCAGGCAAGTTTTATCAACAGTTACGTTTATAAACTAACATTCAGTCTAATGTGCATGCTTATTACAGCTACTATGTGAAATTTCTTTGTGTTGTTCATTATTGTATCTCATATTTAATGATGTGATGCATTAATAAAGTTGCCAATTTATGTAATGTGTTTCAATGTCCATGTTATGTATGTGTATGTGATCCACAAAGGAATCATTATCTGACATACCTTATCATCTGTGTACACTCATAGTTGTGAGCTCTGGTATATTTTTAATGCTATTAAATTTTTGTTATGATTTTATTAATGTACTTTTTTTCTTAAGGAGATTCCAGGCTTGGAATCTTAGCCGGGACCAAGTCATGGCCTTCCCCTTCACAGCCAGGAGCAAGTAGTGGCCTCCTTCACCCCCTTCCCCCAATCTTGCCAGTTAATTCACTAATGGCCATTTTCCTTTTTTTCCCACAGCCTTTTTGTGCATCATATGTAATTTCTGACTACATGGCACTGTATAACATATGTAGTTGACATAATCTAAAAAAATTCAGTTAATTCATTTTACTGCAGTAATAAGAACTGCAGGTAATCTTATTTTCATCATGCTCAATTGATATTTGTAGTTAGTGTCTTCATCTGTATGTTAAACACTTGTTGTGGTGTTCACTAATATGTGTCAAGTAGAAAAGACATGTTGCTGTATATATGTTCGTTATGATTTTAATAAACCCTTTATGAATTTGTGTATTATCTTATGTTTTTCTTCTTCTCTAGAGCCCCAATGGTTTAAAGAGGAAACACTGTGGCTGGACAGGGAGATTGTTGGATGGGCATCTGGAGAGAACATCTCTCCACACGAGGTTTCCCGCCATACCTATCCTTGCAAGATGTGTGGCAAGGTGTTCAAAACTTGCAGTTCCTTGTCAAAGCACAAGGATGTTCATCGTGGTACAACACGTTGTCTTGTCTGTAATACGGTCCTCAGCAGAGCGTCATATTTGAAACAGCATATGACCTCAGTTCATGGGCTGCCGCCACAGTGATTGCGTTCACGTGTTTCCATTTCTGAGTCAGTATTGCATCATGAGTCTTAGTGACTTCTTTGAAGCTACGTGTTATGTGACGTATTTTATAACAGAAGTGTCGGATATTTCGAAGATAAATTTAGTTTAGCTATATGTGTGGAACTTACACAATTCCAACTCTGGTAGTTACATGGTTGTGATTTTATTACACAGTTCAACTATGCAGTTCTGTATCAACATGTATACAGACATTATCAATTTTCAATCCAGTTTGAAATAAGTGTATACATAATATAGTATTAAATGATATTTATTGATGAAATAGCAAGCCATAATATCCTCTTGTGACAAGTGTACCAAGTTTTTCTTAACTTTTTCAGTTGTTATTAAATCAGCAAGCAGTTAAATATATGCATGTTCTCTGTGCTCTTTGCAGATGTGATACCTTGGAGCCAGGCCCCGCCACCTCCCAAACATGGCAGTTGTGTTGTGCACATGTTCGACGAGACTGGGAGGCATGTGTATGCATGTCCAATCTGCGGTTCCCACTACAAGTTCCGGGCCTCCCTTAATTGTCACATGCAGACTCACAAGATTCAGCCCATGTGCCACATATGTCACACAGTTCTCAACAGGAAGTATGACCTCAGGAGACACCTAAGAAATGTCCACAAAATTGATGAATGATGGCTTCAGCAGATTTTGCTTAAATTTGACTTGTCTGGTTCGATGTGTTTGTGTAATTTGACTGTATTCTTAATGTTCACCCTTTTATGGAATATACAGAAATAAAATGAATGTATGGTATTCATAAAATATACATTTCACTGGTGTCAAATAACTTGTGTATTTATTTTTCATTTGTACCTAAATTGTTTATTTTACAGCTCCCTATGTTGTTAAAATACACTTTACCTCAGGGATGGTAACTGTTATTGTGAAGTATTTTATACACAACGTGTATTTTGCAATGTGACACAACTTCATGAAGAAGTAAGTGAAGCAAAGACCGTAACTTTAGCAGTGTTTTCTGTCATGCCTGCAGGTCGCATATGGCGTGTTGATAGACCACAAAGAAGACGTGATAGTGAATCTCCAGGAGCAAGTAACAAGTGTAAGTTTGTGTGTGTGGTGTGTGGTGCTGCATACTGCCATGCCAAAAGCCTCAGCAGTCACCTGCGTTATCACACTGGGGAGACAGAATGCTACCTGTGTCACAAAGTGCTGAGTCGTAAGACACATGTCACACGTCATCTCATGGTCAAGCATGGGATTTACACACCAGGACCCCGAAGCAAGAAGCAAGTTTAATGTAAGGCTCATTGAGTCTCTTGTTGGAGTTTGAAGGAAACAACATACTGTGCTGTTTGACTGATGGATCCAAAACCTTATTAAGGAGTGCCAACCCCACTGTAGTAAGAATGTGACAGTATGGCTTGCCAGATCATTCTCACATGAGGTGGTTTGACTGGGTACTGCAAAATTTGTATGCTGTATTTGTTATGCACATTTCAGATTCAGTTTTATATGCAGCACCATTTACTTTGACAATAAATAATGTTATATAGTCTGTCATGGAGAGCCAATCAGAACAAATTTTCTGAATACTGTCAGGATAATCCAATGAAGAGTGATTGGATGGTCAGGGCATTGGGCATACATGGGACGTAATGACAGAGTTCTGGTCAAAAAACCTGATAGATATATACCTGGTAGAAGACTTACACATGTGTGAGGATAATATTAAAATAAGTCTCAAGGAAATGGATTGGGAAGTTGTGGAATGGATGAATCCTGTTCAGGATAGGAAGAAGTGATGTTCTGTTGTGAAAATGATATTGAATCTTTGGGTCGCATAAATGCTGGGAAATTATTGTTTAGCTGAGCAATTGCTGCCTTTTAAGGAATGCCTCTGATACTTGGAGTTAATTAAAGGCAACATATGAGACTGTCGGGTTCTGATTCATTTATATCTGCATTGATGCATCTGTCATTCAGATTTATAAAAATGTTATCAGTCTCTTTCTAAAACAAGCATCCTTTTGCCTGTAAGTACTTCAAGCTTTACAATGTTTTGCAGTTTTTTCCTTCCACTGTTCTGCTTTAAAGTTAAAATTTCCTATTGTGTTAAATTTCCACAGTTGGCATAGGTTGGTCTTAATGTTTTTTCTTGGTAGTCCTTATTTGGGACCAATACAGTGAAAATGGTACAAAGGTTTGTGCGTGGTCTTGAAGGGGTCAGTTCCAATCTGGATTCTGGTTTATTCCTTTTTGTTTAAGTATTGCATTTTCTTATTTCCAGCAGCTTTAACTTTGTCATGCCTTTAGGAGGGACTTAATGCATGTTTCAGCATTCTTGCATTTTATTTGCGTAGTCTGAAGCCATTGTAGCCCTATTTAACTGCATAAAACAGTAAGATACATTGTCCATTTCCTTGGTGGATTTGGTGGGAAAGTTTTCATTTAGGTTCTCATTAACGCATGTCTTGGAAGTTATGGAAATGGTTTTATGGTCACAGTCTTCTAACATTCTCTGTCTTATATGTCAGTTGTGTATCTGTGATAAAATCCATGATGCTGCATGCATTTTTTGTAGGTCTTTACTTCAGCAACTTGTATGTTGCAACTCCTTTTACATTAGCACTTTGCCTGTGCTTGAATTCCCGTAGGACAGCGGTATACATGTTTTATCCAACTCTAGCATAAGGCATTTTTTTGGTGCTATTTAATGTTGACCTCATATCATTCCATAATGTCATTGTGGACCACGGTGATTCTTACATTTATTAAAACAAAATGCAGCCTTTTGGATCACCTTTTGTACCAAGACTGCAGCCTTCTCAGAGGTGACATAGTATATTTCAGGAGATAGGTTCCTCCAAAATATACGTTCTGTATACCAAACTGCATGGTATCACACCGCAGAAGACTGCTGTTGTGATAACCTAAGATCTCACACATTCCATAGCCTTCCTGTCCTGTTGTGAAAGCTAACTTTGTAAGTGCAATGAGAAACAAATTTTTCATTGTAAAACTAAATACTTCACAGCACAAAACTGTTATATTTGTTGCCTAACCATATCCATATCATTTGTGGTGATTTATATGGTTCAGATACATAATTTCTTGACATCAGAATTTCCACATGTTTTTCTGTTTTATGTGGTCATCTACTTATTCCTTAAATAAGAGATTCTGACCTTCCTCATTGAAAAGTTGTATTTGTAAAACATAAGTCCTGTATAAATACAGTAAGTATGTTGCATACCAGATTGCAGACATATTAACTGTCAAGAATATGAAACTTGTTTAAATGCTCACATGTAACATAAGTCAACATGGTTTTGGCAGCATACATATAAATATCTGTTTTGTTTGGTTCATTGGAAGGGTATCTCAACCTCATACTTACAACATTTCCATCACACTACGTTTTTTAAAAAAGTAGATGGCTTTTTTCTGAAATGTCTATAGCATTGTAAAACCTGTTATATTATCCCTTTGATTCAAAATGCTGGTAAATTGCTAACCCACTTCGGGATGTGAAATATCATACACTGAACACTCTGACTCTGGATGTATTCTTAAGGTGTTTGCATACCTTTAAGGTGTGTCATCCCCATTGTGTGTGTAACTCGTTGGGAGGGAGAAGGATCGTCAAAACAACACAACTAATTAGAAAAAAGGTGTTTATTGTAATATGTATAAACTACATGTTTCGGCCAACAGTGGCCATCATCAGGTTTATTACCGATTATTACCAATAGTGCAACAGTGATAACATAACACCAAACTGTACATACACATAATGTTTTCACATACACAGCGATAGACTATGCTAGTGGAAAACCCAGTGACTTTAAATAAATTAGAAGACTAATCGGACCGATTTTTCATACACACATTGATAGACAGCACCGAGTGAGATACCCCGTGACCTTACAAACAACTAGAAGACAAACTAGACT
>Ga0209628_10003385_pt1 | contig 11159 bp, 3 predicted proteins | sample TergutCu122P4_FD_187285 | JGI IMG/M metagenome (GOLD analysis project Ga0209628, IMG submission 187285) | Cubitermes ugandensis P4 segment gut microbial communities from Kakamega Forest, Kenya - Cu122 P4 (SPAdes) (version 2) | ecosystem: Host-associated > Arthropoda: Insects > Digestive system >...
CCTCTGGAATTAGCGAAGTTTTTTTTGTACAGGGTCTTAATTTAACTCTTTCTAAGAAATGCAGTTTTGCTTAAGATGAATACAATTATTAGGCACTTCATATGAAGACTTAAGTACGTTTATGGCTAAAATCTCGCTGACCGTTTCCTGAAATGTAAAAGTTTCAGGTAAAATGGCAGGGGAATTCAAAACGTACCTTTAATGGCAGATAATTTTTCTCCTGAAATTGGGCTGCTTGTGACATAATTACGAAAAAATACGACATATTCATAAGAGGCCACAGATGAACTAGCTAATATGGCGCTAAGAAGACTAGTTTGCATGCGTTTCCATAGAAACTGACAATGTATTTTGTTAAAAACGGCTTGTGTACCTCAGCTATAGACGAGAAATAAATGTTGCTTCTCCAGACGGAACATATAAAATGGAATTTGTTTCTAATACACCCCGTGGTGTTCTGTGTGAGGTACGACCTGAATACTTCTAAGTACTGAAGACATTTATCAGTCTCCCGAATATGAAGGTCTTAATTAGACACCAGTTCTTTACTAATTGTTTATCAATAAATTCGGATTTAGGCGTCTTTTCAAAATAGTGAAAAGCAACTATTATGTGTGTCATGTCTGTATGCCTGTCTGTCCGTCCGTCCGTGCGCCATCATGGAACTCGACTTCCACTGGACGGATTTTTATGTAATTAGATATTTGAAATTCTTCAAAGCCTGTCAAAAATGTACAATTTCCATTAAAATCTGAGAAGAGTAACGGGTATTTTACATGAAGATTTGTATACAATTATGTTAATATCTTGCTCATTTCTTCTTACAATAAGAAATATTTCAATTAAATTGTAGAGGAAATCACAACACACATTTTATGTCCAATATTTTTTTTCTGGAAATCATGCCCTTTATAATATCGTGTGGAAAATTATCGTAGAGCCTGGCAGGCCACAGATGACAGTATAACTAAGTTACAGACACAAACTCAGAATATGTAGTATTCATTGCTTTTCCACAGCGAAAATATTTACGTGATTGCGCCTCAATATTACTTTTATGCGTACAGTGCCTGTCTTTTTTTTTAATTGTTTAGTAACAGCTCTAAGAGTAGCCCTACCCGACATCATACATGATATAAGTAGAAAACGTGACACCCGTTGTAGCATTACGATTTATTAAGAAAGAAAAATTCGGCTACCTATTACATATATAATAGTATTCCAGAAAAGGTGGAATTCGTTATTGGAGATTCACACATTTACCGCCTTAAATAACCGCTTCCATGAAAAACCGTACAATAAAATCTCTACTTTACTCCAGGGCGCAAACGTATTCTGTAGTGAATAACTTTGATCTTTAATTTCCACAATTTTTAGCCGATTTAGTTGATACGCCACTGACGACTTGCACAAAACGGTTTCCAACAGTTATGCGTATGATGGAAGTCCGTACAATGATTTCCGTAATTTACTTAAAGGCATAAGAGAATGTCTGGCCGAAATTCAATAATTCTTGACCGACATCTGTGCAATTTGGCATTGGAAATCCAGCTGCAGTATCGTTCGGCAAGTATGAGTTTCATTTAAATACATATCACAATAGCCTGGTTTTACTTCAGGATTTCAATGAGATCTGCGCCCTCCTGGGATTTTACGCGACGTAGAATGTAGTCTGCTACACACGTTTCGCTACAACCTATCGTTCCCTTCTTCAACAGTGAAGCAATCCAGAAGTTCTTGAACTGCAGTATCCTAGAAGATGGGACAGATAGGTTGCACCGAAACGTCTGTAACAGACTACCATTCTACATCGCGTAAAATCCCAGGAGGGCACAGATTTCATTGACATCGCTGCGGAAACCTGAATCACAATGTGCATGAATTTATGCCCATAATTTCCACGCTTCTCAAGCTATTTAGTTCCCTGTCGAAATTCGGGATCTAAATTGTATGCTGTTAAGCATTACGGGTTTCATAGAAATCCAGGCCGTAAATGTCTTACTTTATTCAAAGACTTACATGAATTAGTTTTGTTAATACTGTGTTATGTCTTAAAAACAAAATGGACAGATAGAATAACGAATGATGAAGTTTTTCAAATGGGCAAAAAGAGAAAGATTACTTTTAAAAATTTTAAAAAATAGACGCCACTCATGGATAGGGCATAACGAGTTTGTAGTAAACATATTTGAAGGAGCAATATACGGAAAAGAGGCCGTGGGAAGACTTCGACTACAGTACTTAAAGCAAGTCGCCAGAAACACAGGAACTGACAGTTAAACAGCAATGAAAATAATGACTTGCAACAATTCCAGATGGAAAGCTGCCAACCAATCAAAAGATTGAAGGATAAGAAGACGTCTTACCTGTTTTTACGAAGTCTGCATGAACCTCTCGCAGTAATACCGGGAAACAGAACACAACCGCATATAAAGCACATAACGGCCATATTCGTCATGGACACACACTGTTATGAACTGAAGACTGGAACACGCAGTTGGAGACACAACTTGTCTTACCTACACCATCCCCACCCCCACCCTCATTTCTGCTTGTCGTTTTGAAGGTCGTTGTGCCGGGGCGACCACCAGCCATGTTCCATTTCGTAACAGTATGTGCAATAAGATACGTTAGCATTAATTGAACCTGTAATCCACTGACACTCATTAAACAATTGTCCCCATTTACTGACACTAAACACTTGTAATTGTTTACAAACATTTATTCTCAGTGATGGAGAGGGGACGGTTTTCTTTATCCAACGTCGGCATTAAAGCTGTGATTTTGATGGTTACAGTCACTGTGAAATTACGTGCGAGATACAGAAGTTTTATGCCATCTATATACTTTACAATGCGGTGTACACTGTCTAAAAACTTCAAACACAGCAATGAAGACCAGGCTGGTAGATTAAACGACAAACTTTTCATTCTAAGCAGGTGTGCATGAAGTTATCAGCACAAAGCTCTGCCAACGCAGCAGTTACAAAACTAGTCTGCTGTGCTGTCATCTATGGTATTTGACTTGTACTAACGTTGCGAATCTCAGTGGCTGCCGCACGTATTGCCAGCGTTAACATTCGGGAACCTGCATTTAGTCTACACAGTTCGTGTATGTGATACGTATCATTCTTGTAACGAATCTCTTCCTAGGTAAAATTGTCGATTTGTCCTTCCAATAGAAAAACTGTGTTTTCTGTGAGGGATGACCTCAATTCTTATATACAACATACATTACATTTTTATTGTAAAATTTAACAAGACAGGCGATATACATTAAACTCAAATTGAGGCTCATTCGTGCAACCATTGTTGCAGTGGAACAGCAACAAGTATTAAAAATTCTGAGTATGTGTTTGTAGCCTTAAGTATCCAGCATGCCATGCACATGCGTCGTATTTTATTGTCACATGTGGTCTGTCGGCTGTACAATGTTTCTTCACATTATCTCATAAACGGCACCATTGTCCAAAGCAAAAATTTATTAAGCGTAAAATGTATTTTTATTTTCTCTACAAGATTTATCTGAAACTTTTCTCATTCTAAGAAGAATTGAGCGAGATACGATAAAAAATGCATATTGGTCTTCATGTAAAATACTCATTATTCGTGACAGATTTTAATGAAACTTGAACTTCTTAAAAATACTCAAATATCAAATTTCGTGAAAACCCGTTCAATGGTGATCGAAATGTTTCTTGTGGAAGGACAGATAGATGAAAGGCAGACATGACGGAACTAATAGTCTATTTTTGCAATTTTGCGAACGCGCCTAAAAATTAAACCAAAAACAGTAAATATAGGAATAAAGTTGCAGCTTACCAACATGGTCTTCGTAAGGCTTATGGCTTGTCACATCATCCATACCCATAAAATCGCTGTTCTATAGCTTTGCCTAAACGTGTATTACACATGTTAAATGTTATGAACAGAATACAGTTTAGTTCGAAAGTACAGGCCAGGATTTCACTTGCGTTTAACAACTCTTCTTATTTCGTTAACTATGGATTACAATAAAACATTCTGCAATAAATTTATAGCCCTTATTAAAATGAACGCACAATGTTACATATGTTTTCAACATTCACCCTTCACGTTTCCTAACGTAAGAAGATAAATTTTCATCCGTCAATTTAGCTGAGAAGTTTAATTTAGACAAACATTATTTAAACTGGAATAGTACTTTGTAACTTAATTTGGCCAAGGAACTTCCTGGCACTTGAAAAGACTCGTAACAAAAGAAATACGAACTTATATTCTGCTAAAAAAAAAACTAGACCAAAAAAAAGTAAAGTAACAACAAATAAATTTTAAAAATGTATATGAGGTAAACACATTATTTAATCACACATATTTAGGAAAAACTCACATTTCAAGTATCCAAATAACGAAGCTTTATTATTAGTATTATCATCGTCATCATCATCATCGGAATTCTTGTTCCGCGAAAACCTTTAGGAAAATTTTCTTTAGAATTTTGCACTGTTTTATTTCGAGCGAATTCGATTTTGGGGTCTCTTTTGTTACAAAACTACCATTCCTCTTTTGGCTACAAAGGGGCATGATGTGGAGAAGAAAGTATCCTGACATCTATCCTAAACTCCTCTCGTAAAGAGGAAGAGAAACGCGCATGACAGAGACAGACTAACTTAATGTTTCTCTGACCGTGCATCATGAATTGACCATACAATAATTACAACTTGATGCACTGACTATTATTAATTCATAAAATATTATTACTCTCCTCTACATGTTTCGAGTATCAAGTACTCATCTTAAGGAGGACATAGTTGTATACAAGCAGCATATGGTACCGTCACTCTCTATAAGAGTTCTGGTGGCCTGTTGATATGCAGCTATAGGGAGAACTGTTCTCCCTATAGCTGCATATCAACAAGACACTAGGACTCTTATAGAAAGTGACGGTACCATATGCTGCTTGTATACAACTATGTCCTCCTGAAGATGAGTACTTAATACTCGAAACATGTAGAGAAGAGTAATAATATTTTACGAATAAATAATAGTCAGTGCATCAAGTTGGTAATTATTGTATGGTCAGAGACAGACTATCCTGACGTCTAACCTAAACTCTTCTCATACGGAAGCAGAACTGTGGGGTTATAACAGGAAAGGTTTGATATTGGTTCAGTTTTATTCAGTTAAATGGGCTTTTTTTAGTGAAGGGCTTAATAAAGTTACGTGTATTTGTTTTACAAGTCAGATTGAGGCTGTAGAGTTGTCTTAGTAAGACCGTGTGGTCTGGTTCATTGTGTTCCTATAATTGTGTTGCCTTAAGGCAGAAAAGTGAGGGGTAGATTTCTAATTTTGATTAAGTCACTTAGTAAAAGTGAATAATTTTCTGCTGTACTTGTAGCCTGAGGTCGGAAAACCAAGCTGTCAGAGAACATAGTGTTGTTTGTAAATTTAGATTTGTTAAGATTTTGTTCAAAAGATGGACAAAATTCATGAAGAGAGCCATTAGCTTTTTCGAAGTTCAGATGTCCATACAACCAGCATTCTATAATAATAATAATAATAATAATAATAATAATTATTATTATTATTATTATTATTATTATTATTATTATTAAAAGTATGCCATTAAATTTATGGAAAATGGGTATATTTCTTTGTCCTAATGTTCAAACAAAGTGTTATGATAACCGGATACCAATTAAAAAACTTACAGTGGAAAAAGGGAGACAATGTTTGTATATTGTAACACTGAAGCGCTTTCGTGCAACCACTGTGGTGCATATTCCGAAATTTTGTGTCTGTAGCCGTAGATACATAGCGTGAATTGTGCTGGCACCATATTTTCATCTGTGGCCTGTCCGGCTCTACTATGTTTTTCCACACTATCTGACAAAAGACACAACTTTAAAAATATTATTGAACATAAAATGTGTTTTGCTTTTCTTTGCACGCTTGTCTGAAACATTTGTCATTTGAAGAAGAAATGAAGGAGGTATGATTAAAAAGTCTTTTTCGTAATTCTGCGAAAGCGCGTAAGAACACACAAGCCAGCTGGATGTGACTGTGCAATAAACAATTTCTCACAAAAAGACGAATAGTTCTTGCTATCTCCACAGAGTCACTGTTCATTTTTCCCATAATTCTCAGATGCACATGTCATGCACGGAGCTGTTAGGTGGCTCATGCTATAAAGTGATTCCTTCCTAGCTCCTGCAAACATTTCGTGTTCGAGCACAATAAGATGGCGTGTTCTGTGTTGGTTATTAAGGCAAGGTACGTGGCTATCCATCACCTGACCGCAGTCTCTACATCATGAAGGAACACGTGATGGTAGGCTCCTGGAAAGCAGGTTGATCTTCATAACCTGCGTACAGAAGCCAACAGAGACGGATTCTATAGTTTTTAATTTGCATGGACACACATAGCACACAAGGCATTACTGTCATTTTTGGTATTAACATTCTTTTAATTTACTTCCTTGGAACTGCTCATGTACAAATTATTTGCCGTATTTCAGTAACATAACCCTAAGTTCATAAAACAATTACTTTTAATTCTGGTTATTGCTAAAATAGCGATTGAACTGACATTTTCATGGTTTTCACCAGACCACTGTGCCGCAGGTACTTTACCTTATGACGGACCAGGATGTTGTCATTTCTGCTCAGTACACACAGCCATATAGAGAAACTAACTTGCTGCAGTCACACTATCTGTTAACCCTCTAAGACAAAGTTAACCTGAATTAATACTCAAGAGTAAGTTACGTCAAAAATACAACAATTGTTTATTGCTTAATAAATAAGCTTGGCTACTAGTTTCGACTTACAAATTCATCATCAGGCCATATTGAACCATATTAATAGAGGTACATTAAGTGGCAATGCACATGTGCATTGCCACTTAATGTACCTATATTAATACTGTTCAATATGGCCTGATTATGAATTTGTAAGTCGAAACTAGTAGCCAAGCTTATACGAGGGTTGGAACTTTAATAGTGGCAACTATTTATTTACAACTGATACAAAATAGATACATGTTTCGAAGTTTTACTGTCCTTCAATGTAGTCACCAGCATTGTGTACAACGTACCTTAATCTTGAGTATTAAGTGAAACACATAGGGCTCCAATTAAAATAACCTGAATTATTTCTAAAAATTCAATTCGTACCACGTAGTAGACACACTATATCCCGATATTAAACAATAACAATTTAATGCAGTATAGCGAAGTGCTGTCGTCTTGTTGTGCACAACGTAGAAGTTTTTAATACTAAACCTGTTGGTACATCAAATACGTAACTACAGGACATTAAATGGTAAATGCATGAAGTTTGGAATTTCATCTTACAGGTTTATGGATTATAATCCTTCCTTGTTGTTTAATTACAATAATCTAACAAATTAACTTCTTCAGCATAAATCATTACTTGATAATTTTTGTCTATTCTGTGTTTCTAACAATTTCCTTATCCCTTCTTAATGTCAATTAGTGTATTAATTAGACAGGCGCGAATATCCGAGAAGAATTGTTTCATCTTCTTCTTCTTCTTCTTCTTCTTCTTCTATTTCTTTTCTTCTTCTTCTTCTTCTTCTTCTTCTTCTTCTTCTTCTTCTTCTTCTTCTTCTTCTTCTTCTTCTTCTTCTTCTTCTTCTTCTTCTTCTGCTTCTTCTTCTTGAAGTTTGATCTAGGATCTACACACCTGTCTGCCCGAAGAGCTACAAAAATGGGAAGTGCTTCTGGCTTAACAAGACTTGTGAAGAAATACAGCTTTGGTTAAGTTAAAGAAAGGCGGGAATTTATGTATTGACCAAGCAACAATTAATTTCTCAAGAACGTCCCATGTTGCATGCAGTCAGATTTATTAAATTTACTGCATTTTAAGGTCCAATTGTAAACCAGTTACAAGAAAATATCACTCCTTGCTTAGGCGGGTGTCTATCACAACAATATTCATGCAAGTATTCGGTTACACGCAATCTATGACTTTAAGCTAAACAATTTCTTTGGTTTGACTATCCGAATTAGATTTCGTATAGATCTTTAATTCTGTTGTTATTATAATGACGCCGTGTCATTTGGAAATTTTAGGTAAAATCCCATGATAATAAGAAGATAATTTATAATTTTTTGTGAAAATTGTAAGAAAACACAGCCTTTGCTCCCTTACAGACATTTTTATTGGTAGAGATAAAATAATTTCAGAAAAGGTAGTTATTCCACAGGCAGAAGATAAAATTCTAATTATTCTAAAGTATTCCTTTCATATTTTATACAGTTTGTAGTGCCTGATGATGACCTACAGTTATGCCGAAACATGCTGCACTAATAAAATATATACCCTAGTTGTGTTGACTGTCATTGCATAATTATTAAATCCTAATTACTTTTAAAAGGAAAAAATTGTTAAATTCTACGCCCGCGTAGAGGCATTCTGCCACAAAGCATCAGTCTATCATCACCATCACCGCCATCAATACATGACACCTGAATTTTGTCAACAAACCTGACGTACATTCCAATGGTACAGGCTTTGGATCCATTACGGATTACCGTCGTAATTATAGCTTTCCGTGTGTTCTGCCACAAATTAGAAACGACACCTGAAGTAACACATTTAGAACACTATGTCCTATTTCTTATCCACTAGTTGTAACTGGCTGTGGATAAACCCTTTTTATTCCGTGATAACAACTGCGCTAAGCATAACCCTTCTTCGGAATTAATCGTCCTTAAGCAATTTAATCCTAATGGATTCTTGCACCCTGCGGATGGGACCGATATGTTGTCCCGAAAGGTCTGTAATAAATTACCATTACGCGCAGCGTAATAACCCAGAACAGCGCAGTTCTCAGCTACTTCGTCGTGAAAGGCTGAAATCAGGCAACGACTGTAATGCAATGTCAACAAACCTATTCCAGTCCATATTATCAATCATAAGAATTGCTAGCCTTCAACAACACCCTAGTTCCTTTAAGTGGCCCTTTACTTTAGATTTGTGACCAAACTTCTCTTTATACTCTCTTCAGTTCATGCCTTTCTTCAGCTATTTTTTCTGTGTATTAGCAACGAACCTCCATCCACAAGCTGAGAAATAATCATGCTAACCAGGTTATAACATTAAGATTCCAAGCTGGGAAATGATCCCCTCTAGAATGGTACCGAGACGCCGACATTTCGGAAGAGTTCGTAAGTTGGCAGTCTGGCTTACTCCACAAATCTCACATTTTGCTTCAACCATCATGAACATGGAAGTAAAAATTTCCTCCGAAACAGTTACGTATGTACCAGTGTACGGGGCACATTATTCCAGGTAAGAGACATTCTTATCAACAACAAAATTATACCCTCAAATCTTGCAGTTTAGACTATATTCAGCAGTCATTTCTTTAATTAATAAGACACAGGATAAACCCAATAAGAAAAAAATTAATTTGCACGAGAACTTGGAATTACAGAGAATGAAAAGCACTTCGGGTCTAGTGACTGTTCAGAGGACTTAATTCGGTCTATATAAAGCATGAAGGTAATGTGGTGCTGAAATTTATGTTGCTAAACGTGCTTATCCATTGCAGAATTACTCTGATAAAAGCATAAATTGAAACCAGTAAAAGACTGAAATCTGATCCCTATTTACTAAGAATATTTTTTTATGATCTGGAGAAAATAGTGTTTCATATTCCGCAAGATGTAGACTTTGTTACCTTGACAATACTTTATAGTTGCTTTAGAGCGTATACGTTGGAATACATTTTGTTTTTAAAATGTATATCTTTTTGTTCACATTCATTTGCCCATAGACGCCCATCTACGCTTGCACAATCGCATTTGTTAGAATGTTTACTAACTTAAACAGATTTTTATACATAGGCTTACTTCTACAGTCGTTTCGCACTTAAATATTTTGAGTTACATTTCTTCATTAACTTTTAAATAAATTGATTACTCTATACAAGACCTGCTTTTATATTAATGTATCTTTCATTTTGTCCACAGATTGCATATATGTACTCGTACTACTTAATTCTCAGAAAAAAAGTTATTGTTTTTTTTATCTCCAACATTAAGAGGTTGGTTTTGCAATGCAGCGTATAAGTACTGGATGTGACGCAGAAACTCAGCTTTTAAATACTCTTTATTTTATTTTTCCCCTTCAAAGGGTTAATCTAAAACGCGCATTTGTAATATTTCAGTTCAAACACTTTGTCTTTGAAACAGTTTCTTCTCTTTGATGGCAGGTCTTCATAGCGAGCTTCGATTTTCATTCCTTATATGTGTGCTTTTGGTCGGTCCCAGTGGCCGCGCGGTCTAAGGCGTAGGTCTAAGGCCGCTCGCCTGCTGCGATCGTGGGTTAGAATCCCACACAGGGCTTGGATGTTTGTGTGTTGTGAGTGTTGTGTGTTGTCAGGTAGAGGTCTCTACGACGGACTGATCAGTTCTTTCAGAGGAGTCCTACCGACTGTGGCGAGTCGTTGTGTGTGATCATGAAACCTCGTAAGCGAGGTGGCTAAAGCCCGCTAGAGGGCTGTAAAATAAACCCCCGATGGGGTTTGTAGCGCCAGGAGAAAAAATTGTGTGCTTTTCAAATGTCATAAAATTCCCTCTCATAAGGAAGCGTCATATTTTCAAACAATTAGAAACCTTTGGAATTTTCTTACGTGCTTTACAGTAAAATAATTCTTTAAGCCTGTCTCGGAAAGGCACTGTAGTACACAACTTAAAATCAGAATTAACGAAAAAGTGGCTTCAATATATATTGAATTAGCCACGCACTAAAATTCATTCTTCAGAAAATGGAATTCTGAGATGCAATAACTTGTAATTTTGTATTAAGATCCTAGGATCAGGAGGAATTTTCTGCCATCGCCTTTCTCTTTTATTTTCCAGAACAGTAAATGGAGGTAACAGGTCACTCCGAAACCAGGCCGCGTCACATTTCAGTAAGTTGAAATACAAATACAAGACTGCACAACCGTCTCAAATATCTCGTACACGGCTTGCGCGATTCTCAAAGTCACAATACACCGTCGAAGTATCTAGTGCAGCAGCATTCAATTCATTTCGTGCGGTAACTACAATAGCCAGTCAAGAGAAAAGAGAAACTGTGTTTAGGAGCGAAGAGTTGGATAAGAGAATCAATACATCAAGCTGCAGACTGGAGTTCAGATTCGGTTCGG
>Ga0209628_10003387_pt1 | contig 11157 bp, 7 predicted proteins | sample TergutCu122P4_FD_187285 | JGI IMG/M metagenome (GOLD analysis project Ga0209628, IMG submission 187285) | Cubitermes ugandensis P4 segment gut microbial communities from Kakamega Forest, Kenya - Cu122 P4 (SPAdes) (version 2) | ecosystem: Host-associated > Arthropoda: Insects > Digestive system >...
ATATAAAATCAAAAAAAGAATAAAACGGGCCAATCAAACCAAAAAGCCAGCCGCCCAAAACATCCGAAATCCTATTCGTTCCCGCGAGCGTAAGCCATAATATCCCGAAAAGCCCCAAAATCATGATTAGAATACCCGTAAATTTGGACGTCAGGATTTTATCGGTTCTTTTGTCTTTTTCTCTATAATTTAAATCGTCGAATATTATTACGCGGCTGCATATTTCTTCGCACATATATATTAATTTTTTTATTTTTTCTTCGTCGAATTGAGACAATTCCCCTCCCGTGGAGGGGTGGCGCGAAGCGACGGGGCGGTTTTTTTTTGATACCGTTTCGGCGATTGCATTCATCAATTCTTTTAAACCGGATTTTTTCGCCGCAGACGTTCCCACAACAGATATCCCTAAAATTTCAGATAATTTTTTTAAATCCACGCGTATTTTTTTCTTTTCGGCTTCATCCAAAAGATTCACGCATAAAACAACATTTTCCGCGATTTCCATGATTTGCAAAACAAGCAGCAAATTTCTTTCAAGGCAAGTCGCGTCGGCTATAACGACGACAACATCGGCTTTACCTGATAGAATAAAATCACATGCTATTTTTTCTTCGCCCGAATTTGCGTTGAGCGAATACGCGCCGGGAATATCAACGACTGTGTACATTTTTCCGTTGTTTTTATATTGCCCGCACAGAGTCGAAACGGTTTTTCCGCACCAGTTCCCGGTATGCTGGTTAAGCCCTGTCAATCCGTTGAACACCGTGCTTTTGCCGACATTCGGATTTCCCGCAAGCGCGACGGTTATATTTTGATTGTCTGTATCTGTTTTCATTGATTTATTATTTAACTCCTTTATATTTTCTCAACAACAATCTTTTCCGCCGTATCGTCACGCAAAGCGAACACCGTTCCGCGTATCAGATAAGCCGTGGGATTCCCGAACGGGCTTTTGTATAAAACTTCTATTTCAGTCCCCTCGATGATTCCCAAATCAACAAGCCGTTGTTTATCGTTAGATTCCAATCGAACCACTTTCGCCTTTTCCCCGATTTTTATTTTGCTTAAAACTTCATTCATTTCAGAATCCTCCATAATACAATATATGCGATTTAATTGATTCATGCGAAAAAACTTTTATTTGAATTTATTTTAAAAATTCACAAAAAACTATATGCAATATTTTTCATTTGTGGTATAATAAATAAAACCAATAAAAATTTAAAAATAAAAAAATTCGGAGGATAATTTTATGAAATTGAATATCGGTTTGCAGATTTATACTGTGCGCGACGAAATGGGCTTAGGATATGATGAAGTAATCAAAAATATCGCGGACGCGGGTTATGCGGGAATCGAAATGACTTATGATCCCAAAAACGGCGAAATAGTCGGGGAACTCCTGAAAAAATATTCGCTTAAAGGCTTGGGCGCGCATATCGGCATAGAAGCGATAGAGGATGATCTCGACACGGTTATAGGCTTTTTGGAAAATATCGGCGCAAAAGGCTGCGCGATCCCGTGGATCGGCGGCGATGCCATTTCTACCGAAGAAAACACGATCGCGACGGCGAAAAGATTTGACGCGGCGGCGAAAAAACTCGCGGATATGGGCTATACGCTCGGGTTCCATAATCATACGCACGAATTTGAGAAAAAATTCAACGATAAAACGATTATCGATATTTTCTTCGAAAATTCGCAGTATTTAAAATTCCAGATCGACGCGGGATGGGCGTATAACGGCGGAGCGGATGTTCCCGCAGTTATGAATAAATTAGGCGGCCGCCTGTTTACTAATTTTCACATAAAAGACATCGACGACACAAGGACGCCCACAGAGATAGGCGGCGGCAATGTCGATTATAAAACCGTGATCGAAACGGCAGCCAATCTCGGAGTTGAATGGGGAGTAGTCGAACAGGACGCATGCGTTAATTACAAGCCGTTTGAATCGATAAAAGTCAGCTATGACTATATAAAAACCATAAACTAAAATATATTTACGTAAAAATAAACTCAGGATAACAGTCATATTCTGAGTTTATTTTTTATTTTTTAAATATTTTACACAAAAGATATTGTAAAAAATATAAATAAGTTGTATAATTGATATAATAATTTTAAAATGTAGGGCGCGACGACCCGGCGCGTGCGCCGAACGAAGTTCGGCTATGGCGTCGCGCCCTACACAAAATAAACGAAATCGGAGGCGAAATTTTTGCTTACAAAAAAGAAAGAACAAATAGCGATGATACTCGCGGGCGGACAGGGATCGAGGCTTTACGTGCTGACAAGCAAGATCGCAAAGCCGGCTGTCCCGTTCGGGGGGAAATACAGGATCATCGATTATACTATTTCAAACTGTGTAAATTCCGGCATTGACACCGTGGGGGTTCTGACCCAATACCAGCCGCTTTTGCTCAACGAATATATCGGCAACGGACAGCCGTGGGACTTGGACAGGCTGGAAGGCGGCGTCACGATCTTGCCCCCGTATCAAAAAAACTTCGGCTATGACTGGTACACCGGGACGGCTAACGCGGTGTATCAGAACATGCACTACGTCGAAAGATTTGAACCCGATTATGTCGTAGTTCTGGGCGGGGATCATATCTATAAAATGGATTATTCTCTCATGCTCGATTTTCACAAAGAAAAAAACGCGGACTGCACGATCGCCGCAATCGAAGTTCCCATAGAAGAAGCGAGCCGCTTCGGGATCATGAACATAAACGGCGACGGGAGCATTTACGAATTCGAGGAAAAGCCGAAAGTCCCGAAAAGCAACAAAGCGTCGATGGGAATATATATATTTAATTGGCAAAAGTTGCGCAAATTTTTGATCGAAGACAATGAAGATCCCGAATCGTCAAAAGATTTCGGGAAAAATATACTCCCGACAATGCTTGCGGCGGGCGAAAGAATGTTCGCGTACACATTCAAAGGCTATTGGCGCGACGTGGGGACGATCGAGAGTTTATGGCAGGCAAACATGGATTTATTGGATAATAATTTCGCCAACGACATGCCCGACTGGAAAATTTATTCGAGGACGACAGGCAAGCCGCCGCATTATATCGGCGCGACAGGGAGTATGAAAAATTCGATTATATCAGAAGGCTGCGAAATTTACGGGACAGTCGAACATTCGATTATATTTCCGGGCGTTAAAATTTACGAAGGCGCATATGTCAAAGATTCTATTATCATGGCGGGTTCTGTGATAAACGCGAACACAAATATAGAATATGCTATCATAGACGAAGATGTGATGATAGGCTGCAATTCAAAAATCGGCGAGGAAAAATCAAGTCTGGCAGGGATAACAGTCATAGCGAAAGACATAAAAATCGGCGACGGCATTACAGTCGGCGCGGGATCGATGGTCGACGGGGATATGATATAAAATTTTTAGGTTGGAAGGGCTTGGTTTATATGCTAAAAAAATTATTATCAACATTATTTATTATACTTATTTTATTATTTGTGTTTAATATTATTATATTTGCTCAAGATTCCGATTTTGTTGTAAATAATGGCGTTTTGGTAAGATATAACGGTCGCGGAGGCGATGTTGTTATTCCGGATGGGGTGACAACTATAGGCGAATCCGCATTTTCCCGCGTTGCGAGCGTGACCTCCGTTAAATTGCCGGATAGCGTTACAATCATTGGGACAGCCGCGTTTTCTATGTGCATTAATCTCAAATCCATCAATATTCCGGCCAATATAACCGACATTGGCGATTATGCTTTCGAAGCTTGCAGAAGTTTGGCTGGTATAACAATCCCGGAGCGCGTTAAATCTATTGGCGTTGGCGCTTTTGTCGGTTGCCAAAGTTTAACTGAGATTAATATTAGTAAAAACAATCTTTATTATATCAATATATCCGGAGTTATGTTTGATAAAAATCAATCGGAGTTGATTCTGTATCCGGCCGGTAAAAAGGGGTCTTCCTATTCAATCCCTTCCGGCGTAACAAGTATCGGCGCTTACGCATTTTATCTCTGCGATAATTTAACGTCAGTAATTATACCGGACGGTTTGACGGCGATAAAAGAAAACGCATTTGGTTTCTGTGGAAAACTGAATTCAATTACAATACCAACCAGCGTTAAAACTATTGAAGCGAACGCATTCGCCGACAGCGGCTTGACTTCAATTATATGGCCGGACAATATAACGAGTATTGCCGACCGGGTATTTAATGCTTGCAAGAGTTTAACCTCGGTCGAAATCCCAAACAGCGTAACAACTATTGGGAACGCTGTGTTTCAGGATTGTTCCGCCCTGACCTCAATTACTATTCCGAACAGCGTGACGAGTATTGGATATGAAGCGTTTAACAGCTGCCCTTCTTTAACGTCAGTAATTATACCGGAAAGCGTTAAAAGCATTGGAGGGGGAGCGTTTTACGCCAGCGACAAAGTAATCATTTACGGCATAAAAGACTCATATGCGCATCAATACGCTAAAAACAATTATATTAAATTCGCCGAATATACACCGCAGAATAATAGCGAAATAACGCTTGATTCGTCGCCGGTCACTCAAACAGAACGTAAGGTAAACACAAAATTTGACGCTTCTAAAATATTAAATAAGCTTGGGCTTTTCAACGGGGTCGGCACAGATTCGCAAGGCGAGCCAATATTCGATTTAGAGAGGACTCCGACCAGACAGGAAGCATTAGTTATGCTTATCAGATTACTTGGATTGGAAAAAACCGCCCTTTCTTCGTCCGCAAAAAATCCGTTTGACGATGTGGCGTCCTGGGCGGCGCCATATGTAAGTTACGCGTATTCAACGGGGCTGACAACCGGAATAAGCCCGAATCACTTCGGAGGCAATGAACTGGCGACATTACAGCAATACAGCGTGTTTTTATTGAGGGCGCTCGGATACAGCGAAAAGGAAAATGATTTCACATATTCCAACGCTTTGGACAAAGCATTGGAACTTGGAATTATATCCTCAAAAGACGGGGGGGTATTTACAAGGGGTAAAGTTGCTGAATTATCTTATAATATCTTATTATTGCCCCCAAAAGGCGAAACAAAAAATCTGGCGAATAAACTGTTATGGAAAGATGTTTTTACAACGGATCAGTTAAACGCTACTCATGATGGTAAATTAATGTTGGCCGCTGATATGCCGGATTTAATTTTTAACGGGGTAATCGTATATAATCTTGAAGATTTACGCGAACTGATTTATTTATTTATGAAAAACAATCAGTCGGGAGCTGAAATTCATGTGCCGGGATTTTCGGGGAAACAGTTAAAAGCCGTATTTGATGATATAATAAAAAATTATCACGGGAAAGCGCTTTTGGGGCCGTCCGTTACATACTGGGATAATTACATATGTCCGCATATATCTCTCAGCGACTACCTAAAAATGGAATATTACTATGAAAATCCCGCGCGATACCAAAAGAACTATCAGTTTTATCGGACTGATCTTATTGTATATTCAGGAATAACGGCAACATTGGCTGGCTGGGTGCATAAGATTGACGGTATTATAAATAAAACGATACAATCTTCTATGAGCCAAACGGAAAAAGTAAAAGCGCTTCATGATTACTTAATCTTAAATACTATGTATGACCGCGCGGCAGAGGGGAAAATATCCATGTCCCCCCATTTCGCAAATCAAATTATTTTTGAGGGCTATGGCGTGTGCGACGGATATTCGGAAGCTTTTAAAATATTAATGAATGCCGCCGGAATAGAATGCAAAGTGATTTATGGCAGCACGCCGTATGGACTTCACGCATGGAATCAGGTAAAAATTGACGGAATATGGTATAATATTGACGTCACTTGGAACGACCCGGATGACGGCGATAAAATATATTATGATTATTTTTGTATATCAGATGAAAAATTTTCAAAAGACCACAAAGCGGAAAAAATATGTAAACCGGAAAAATGCCCATATACTTTGAATTTGAATTGAGTTGAATTGAGTTGAGTTGAAGGCTCCGGATAATTTAAAAATAAATCAAATAAAACTTATACTATAAGGGGGAATAAAATTGCAGGCATTAGGAATAGTTTTTTCGGACGTACACGAATGGGGCATAGGCGCCCTTACTTCCAACAGGACAGTCGCGGCGATTCCCTTCGCCGGGAGATACTGGCTTATTGATTTCGTCCTGTCGAACATGATCAATTCCGGCATACACAAAGTCGGCGTTATAACAAAAAGCAATTATCAGCCGTTGATGGAGCATATCGGTTCGGGCAAAGACTGGGACCTGTCGCGCAAAAACGGCGGGATCGCCATACTCCCGCCATATGGCGAGGACAGCCGGACGGGGCTTTACAAAGGCAGGCTCGACGCTTTGATCAGAATTTTAAATTATATAGACAGTTCCCCGCAGGAATTCGTGATCATGAGCGACTGCGATATGATCAGCAACATAAACTATAAAAACGTGATCGATTTTCACGTCAAATCCGGAGCGGATATCACCGCCGTATATCATGAGCATTACGTGGACAAAGAAAGCGCGGCCCATTCCACGATCTACACCCTTTCGGAAGATAACCCAAATCATCCGGACCGAATAACCGAAGTTTATATCGAGCCGTGGTATGTCGAGGGCGGGACGTTTAAAATAAGCATGAATATATGGGTCATGCGTAAAGATTACATGCTGAACATGATCGCAAACGCGATCGCAACCGGTAAAACCCATTTCGCGCGGGATATTTTATTGGCCGAAGTCGATCATATGCAAATCATGGGATATGAACACAAAGGCTATTGCGCGCATATCAATTCAATCAACAATTATTTCAAGTATAATATGGAAATGCTCGATCACGACAAAAGAAACGAACTTTTCTACAATACCGGGAGAAATTTTTATACAAAAGTCAGGGATTCCGAACCCGCGCGGTACGGTGAATACGCGAACGTGAAAAATTCGCTCATCGCCGACGGATGTATCATTGACGGCACAGTCGAAAACAGCGTAATTTTCAGGGGCGTAAAAATCGGCAGGAATTCGGTTCTGAAAAACTGTATCATCATGCAGGACGGAATCATCGGCGGGGACTGCAATCTCGAATGGGTTATCGCGGACAAAAGCGTAATGATAACCGACGGCAAGAGATTAATGGCAGACAAAGAATACTTGATGTATATCACAAGAAGCAAGAGAATTTAAATCGATTATGACGATATTCAAACAAATTATTAAAAATCACAAAAAAACGATTCTATTTTTTATCGCCTTAGGGCTTATAATTACTTTTTTAGATGCGCTGGGAATAAAAGTTTTTCAGCGCGTCTTGGATATGTTCGCCGCGCAAACGCTTACGGTATCTTCTGTTTTGATATACGGGGTTATTATAACGGCGGTCGCCTTTTTAAATTATTCGGAAATTATCCCTTCTACAAGACTGTATAACGGCATATATCTTGACTTAAAATTAATGGCTCTGAAAAAAATGAGCGTCATCAATTATACAGCTTATCAGAATATCGGCATCGGCAAATTAATTCAACAAATCGAAAACGGCGCGAATGCCGGAAGATATATATTGCTCGATTTTTATTTCCGTTTGGCTCGCGAACTCATACCTGCTATGGTTATAAGCATTACTTTTATCGCTTTGATCGACGTATCGCTGATAAAATTTATTTTGATCGGCTATGTAATAACATTTGCCGTTGCAAACATCGTTTTAAAAAAGTTATATAAAATCAAAAGCGGAATATTAATAAACGAAGAACTTCTGAATCACCATTTTGTGCGCGGATTAATGGAACTTGTCGTTTTCAGGACGAACAAAAGATACGCGACGGAAATCAAAAAGACAAGAGAAGCCGCAGACACGATTATCACGAATCAAACGAAAATGATTCTGACGCATGAATTTTTCTTTACTTTGTTTTATTTTTTTGTTATAATATTAAAAATAATCGTGATTTTATACGGGCTTTTCTCACAAACGCTTTCGATCGGCGGGATAGTGGCTCTCATGACTTTTCTTGAAAGGGCATATCAGCCCATTGCAATTTTAAATGTAGTGTATGTAAGTTATAAATTGGAAAAAGTCGCGTTTGACAGATATCAAGATATATTATTTTCGCCTGATGACGAAGCTTTGAATCACGGGGATAAAGTTGATATAACGCGCGGCGAAATCGAGTTTAAAAACGTCGGGTTTTCATATGACAATAAAATAATCATGCAAGATCTTTCGTTTATGATTCAGCCTAATTCTTCCGCCGCGTTTGTCGGCGAAAGCGGCGCGGGAAAATCCACGGTTATCAAACAGCTTACAGGATTGATCAAACCGTGCGAGGGAAATATATTGATTGACGGCTATGATTTATCAAACATGAATTTAAATTATTTTTATGATTATATATCTTATACATCGCAGGATTCGCCCGTATTTAATGGAACTTTATATGAAAATATCGTATTTGACCGTCAGATACCCGAAGAAGAAATCATCAATGTATTGCGGCTTGTCAAATTGGATGAATTTTATCAAACTTTGGAAAACGGGCTTTCAACCCAAGTAGGGGAAAAGGGCGTTTTGCTTTCGGGAGGCGAACGGCAGAGGCTTGCCCTCGCGAGGATATTTTTCCAAACGGCTAAAATTATTATATTAGATGAAGCCACGTCCGCTATGGACAATATAACCGAAGAAACAGTTATGAACAATGTCACGGAAGCATTCAAAGACAAAACTTTGATGATTGTCGCCCACAGATTGAGCAGCATAAAAAAAGTGGATCATATCTTTGTCCTGAAAAACGGCTGTATTGTCGAACAAGGCAATTTTGACGGTTTATTGAACCAAAACGGTTATTTTAAAGAATTATGGAACCGGGAAACGAATAAAATTATATAATCTTATTTAATATTTAAAGAAAAAGGAGTTTACACAATGGATAGCACACCGAAAAAGACTGCGGGCAACCCCGGCGTCAAAACAAAAAAACCGGTGCAGTCAACCGTAAAAAAAGCAAAAAAAGCAGAAAAAGAACTCATAAACACAAAAGAAATCACAGAAGTTGCAGAAATTAAAAAAGTTATAAAAATAAAAGAAATAAAAAAAGATCATGTGAAAAAAATATTGTTCGTCGCAAGCGAATCCGCGCCGTTTATAACTACGGGAGGATTGGGCGAAGTGATCGGAGCTTTGCCTAAAAATTTAATTAAAGCCGAAGAAAATATCGATGTTCGTATCGTTATCCCCCTGTATGAAGAAATCATGATAAAATTTAAAGACCGCATGGAATTTTTCGGGAAAATCTATGTCGATTTAGGTTGGAGGCACCAATATTGCGGGATATATACGGCCAAAGAAGATAACGTTATCTATTATTTCATCGACAACGAGTATTATTTCAAGAGGACAGGTTGTTACGGATTTTTTGACGACGGCGAACGGTTCGCGTTTTTCGGCAAAGCCGTTCTCGATATACTCGAATTTATAGATTTTATACCCGACATCATCCACACGCACGACTGGCAGTCCGCCATTGTGCCGGTTTATCTCAAAACAACATATGCTGATAAAGAAGAATTTAAACATATAAAGACGGTTTTCACGGTGCATAATATAGAATATCAGGGAAAATATAATATTTCGATTCTTGAAGATATATTTGCTGTTTCGTTTGACTATAAAAATATTTTGGAATTCGACGGGACAATCAATTTGATGAAAGGGGCGATGATGTGCGCGGATATTATTTCGACCGTATCGCCGACTTACGCGAAAGAAATCCACGATTTCAGATTCGCCCACGGACTTGACCCGGTCATAAATATGCAGACAGGTAAAATCAGAGGCATACTCAACGGAATAGACACAGAATCCTATAATCCCAAAACGGACCCGAAAGTTTTCTATAATTATGACAGCGCGGCCATAAACGGCAAACTTGAAAACAAACGCCAGCTTCAAATGCTAATGGATTTGCGGCAGGACGATCAAATTCCGGTAATCGCAATCGTCACGCGGCTTGTCAGACATAAAGGCATAGATTTGATCGTTGGCGCGATGAACGAGATTGTCAAGCTGCCGCTGCAATTTATCGTATTGGGGAGCGGGGACAGGGAATATGAACTGCTGTTTGAATCGTTCAAAGAACGTTTCCCGGATAAAATAAACGTAAAACTCGGGTTTAATCAGGAACTCGCCAGAAGAATATACGCGGGAGCGGATATGTTTTTGATGCCGTCACGATTCGAGCCGTGCGGGTTGAGCCAAATGATCGCCGCAAGATACGGCACAGTGCCGCTTGTAAGGGAAACGGGAGGATTGAAAGATTCTATAATCCCATATGAAACGGACGATGGCAAGGGAATCGGCTTTACATTTACCGAATACGCGAACGAAAGCATAATAGAAATCATAAACAAAGCGTGCGCGGTTTATCAGGATAAAGACAAATGGCGGGAACTTGTAAAACGCGCAATGGAACATGATTTCAGCTGGGAGCAGTCTGCGAAAGAATATGTAAAAATGTATAACGAATTGTTGGAGAAAAATAAATAAATGAACGAAGAAAACAAAAGCAAAAACAAAAACGGTCAACAGAACAACAGCTACACAAAACAAAAACTTTTAAAAATCATACAGGAAAAACTGTCGGGATATTACGGCCTGACCTGCGCAAACGCGAGTCCCCTGCATTTTTATAAAGCCGTCGCTATGCTGACGCGCGACATGCTCTCGGAAAAACGCCGCGATTTCAGGCTTAAAACAAAAGCGAAACGGCTCAAAAACGTGTATTATCTCTGTATGGAATTTCTCGTAGGCAAACAATTAAAAAATAATATATATAATCTCGGCATCGAAAACCAGCTTGAAGAAATCATGAAAGATTACGGATATACGCTTGATGACTTATATGAAAAAGACGTCGATCCCGGTCTCGGGAACGGAGGCTTGGGAAGGCTTGCCGCTTGCTTTATGGATTCTTTATCGACTTTGCAGTATCCCGCTATGGGATATTCTATCAGATATGAATTCGGTTTATTCAAACAAAAATTAGTGGACGGCTGGCAGGTCGAATTTCCGGACGACTGGCTTTCCGCCGGCGACGTATTTTTAATTCCGCGCACGGATTATACGGTAAACGTAAACTTCGGCGGATATAAGAAGAATA